>JGI24710J26742_10001079_pt1 | contig 25431 bp, 33 predicted proteins | sample BioPla2DNA2_FD_26742 | JGI IMG/M metagenome (IMG submission 26742) | reverse complement strand
ACACGTCCTCTTTCGAAGAATAAAAACTGGAGACTTGTTGAAATTATAGAAAAAGCAAAATAGTGCTATTGGAGGGAGGAATACTCTATGATACAGATGCAAAGTCGCCTCAAAGTAGCAGACAATACCGGAGCGCGCGAAATAATGTGCATAAGAGTTCTTGGCGGTTCTGGAAAAAGGTATGCAAGAATAGGTGATGTTATAGTTGCATCCGTGAAAAAAACTTCGCCGGGAGGATCGCTTAAAAAAGGTGATGTTGTTAAAGCGGTGATTGTAAGAACAAAAAGCGGAGCACGAAGAAAAGACGGTACTTATATTAAATTCGATGAAAACGCTGCCGTTGTTATTAAAGAAGATAAGGATCCAAGCGGAACGCGTATTTTCGGACCGGTTGCCAGAGAGCTAAGAGAAAAGGGATACCTTAAGATTCTCTCTCTTGCACCTGAAGTTCTTTAAACGGAGGATTTTGAAATTGATAAATAAACTCCACGTTAAAACAGGTGACAACGTTCAGATTATAACTGGACGCGACAGGGGAAATAAGGGCAAAATCCTCGATGTTTCCATAAAAGAAAAAAAGGTCATAGTGGAAGGGCAAAACATTGTCACCAAACATGTGAAGCCGAGAAGGCAAGGCGAGCTTGGAGGTTTGGTTAAGGCTGAAGCTCCGATGTATGCTTGTAAAGTCATGCCCATATGCCCTAAATGCAACAAACCGACCAGGGTGGGTTATAAAATTGACTCCGACGGTAAGAAAGTTCGTTGCTGTAAAAACAAAGACTGTGACGGGACATTTTAAGGGGGGAATAAATGGCAAGATTAAAAGATAAGTACTATTCGGAAATTGTTCCCGCCCTTGTAAAAAGGTTTGGGTACACCAGTGTAATGCAAGCTCCGAAACTTGATAAAGTAGTTGTGAATGTCGGAGTCGGTGAAGCAAAAGAAAACCCGAAAGTCATTGATTCGGTATTAGCTGATTTGGCTAAAATTACCGGTCAAAAAGGAGTTGTAAGAAACGCAAAAAAGTCGGTTGCGAACTTCAAATTGAGAGAAGGAATGCCGGTAGGGGTCATGGTGACTCTCAGAGGAGACCGGATGTACGAATTCGTTGACAGGCTTTTCAATGTTGCGTTTCCGCGCGTAAGAGACTTTAGGGGAATTAATCCCGAAAGCTTTGACGGAAGAGGAAACTACTCTGTCGGATTACGTGAACAACTTATTTTTCCGGAAATTGAATATGACAAAATTGATGCAATAAGAGGAATGGATATCTCTTTTGTTACTACTGCAAATACCGACGAGGAAGGCAGGGAGCTGCTTTCCGCCCTCGGTGCACCATTTAAAGAAATGGGAGGCAAATAATGGCTAAAAAATCGCTGATTAACAAGCAAAAGAGGACTCCCAAGTTCTCCACCAGAGCATATAACAGATGTAAAATCTGCGGAAGACCACGTGCATATATCAGGAAATATGGCGTGTGTCGAATATGTTTCAGGGAATTGGCTTACAAAGGGTATATTCCCGGAGTAAAGAAATCGAGTTGGTAGAAGGAGAGAATAGATTATGAATATAACAGATCCGATAGCCGATCTATTGACTCGTATAAGAAATGCGAGTAGAGCGAGACATGCAACTGTTGAGATTCCTGCTTCCAACATGAAAAAATCGATTTCGAAAATTCTTGTCGATGAAGGATATATCAAAAGCATGCAGGTAATTGAAGACGATAAGCAGGGGATGATAAAGCTCACGCTGAAGTATTCGGAAGACCGCACTCCCGCATTGAAAGGTCTCAGGAGAGTCAGCAAACCCGGTTTGAGAATTTACACCAGCTGTGAAAAAATGCCTAAGGTGTTGAGGGGATTAGGGATAGCTATAGTATCGACTCCTAAAGGTGTAATGACCGACAAGCAGGCAAGAAAAGAAAATGTCGGTGGCGAAGTGCTGGCATTTGTCTGGTAGAAAACAATTTTGAGAGGGATAACGCAATGTCGAGAATTGGTAGAAAACCGATAGTTATTCCCGAAGGCGTAGATGCTAAGATAGAGGGAAACAGCATTGTTGTGAAAGGACCGAAAGGTGAACTTAGCGGCAACTTCGACCCTTTGATTGAAGTGGAGCTTGAGGGAAATGAAATACTGGTAAAACGCTCATCTGATGAGAAGAAACTGCGTGAACTTCACGGTTTGACGCGAACACTCCTTGCAAACATGGTTTTAGGCGTGACAGAGGGCTTTAAGAAGGAACTTGAAATTCAGGGAGTAGGCTATAGAGCTCAAAAGCAGGGAAATGATTTGGTTATGAACCTGGGCTACTCACATCAGGTCATATTCAGCGAAACCGATGAAATAAAAATCGAAGTGCCTTCCCCGACTAAGATAATTATAACGGGAATTGACAAACAAAAAGTAGGACAGTTTGCTGCTGAAGTAAGAGGTAAGCGTCCGCCCGAACCCTATAAGGGAAAAGGGATCAGGTATGTTGGTGAATATGTAATTCGCAAGGAAGGTAAGGCCGGTAAGACCGGATAAGGTAAAGGTTTATGATTATCAAGAAAGATAAAAACAAACAGCGCCAGAGACGCCAAGCAAGGGTAAGAGGAAAAATCAGAGGTACCGGGGCCCGTCCCAGATTGAGTGTGTTTCGTTCAAAAAAACATATTTATGCTCAGTTGATAGATGATGATAAGGGTATTACACTATGTTCCTCATCGAGCATGGAGAAAGGTTTTGAAGGCGCTACCGCTGATATGAAAGCAGCTGAGAAGGTAGGAAAACAGTTGGCTGAAAAGGCAGTTGCCCTTGGAATCACCAAAGTGGTGTTTGACAGGAGCGGCTACATATACCACGGTCGGGTCAAATCAGTGGCAGACGGTGCAAGGTCCGCCGGACTTGAGTTTTAAAAGGAGGACACTGGATTTGGAGAGAATAGATGCATCCACGCTTGATCTGCAGGAAAGAGTTGTAAGCATTAACCGTGTAGCGAAAACGGTTCGCGGAGGAAGAAATTTTAAGTTTGCAGCTCTGGTCGTTGTAGGTGACGGTAATGGATATGTGGGATTTGGGCTTGGAAAAGCGGGAGAAGTCCCTGAAGCGATTAGAAAAGGCATCGATGATGCAAAGAAAAATGTAGTAAAGATAGCGATGAAGGGGACGACGATTCCTCATGAAGTTATTGGCAAATTTGGAGCGGGAAGGGTGCTGATGATGCCCGCGGCTCCAGGTACGGGTGTTATTGCTGGAGGTCCGGTTCGCGCAGTTGTTGAGGTAGCCGGAATAAAAGATATTAGAACAAAATCTCTCAGATCCAACAACCCGATAAATGTTGTAACGGCAACAATGCAAGGCCTGAAATCTTTAAGAGGAGCGGAAGAGGTTGCCAAAATTCGAGGAAAATCCGTTAAAGAGATTTTTGACTAAGGAGGCAGCAGAAGCATGACTGAAAATAATTTAGAAGTTGTTGATCAGAAAAAACCTCTTGAAGAAGAGACGGAGAAAAAAACCGTGAAAAAATCTGCAACCGATTTGGAAAAAGAAACTGCCGCAGAGCCCAAAAAGACTGTAAAAAAAGCCGCAGCAAAGCCTAAAGCTAAAGCGGAAGACAAAACAAAAGCTGAAGTCAAAGAAAAATCCGATAAGCCGGCGGCAAAAAAAGCAGTTAAAAAACCTGAAGAGAAAACAACTGTTGAAAAGAAACCCGAAACGAAAAAAGCGGCTAAATCTCCCGAAGAAACCAAGGAGAAACCTAAGGCGAAAAAAGAAGCCGCAGTTGCTAAAGACGTTTCAGAGACAATCAGGATAAAGTTGGTAAAGGGTTTTTCAGGCAGAACTCAAAAACAAAAATCAACAATATTGTCCTTAGGGTTACGCAGAATAGGTGATATTACCGTTCAGCCGAACAATGAAGCGACAAAAGGAAAAATTGCAAAAATAAATCATGTCATTGAAATCATTGATTAAGATGATGTTTTACGGGGGGATATAATGAAACTCCATCAACTGAAACCAGCTGAAGGTTCGACAAGACCGTCAAAAAGAAAAGGCCGCGGTGCGGGTTCCGGAATGGGCAAGACAGCCGGGAAAGGCCACAAAGGTCAACTTGCCAGATCGGGAGGAAAAGGCCCGTATTTTGAAGGCGGTCAGCTTCCGCTGACGAGAAGATTGCCGAAACGCGGGTTTAATAACATTTTTGCCAAAAAGATATCTACGATAAATTTGAGCGACCTAAATGTTTTTGCTGACGGGTCTGTAGTAGATGTTCAAGCTGTTGTTAATTCCGGACTGGTAAAAAAGCCGGGCGACGGAATTAAGGTGTTGGGTAACGGAGAAATAACAAAAAAACTGACCGTTCGTCTTTCGGCATACTCTGCATCGGCAAAAGAAAAGATTGAATCTGCCGGAGGAAAGGCTGAGGTTGTATAAAAATGTTCCAAACATTTAAAAATGCATGGAAAATTGAAGAACTGAGGAGAAGAATAATTTTCACTCTGATGGTGCTCCTGATATTCCGATTGGGTGCAGCCATAGTTGTTCCGTTTATCGATGTTAAAACACTGGCTGCGGGTCTAAAAGCGAATTCGGGATCTATATTCGGGTTTTTCGATTTGATGACGGGCGGGTCTTTTTCCGAAGCAACATTATTTGCTCTATCGATTCAACCTTACATAAACGCATCGATAATTATCAATCTGCTCCAGGTAGCGATTCCCGCACTGGAACGACTTTCAAAAGAAGGCGAGAGCGGTAAGAATAAAATTAATCTCATCACGAGATACTCCACCATAGGAATATCACTGATGTTGTCTATTGTCTATTATTTTTTGGCAAAGAGAAGCGGGGCATTGGTTTACACGGAAGGTTTCAGCGGAACCTTTTCTGCGGTTGTCATTATCCTCTGTTTTACCGCCGGTTCGATGTTGCTGATGTGGCTCGGAGAACAGATAGATGATAAGGGTATTGGCAACGGTATCTCCCTATTGATATTCACCGGAATAATCAGCAGTATGGTAAGAGTATTTCCGCAGATAATATACTACTTCCAAGTTGCTTCCGGCAAAGTCCCGGGAGTGCAGGCGCAACCATTCCTGTATGTTGCGGTACCTGTAATTGTGGCGATGTTCTTCGGTATGCTGGTGTTGATAGTAGTAGTTACAAATGCGGAAAGAAAGATACCGATCCAATACGCAAAGAGAGTGGTCGGAAGAAAAATGTATGGCGGGCAGAGCACGCACTTACCGATAAAGGTCAACATGACCGGAGTTTTGCCTGTAATATTCGCTTCTTCCATTTTATCCGTACCGGGTACTATTAAAGACTTTTTCTCTATTAACTCAGGATTTTGGTCATCGGTACTTGGTTTTTTCAGCATAAATAATTGGGGTTATGCCGTGTTTTATGCTCTGTTGATAATCGCTTTTAACTATTTTTATGTATCTGTGCAATATCAACCAATGCAGATGGCCAATGACCTTAGAAAAAATTCCGGAACGATTCCCGGAATCAGACCGGGAAAACCCACAGCAGATTTTATTCAAAGAGTCCTATCAAAAATTACTTTAATAGGCGGAATATTTCTTGTTTTAGTCGCAACCGTACCGATTTTAATCGAGAAGACAACAGCAGTAGCAATTTCGCTCGGAGGTACGTCGATACTCATTGTCGTAGGAGTTGCATTGGAAATTTCCACTACACTCGAGAGCTACATGCTTATGAGACATCATAAGGGATTCCTGGAATAATACGACATACCAAATGTAATCGGGCTGAAACGGATGTTGCTGTAGTATAAGCTGATTGAATTAATTAGTTTAATTGTAAATGCAGAAATGGGAGGAATCTAAGATGGGAAAAGGAAGAAGTAAAATAGTGATGCTTGGAGCTCCGGGTTCAGGTAAGGGAACCAGAGCCAAAATAATTTCTGAAAGACTGTCAATTCCTGTTATCAGCACCGGAGAAATATTGAGAGAAGAAATACACAAAGGCACTGACCTCGGAAAACAAGTTAAGAGCGATTTGGATTCAGGCAAATTGGTATCGGACGAAACCATTAACGGAATTCTTAAAAAACGCCTTTCAATGCCGGATTGCGAAAATGGATTCATTCTGGACGGAGTACCGAGAACTTTAACTCAGGCGAAGTATCTGGAATCGATGGGGATAGATATCGACTATGCCGTAAGCGTGGAGATTGAAGATGAAAAGATTGTCGACAGACTTGCCGGAAGAAGAGTCTGCCCAAATTGCGGAAGAGGTTACCATACAGATATGTTTGCCGATTCTTCGGATGAACTCTGTGAAGACTGCGGATGCAAGCTAGCGAAGAGAAAAGACGATGAGGAAGAAACGGTTAGGGAAAGACTTAGAGTTTACTATGAACTAACCGAACCTCTGAAAGACTATTACGAGCAATCTAACAAACTGATAAAAGTAAGCGGGGACGATAAGCTTTCGGAGATAGCAAAAAACGTACTAAGAGCCATGGGACTTGACTGATGATCACGGTAAAATCTCAGTCAGAGCTGGAGGTTATGGCCCTCTCCGGAGATGTTGCAGCAAGCGCGCTGGGAGTTGCTAAGGAAATCATTAAAGAAGGTGTGACAACCGATTACATTGACAAAAAGATTAAAGAACATATAATTCAACGCGGCGGAAAACCCTCTTTTCTCGGATACAGAGGATTTCCTAAATCATCATGCATATCCGTAAATGACGAGGTCATTCATGGAATACCGGGTGACAGGGTAATTGTCGAAGGCGATATAGTAAGCGTAGATGTCGGTGTGCTCTATAAAGGATTTCATAGCGACAATGCCGCAACTTTTGCAGTCGGTCAGGTATCAAGAGAAAAAAAGAAACTGCTTGAAGTTACAGCCTTGGCACTACAAGAAGGTATCTCTATGGCAGTCGAGGGAATGAGAATCGGCGATATAGGAAATGCTATACAGACTTTTGTAGAAAGCAACGGATGTTCGGTAGTAAGAGAGTTTGTTGGTCACGGAATAGGATATGAGTTACATGAAGACCCGGAAGTTCCTAATTATGGAAGACCCGGAAGAGGTCAAAGGTTATCAAAGGGAATGACAATTGCCATTGAACCGATGATTAATTTAGGGGCAAGACATGTTGATGTAATCGAAAACGACTGGACAGTTGTTACAAGAGATGGAAGCCCGTCAGCGCATTTTGAGATGACGGTTGCCATAACCGAATCCAAGGCGGTCATACTGACCGATTGGGGGAAGTACATCTGATGGAATTTGTTATAGGCAGAGCGGTAATATCAAAAAAAGGAAGAGATAAGGGCAGGGTTTTTCTTGTAGTCGGTTATTTAGATGATTATGTATTGATAGCTGATGGGAAACTCAGAAAAGTTGAAAAGCCCAAAAAGAAGAATAAAAAGCACCTACAATTGACAAAAACAATTTTTGACATTGAAGTGATTAACGATAACAGATTGACATACATGTCAATTAAAAAAGAGTTTAAAGATAAAACCGCAGAACAAACAGAGAAAAACACGGAGTAAATAAAGAGGAGGATACTGTTTGGCCAGAGAAGATGTAATTGAGGTCGAAGGAGTTGTAAGGGAAGTATTACCGAATGCCACATTTCTCGTAGAACTCCAAAACGGACACAAAATACATGCTCATATCTCAGGAAAGTTGAGGATGAATTTCATTAGGATACTGGCTGGAGATAGGGTTACTTTAGAAATGTCGCCATATGACCTGACTAAGGGAAGAATAACTTGGCGGTTTAAATAAATCACGGAGTATCCGTTTTAGATTCAAGGAGGAAGAAACTATGAAGGTAAGGCCTTCGGTGAAACCAATATGCGAAAAATGCAAAGTAATAAAGCGTCATGGAAGAGTGATGGTAATATGTCAAAACCCAAAACACAAACAGCGTCAGGGGTAGGCGCAAGTAAATTGGAGGTATAATTTATGGCGAGAATTGCCGGCGTTGATTTGCCAAGAGAAAAAAGAATAGAGGCGGGGCTGACATATATATTCGGTATAGGAAACAGCCTTGCAAAAAAAATACTTGCTGAAACGGGAGTTAACCCCGATACAAGAGTCAGAGATTTAGACGGTGATGATGTTGCTAAGTTACGCGACTACATAGATCATAATGTAAAAGTTGAAGGTGATCTTCGTAGGGATGTGGCTTTAGATATTAAGAGGTTAGTTGAAATTGGGTGCTATCGCGGAGTAAGGCACAGAAAAGGTCTTCCCGTACGCGGACAAAGAAGCAAGACTAATGCAAGGACGAGAAAAGGCCCCAGAAAGACTATGGCTAATAAGAGGAAATAAGGAGGAAGAATAATATGGCTGCGCCGAAGAAAAGAACAACAGCAACCAGACGTCGTCGAGAACGTAAAAATATTGAACGCGGATCGGCTCATATACAGTCGACGTTTAACAATACGATAGTCACAATAACCGATACTTCCGGAAACACGGTGTCTTGGGCCAGTGCCGGCGGGTTAGGATTTAAAGGTTCCAGGAAATCAACACCGTTTGCGGCGCAACAGGCAGCAGAGGCTGCTGCTAAAGCGGCAACTGAACATGGGATGAGAACGGTTGAAGTTTATGTAAAGGGACCGGGTTCGGGTAGAGAAGCTGCAATACGGGCTTTACAATCTGCAGGTTTGGAAATTAATATGATAAAAGATGTTACTCCCATACCACATAACGGATGCCGCCCACCAAAAAGAAGACGCGTATAAATTGGAGGAATAGAAATTATGGCACGATATACCGGTGCGGTTTGTAGGTATTGTCGCCGAGAAGGCGAAAAACTTTTCTTAAAAGGGGATCGTTGTTTTTCTGAAAAATGTGCTTTTCAGAGAAGAAGCTATCCTCCCGGTCAACATGGACAGGGAAGAAAAAAGAGCAGTGAATATGGCAACCAGTTAAGAATGAAACAAAAAGCAAAGAGATACTATGGCGTATTGGAAAGCCAATTTGCAAAGTATTTTGATATGTCTGCAAGACAGGCCGGGATGACGGGTGAAAACCTTTTGAGAATTCTTGAGAGCCGCCTTGATAATATTGTTTATCGTGCGGGCTTTGCAAAATCCAGGAAGGAATCCAGGCAATTGGTGCTTCATCGCCACTTTGCGGTAAACGGGAAAACCGTCAACATTCCGTCTTTTTTAGTAAAAGCGGGCGATGTTATAACATTGAGATCGATTGACAGTGAAAAAATCAAGAGCTCGGTGGAAGCCAATAGCGCAAGACCGAAACCTGAATGGATGACAATCGAAGAAAACAAGGTGACAATTAGCAGATTACCGGAACGTGATGAGATAGACTTTAACGTAGAGGAACAGCTAATAGTTGAGTACTATTCCAAGTAATAGTAAATTTTAAATAGTACAATGGATTAATCTGCTCATGGGAGGGTTAAATGATTATTGGAATAGAGAGACCCAAGATAGAAACGATTGAGTTGAGCGAGGACGGATCCTATGGTGTGTTTGTTGTAGAACCCCTTGAAAGGGGATTTGGAACAACTATTGGTAATGGACTTCGTCGGGTACTTCTTTCCTCACTTCCTGGCGTAGCCCCCGTCTCGATAAAAATAGATGGAGTTCTTCACGAGTTTTCTACAATTGAAGGTGTTAAAGAAGACGTAACCGAGATAGTTCTAAATGTTAAGGGGATAAAGGCAAAACTCCATACTGACGGCCCGAAAACAGTATATTTGGAGGCCAGCGGAGAGGGCGAAGTAACAGCCTCGGGAATTAAACCCGATGCGGAGTTTGAGCTGCTCAACCCGGATTGGCATATTGCAACACTTGAAACAAACGGAAGACTCGGAATGGAGTTGACATTTAATAAAGGCAGAGGATATGTCTCTGCTGATAGAAACAAATCGGGTCCCGCTGCGTCAAATATTATTGGAATAATACCTGTCGATAGCATATATACCCCGGTGCTTAGGGTTAATTACAGTGTTGAAGACACGCGTGTCGGACAAATAACCGACTATGATAAATTGACGATTGAGGTACTTACCGATAAAACGGTTACGGCCAGAGAAGCGGTATCTTTGGGCGCGAAGGTTTTAACGGAGCACCTGAATCTTTTTAAGAATCTTTCGGAAGATACCGTTGAAACAGAAATCCTTGTCGAGAAAAAAGAGAAGAATAAAGAAAAACTTCTTTCAATGACAATAGAGGAACTTGATTTCTCTGTTAGAAGCTTTAACTGTTTGAAACGAGCGGGGATAAATACAGTTGGGGACTTGACAAGCAGGAGCGAAGAAGAAATGCGGAAAGTCAGAAATTTAGGAATGAAATCACTTGAAGAAGTTAAAAACAAACTTGATTTGTTAGGATTTGAACTTAGAAAAGAAGAAGACTGAATTTTTGACGTTGATATTAAATTTACCTTAGGGGAGTGAGAATATGCCAGGAACGAGAAAGTTAGGTAGGCCTAGTGCCCATAGAAAGGCAATGATTCGCGGAATGGTTACTTACCTACTGGAACACGGTCGTATAGAGACCACAGTAACAAGAGCAAAAGAAATCAGACCATTGGCCGAGAAGATGATAAATCTGGGGAAATCCGATTCTTTACATCACAAAAGGCAGGTGTTTTCTTTCATAACAAAAGAGTCTGTATCAAAGAAGCTGTTTGATGAGATTGCACCGAAATACCTTGACCGAACAGGCGGATATACAAGAATAATCAGGACAGGCCCCCGAAGAGGGGATGCGTCGGAGATGGCGATAATAGAGCTTGTTTAAAAAATGAACACATAAAAACAGCTGCATAACTGCAGCTGTTTTTATACTTGCGTATTTTATTTTTTTACCAGTTCGAAAAGAAAGCTTTTAAATTTTTCAGAATCGATAGAGGTAACAACTTTTGAATTGAAGGTTTTGCTTTTGTCAACATGAGCCTCAATCATGAAGTCTTTTTCATATTCAAAGAGGGTTGCGCCATATACCAGCGGACTCTTTCTCTCGATACGGGTAAAACTTTTAAAAGAAACGGTTACGATATCCGGCCTCGCCCAAACCGCATATGCAATCGGGTCGGGGAGCTCTATAAAAGGTTCTTTACCCGAATCTTCGGCTGCTTTTATTGCTGTCATATTGCAATCAATACAGAAAGAACCGATTTCTCCCAGTTTCCTCATATGTTCAATATCGTCAGCATTTAATACTGCATCTCCTTGACATGCTTCCAATGTAACAAGTGTTATGGGTATTCCGGAATTAAAAACGATATATGCGGCATCGGGATCTGCCATAATATTAAACTCGGAGGAGACGCTGTGAGGATTGTTATACGGGTGAGCTCCTCCCATTATGGTTATGCCCTTAAGCCTGTTCATAGATACGCTGTCTTTTATTAGGGCAAGAGCAATATTTGTAAGCGGACCGATTGTTATAAGTTCGATCTCACCCTTATCGGAATTCTTTAAAATATCGATAATTGCATTAACGGCATGTTTTTCTTCAGCTCTATCTTTTGGTTCCCTTAAAGTGCCGAGATCGCCCATACCGTCCTCGCCATGAACTTGACTCGCCGTCTCAAGCTCCCTAATCATCGGCTTTTTGGAGCCAGCATATACAGGTGGAGAATAACTTTCGGCATAATCTATTGATATGAGTGCGTTCTTTGTCGCTTTTTCAAGATCCACGTTGCCTGCAACGGTTGTTAATGCGACTACTTCAACGTTGGGATCTCTGAGAGCCATAACTATGGCAACTGCGTCATCACTACCGGTATCGGTATCAATAATAATTTTACGCATATAACCCCCTAAATAATTAAACTGAAAAGGTACTCCTTAAATCCGGCACCGTCAACCTCGTAAACAATGGTGCAGTTATGCGGTTTTAGTACCGTGTCTTTTGAAATGTAAATGCTGTCGGTTTTCCTCAAATCATTTACAGTCATACCGTAGGTATATTCGCCGTCGATATCAAACCTTGTGTAGGAAGTAACGGATTTTTTTATTAAATCAGGTCTTGCCATGACAGCTGTTGCCGTGGGGTCAGCTGTGACGAAATACCTTTCGCCTGAATTGCGAAAGACATTTTCGGCCATCGTTGAGTTGCAGTCAACACAGAAGGCAGCGAGTCTGGAGCCGGTGTTTTTTAACATTAACATGTCTTCTTCCAAAATTCTCGTGTCGGGAGTGGCGCATGCCTCAATAGTTATGGTCGTTATAGGGATGCCGAAATTAAAAACGATATCCGCAGCTTCCGCGTCCTGCCAAAAGTTGAACTCCGCAAGATGCCCCGTATTCCCTCTGAAAATTGCTCCGCCCATCATTGTAATTTTGGGTATCTTTCTCATTGCCTCCGGATTCTGCATTATTGCGACCGCAATGTTTGTTAAAGGACCTATGGTGTGAAACTCCACATCACCCATATCGGCATATCTGATTATTGCATCGACTGCATGTTCGGTTTCGGGTTTTCTTTTGCTTTTTGTGAAAATCCCCAAGTCTCCCATACCGTCTTTGCCATGCACCGAATCGGCAGTCAGCAGCTCTCTAAACAATGGTTTTGAACAACCCATGTAAACCGGAGGCTTGTCCCTCTCCGCATAATCGATGGTCATAAGCGCATTTTCGGTGGCGGTTTCGAGAGGGACATTTCCCGCAACCGTAGTAATTGCAACAACATCAAAAAGAGGTTCCCTCAATGCCATTGCAATCGAAAGCGCGTCGTCCGAACCGGTGTCAGTATCTATCAGAATTTTTCTTCTTTTCAAAATTAACACCTCCAATACAATTAACGATATAATAGAAGTATATACTTGCATAAGAATCTTCTCAAGCTGTGATTATTGTTGATAGGGACTGAGATTATTAAAACGGTGGTGAAATGAAAAAGATTACTATCGCATCAGCTTCACCGGCAATTGATGTCGGGAATATCGAAATAAATGCTGAAAATATTGAGAAAACAATCAGGGAGGCTCATTTAAACGGCGCCGAAGTTGTTGTTTTTCCGGAGCTTTCATTGACGGGTTGCAGTTGCCGGGATATATTCGGCTATAAATATTTTGCGGATAAAGCGCTTAGATTTCTCGATAAAATCATATACGGAACCAAAGAGCTGAATATTTATTCCGTTATAGGCTTGCCCGTTTGGTTTAAAGACAAAGTCTATAGCGGTGCGGCTGTAATCTTTAAAGGCGAATTCAAAGGCATCGTTCTAGGCGTAGGCGAAAAAAAGAAGGGTGTTACTTTTGAGTTTGCGGATTCTTCCTTTATCGGAAGGGAAGAACAAATTGAAAACGGTTTTTTTAAAGAGCTTGACTTTTTTATTGGAAATACGGCTTTTAAAGTAGTTTTGGGAGACGGGATAAACCTGGTATCCGAAAGGGGTATTGTGATATTAAATCCGAATACCGATATTGAAAACTACAGAAGCAGAGAAATAAGAATGTTAAAAGCTAAAAAACATTCTTTCCAAAACACAATATTATCGGCATATCCATCTCATTGGGAGTCCACATCGGAATATGTGTATCCCGCACATCATGTATTGTCGTCTAAGGGTGAGATTATTAAAGAAGAAGGCCCGTTTTATTCAGGCATTATGTATGCGGATATACCCGCTTTTGACAACGGTTCAAATAAGTCCGAGGATTTTAAAAATACTGTTGAGGATACCCATTCGGTTGAGAAAAGCATATATGAAAAATACAGATACTCGAAACTGCCTTTTGTTTCAGGGAATCCCGAAGAGTATGAGAAGGTGCTCGATATACAGAGCATAGGCCTTATGAAGCGAATGAGACATATAAACTCAAAAAAAATACTTCTCGGTATATCGGGCGGGCTGGATTCTACATTGGCAGCCATAGTCGCCCATAGAACGGTCAAAAAAATGGGCATGTCTACGCAGGATGTTATTGCCGTATCCATGCCCTCGTTCGGTTCGTCTGAAAGAACAAAAAACAATGCCGAAAAAATTTCAAAATTGCTTGGATTTGATTATAGAGAAATAGATATTACGGAATCGGTTAAAAAACATTTTACGGATATCGGCCATTCAGGCGCTGTATTCGATGCAGCATTTGAAAATGCTCAGGCGCGGGAGAGAACACAGATACTGATGGATATGGCAAACATGAACAGCGGGATACATCTGGGAACAGGCGATTTATCCGAATCCGCACTCGGATTCACTACATACAACGGGGACCATATGTCCATGTACAATGTCAACGCAACCGTTCCGAAAACATTGGTCAGAGAAGTCGTTTTATATGCTGCAGGTAGCTTTAAAGGAGAAATCGGAGAAACGCTCAAAGATATCTGTGAAACGCCCATCAGTCCCGAACTCAGTCCGCTTATTGAAAACGAACAACATCAGAAAACCGAAGAAATTGTCGGTCCCTATGAGCTTCATGATTTTTTCATTTACCATATCTTTGTTTTGAAACAGAGTCCGGCTGAAGTTTTCGCAGATGCGATAAAAGTGTTTAAAGATACATATAATGAAAAACAGATATCAAATTGTATGAGAGAATTCTACCGAAGATTTTTCGGTTCTCAATTTAAAAGGTCCTGCATGCCTGAAGGACCAATGGTTACAGAAGTGTCTTTTTCTCCCAGAACGGGATTTGTTATTCCGAGCGATTTCTCACCCGAATTATTTTTGAAGGAGCCGGATATCCCGAAAACCACAACTTAACAAATAGTTTTTATATTTTGACTGCTGACACTATCCCCGGTTCTCTTTGAGTTCAGCCACCTTTTCCGCCAATTTTTTGAAATCTGAAAGAGCCGGTATTTTGTTTCCGGGATTTCGCAAAAGTGCTGAAGGATGAAAGGTTCCCATGATAATAAACCCGTCCTTTTCAAAAAAATCACCGTGTTGTCGGGTAACCTTAAAGTCTGGATCGATTATTCTCATAGCAGATACCCTTCCTAAACACACCAGTATTTCGGGTTTAATAATTTCAAGCTGTTTTTGCAACCAGCCTATGCATATATCCTGTTCTTCGGGAAGGGGATCACGATTTTGCGGAGGTCTGCATTTTACGATATTCGCAATATACACTTCTTCGCGTTTTATGCCCACCGCACCCATTAAATTGTCAAGAAGCTTTCCGGATCTGCCGACAAAAGGCTTCCCTGTCTCATCTTCATAACGGCCGGGCCCTTCGCCGACAAACATGACGACGGAGTCGGGATTCCCTTCTCCGAACACCACATTTGTCCTGGATTTTGCAAGACTGCATTTTTGGCAGGAAAGGCACTGTTCTCTTAAGTCAAGTAAATTCATTTTTCCTCCGTAGGGATGCAACATTCACCTATTTTCTTCTATTATAGCATTGATACAGGTGGGTTAAAACGCTTGAACCTATCCATAACCATTGGTATAATATATTAGTCAAGATATGGGTTTAATAACATTTCTTCATAAAGAGGGGTAATTGGATATGGGCTATAAGTTTTTGGTTGAAGTATCTGCGAGACACATACACCTGTGCAGGGAAGATTTGGAAAAACTGTTTGGCGAGGGATATGAGCTTACGGTAAAGAAGTATCTGTCTCAGCCCGGAGAGTTTGCGTCTGAAGAACGCCTTACCGTTGTCGGACCGAAAAGGGAACTTGCGAATGTGTCAATATTAGGGCCGCTCAGAGCGGAGACCCAAGTGGAAATATCCCTGACTGATGCAAGATCGATAGGTGTTACCGTGCCCGTAAGAGAATCGGGAGACATCAAGGGTTCAGCCGGGTGTAAATTGGTCGGACCAAAAGGCAGCATTGAATTGGAAGAAGGTGTCATTGCCGCAATGAGACATATTCATTTTACCGAAGAAGACGCTGCCGAAGCGGGAGTGAAGAATAAACAGATTGTCAATGTTAAGATAGAGACCGAAGGCAGAAGCCTGACATTCGGCGATGTGGTGGTGAGGGTTAAAGACACATATGCCACAGCAATGCATATTGATACGGACGAAGGAAATGCAGCCGGAATAACCGGAGAAATATTCGGAGAAATTGTAGACTGATTTACTTTGTTTTTCGTGGCTAAGCGATGGGTGAAGCCTGTGCGATGAGACCCTGTGAACCATGTCAGACGGGGAACCGAGCAGCATTAAGCAGATGTCTCATGTGCCGCAGCCACTTTGCCCATCGTTTAGCCACGAATATTTTATTTTGAGGTGAAATTTGTCAAAAGCTCTGTACAGAAAATATCGGCCGGGAAGCTTTTCTGAAATAATCGGGCAGGACGCAATAGCGAAAACCCTCAAGAATCAGGTTTTGAGAGGGAAGGTTGCTCATGCCTATATTTTTACCGGGATGCGGGGCACAGGCAAGACATCACTTGCAAAAATATTGGCAAAAGCCGTAAACTGCATTGACAGACGGGATGGGAATCCCTGCGGCAGATGTGATATTTGTCTCGGCATTGATGACGGATCGATACTTGATGTTATCGAAATTGATGCCGCGAGTAACAGCGGAGTTGATAACATAAGGGAACTGAAGGAAGAAACCGCTTATTCACCCGCCGTCACGGATATGAGGGTTTATATAATTGACGAAGTCCATATGCTGTCGACCGGTGCGTTTAATGCTTTATTAAAAATAATGGAGGAACCTCCCTCACATGTTTTATTTATTTTAGCAACAACGGAGGTGCATAAAGTACCTGCAACGGTATTATCTAGGTGTCAAAGGTTTGATCTTGACAGAGTCGAAACCGCATTAATTTCCGACCATTTGATGTCTATAGCTGAAAAAGAGGATATTTTAATCACCGAAGCTGCTGCAAAAAGAATTGCGATATTGTCGGAAGGTTCTCTCAGAGACGCCTTGTCGATTCTTGATGCGGTTTCTTCTCTTGATTCCAAAGTTAACGAAGAGACTCTTGCAAGGTATACCGGAACTATCGATAAAACGTATCTGAAACGGATTGCTGAATTTGTTTCAAAAAAGAACTTGGAAAATCTTTTGTTGGAAATCGATACGGTGCTTTCGAAATCGATAAATGTAGACAGATTGGTTATCGAGATGATGTCATACTACAGAAATCTGCTGGTTGCAAAGACTGTAGGTGAGAATAGTGCCGGAAAATTTTTTGATGAAGGAAAGGAAGAGTACCTGAGTTTAAGCAACGATTATGAAACCGACCAACTTATAGGCATTCTCGAAAAACTTAAATCTTTATACGAAAGGCTTGCGTTTATTTCCGACAAGAAACTTTTGCTGGAAGTAACATTGATAGGCCTAATCGGAAAAACACAAGATGATGTTAAAGATAAACCGAAAACCGCCGATACCCGCTCAAGTTATGTGAAGAACGAAACGGAAAATAAGGTCGATGAAAGGGAGAAAACCGCAACAAGATCGGGGAGTATACCGAAAAGATTTGATAATGCCGATAAAAGTGGGGAAGTTGAGTTTGAAGAATGGATTGAAGTCATCGAAGCGATGAAAAATGTCAACGGTATGCTTTACGGTTTTATGGAGGGGTCGCGGGCATATATTACGAATACACACCTGTTAATAGAATGCAGCGAAGCATTTAAAAGTTATCTGAGGGACAATCGCCAGATGAACGATCAAATCAAACAGGTAGTGTTTGAAACGACGGGAATAAGAATGCCGATTGGCCCATATGAAAAGAATAGAATTGAAAAAAAGGAGAAAGAAACCGATATGCCGGAATCTTTGAAAAAATTTATTGACACTGCAATAGATAAAGGTATTCCGGTTACTGTGGAGTGAAAGGGGGAAACATGAAAGCGAGATTACCTAAAGGATACGGATCAAAGGGAATGAATGATATGCTGAAACAGGCTCAGGCAATGCAAAACGAGATGGAGCTTGTAAAGGCCGAACTGGACAAAAAGGAATATACATCAACTTCCGGAGGAGGGGTTGTCAAAACTACGGTTTTGGGGGATAAAACAGTTGTGGGCATAAAAATCGAACCTGAAGTTGTCGACCCCGAGGATATCGAAATGCTTGAAGACCTGATTATTGCATCAATCAACGATGCTATGAGAATGGTCGATGAAGACAGTGAAAAAACGATGGGAGATATCACCTCGAAATACGGTCTTGGTGGAATTTTATAAATATGGAAGAGTATATCCCCTCAATTGGGCGTCTTGTAGATTGTTTTGCCGCTTTGCCGGGAGTCGGCAGAAAGACTGCCGCAAGGCTTGCGTACTGGGTGCTTGATATGAATAACGAAGATGCGGAAAACTTTGCGGATGCAATTATTTCTGCGAGAAAGAATGTCAAGCAATGTCCGGTTTGCCACAATCTTTCCGATAGTGAGATATGTAAAATATGTTCTGACGAAAAGAGAGATAAATCCGTAATCTGTGTCGTTGAAGGTCCGAGGGATGTCGGGGCGTTCGAAAAAACAAGAGAATATAGGGGCGTTTATCATGTCCTTCACGGGCTCATCTCTCCGATGGACGGTATAAGTCCCGAACAAATATTTGTTAAAGATCTTGTGGTCAGAGCATCGGATGAAACGGTTAAGGAAGTGATAATGGCTACGAACCCGACAGTAGAAGGCGAGTCGACCGCGATATATATATCGCGATTGATTAAACCTTTAGGCGTGAAAGTTACGCGTCTGGCTTACGGAATGCCCGTGGGAGGAAATCTTGAACACGCGGATGAAGTTACATTGTTCAGGGCTCTGATGGGAAGAAGTGAAATATAGGACCTGGGGTAGTTAATGGCAGCTAAGGGAATAAAAAAAATTACAGACAACCGAAAGGCAAGACATGAATACTTTGTTTTGGAAAGTTTTGAAGCGGGAATCGAACTTTTCGGCACAGAAGTAAAGTCTTTAAGAAACGGAGCTGTCAACTTAAAGGACAGTTGGTGTGACATAGATTCAAACAATGAGATATATGTAAAAAATATGCATATAAGTCCTTATGAAAAAGGAAATATTTTTAATCGCGACCCGATGAGAGACAGAAAGCTTTTGATGCATAAAAGGGAAATTGTCAGATTAAAAAGCGAGATAAAACAACAGGGATTAACACTGATTCCGCTATCCCTGTATTTTAAAAATTCGTTGGTAAAAGTTGATGTCGGTCTTTGCAAAGGGAAAAAGATACACGATAAAAGGCGTAGCATTGCCGAGAGGGACGCAAAAAAACAGATTGAACGACATACAAAATATCAAATAAAGGATTAAAAAACAGCAATATAACGGACATATTTATTTGTTATAATATTTTATAAAGGGGGCGTAAAGGTTTCGACGGGGATCAAGAATCATGAGAAGCGGGCAGTGGTGAGGACCCACTATAAAATCTTCAAAAACAATAGCTGACAATAATAAATTAGCTTTAGCGGCTTAATTATAGCCGCTCGTCGTGACCGTTGAGTACTGCGTAGACGGTTGTGGCGTAATATTTAGCAGTGAACGTGAGCGGTCCAAAGCTTTGCGGAGCGCCATGAACTTATGAAGCTACCGACTCGGCGGCCTGACTATCGGCCTGCCGACGGGGGAATCCTGTAGATAGTCTGCGCCCGGAGATGCCCATGGGGAAAGGTTTTCGGACGCGGGTTCAATTCCCGCCGCCTCCACCAGATAAGATAGCAGATTTTGATAGAAAAATCTGCTTTTCTTTTTTGCCTGAAACCCCTTGAAATCAAGGGGTTTTGAGCCTTATGAGGCATAAATCAACCCGCCTCGGAGTCATTTTCAGGGCGGGTTTTTCTTGTTTTTGAGGTCGCGGCGGACTGACAAAAAAGTAAAGGGTTGCTTTGCGGGGTATTCGTTTATTTTGTATAATTTTTTATTGATAGTTATTCGGCACTCATATTGATTTTTAACGCATTTCCTTCCCGCCTTGAGTGCCTCGGTAGATTATGTTACGATGTGGTTTAAGCTTTAGAAGGAATGTTTGTGCTGATAAGTTTTTTTAATAACTTTACTAATAGATACAAAAATCGGGGGCGAGGCAATCGCCCTCATTAACTTAACAAATCTTCCTTTATGTTTAAATAATAAAATATAAAGTAAGGTGTTTTAACAGTTCTTCTGTGTATCCGATTTCTAAAATATATTATGTGTTGGAAACTGCAAACACATGAGCAAATCAGAAAATGAAAGTGAAAATATCATTATGAAAACAAAAAATTGGAAGGGAATATTCACTTATCTGTTCGTTACGCTAATTGCCGTAGTCTACACGATCGTCGGCAATAAAATATGCTCGACGGATTTCAAAGAGCAAACCGACATGGATTTTTACAGAGCAAAGGTTACTGTTGTCGGGGATTCGATTACCGATTCGTTCAGCATCAACGATGGAGCGAGTTGGATCGAAAATAAAGTGATCCCGTTTTCCGTGGAGCTCACCAGTGGTCCGTACAAAGGCAAATCCGTCGAAGTCACCCAGCCGATTGACAGTATATATATGAATCCATCTAAGGAAGTAGAGGAGGGCGACAACATAATTGTTGCCAACAAAGCCGGAATGGGAAGCTCAACTGGCGAGTGGATATTTATAGAGCATAACCGCAGCAACTACCTCATCATCCTTTGCCTGGTCTTCCTGTTGCTCATTGTCCTGATCGGCAGATTCAAAGGGCTTGCTACAATCCTATCACTCCTGTTCACCGGATCCGCCATCTTTTTGGTCTACATTCCTTCGATTCTAAAGGGCTATAATATTTATGTGTCCACGATTATAAATTGTGTTTTTATCATAATGGTCAGCCTGAGCCTGCTCAACGGTATAAACAAGAAAACTCTTTGCGCTATCCTCGGCAATATCGGCGGCGTTGCGGTCTCCGGCATCCTGACTCTCATAATGAACAAACTGCTGAATATTACCGGATTTGTTGATGAAGACTATACATTCCTAGCTTGTCTTGAAACCGATGTTCCCATTAATCTTAAGGCCGTGATCTGGGGCGGGGTTGTCATCGGGTCGCTCGGAGCTATAATGGATGTTGCGATGTCGATTGCCTCAGCCATGAACGAGCTGTCTGCCCATATGCAGAAAAAATCCTTCTCAAGAATGCTGAAATCCGGCATGAACATCGGAAAAGACGCCATCGGCACGATGACCAACACTCTAATTCTGGCCTATATCGGTGGCTCGCTGGCAATGGTACTGCTGCTGACCGCATACAACCGTAATGTACTTTACCTGTTCAACCTTGAAAGGATAGCTGTTGAAGTCGTGCAAGCTGTCGTAGGCAGCATTGGGATCCTCTTCGCAGTTCCGGCCACCGCCGCTTTCTCAGCATATATCTTTAACCGAGACTCCAAATTTATTATATTAAAAACCGACAATCCTTAGAATAATAAAATCTGAGTCGGGGAAGAGGCATCTGGTTTGCATCTATACGCCTTGATTTGCACCCGCGACCTTCAATTTGCAACCATTGCCTATATTCTGTCAAAATATGATTTCTTTTTGTTTTGTTTAAAGTCTGGAATTAACGGAATATTGTTATTTGTAATTAATATAGTATAAAAAGGTCTATCAAAATAGTCATAGCAGGTAGAGACATCTCTACCTGCTATATCTTTATGATAGGTATATTATTTAATTATTCACATCAGATACATGTCGGCTGTATGACTATAAAAAATTATAAATTTAAGACTTTAAATACAATATGATAGGAAATTTGATTTTACATCTATTTGTGTTTATGGAATGAATCCCTAACATTTTTAAAAAATAGATTGTATTGGTAATAAAACAATTGACAAGACGTTCTGCAACATGTACAAAACTGTATAGATTGAAGGGCAATAAATAAAATGTACAAAAATATGATATCATATAATTGCAAATTAAAAGTAAGCCAGTAATTTATCTATTACAGGTTTATCATTTGGGAAAGGTAGTTGAGGTATTAAATGAAGTTTGAAGATTTGCTTAATGAAAGACGAAGTATAAGAAACTTTGACGGGGACAAAGTAGTCACAAAGGAACAGGTTGTACAAATAGTGGAGTCGGCAGTTAAAGCTCCATCCTGGAAGAATCTACAAACATCAAGATATTATTGTGTGTTGTCTGACGAAATGTTGAAAAACTTTCTGTCAGATTGTCTGCCGAGCTACAATGCAAAAAGTGCCAGAGGTGCAGCACTGGTAGTAACTACATTCATTTCAAACTGTTCAGGATATGATTTAAAAACCGGAAATCCGGAAAATGAATGTGGAAATGGTTGGGGATATTATGATTTGGGATTGCAAAATGAAAACTTTATTTTAAAAGCTAAAGAACTTGGGCTCGATACACTCATAATGGGATTACGAGATTCAGATAAAATTCGTGAGTTAATTAAAATCCCTGAGGAGGAGACAGTCGTATCAGTGATTGCTTTGGGATATGCTTCAGAGAAGCCCAAAAAGACAAAGAGGAAAGACGTTGAGGAAATATTGAAATTTCTCTGAGTCTTTGATGTAGAATCGAGCAATGAAAGGTGAATTTATTTTAAACCTCAAGGTATAGGGCAATAACGGCCCTATACCTTGAGGTTTTCTACTATTTAATTATATGAATTAAATTAATCCGTGTTGCTTTAAAACATGGTCTGCAATTTCTAAATTAGTTGTAATCCATGCACCTCGGGTTTTCATATAACAGATAAGACGTGTTAAAGATAATACTCGCCCGGAACGACCTGAAAATTGGGGGTGGATGATAAAATCTATTACCTTACCTCCTTCGAGTGCAAGCGCATCAAACTCGTCTCTCCATACCTCGAACTGGTCGCTTGCGCTCAATAAACCATAGCGGGCAGGTGGGCTATCAATGTAGTAATTATAGGCCGTGTCGTCAAAAAATACATCAGCTTCTAAGTCTACCAATGGAATACTCTTTTCGCCTAATTTCACTATTTGAGGACCGTCCCAATTCCCCCGGTAAGAGACGTAACGATACCCTCGTTCAAGGAGAATTTGTGCAAGTTCGTCCGTAAATTCTGCCTCGGTTGGGCGATAGCCATAGGGTCTTTCACATCCGAGAGACTCAAATATCTTTTCACACTTTGCCAAATTGTCATATTCGGAACCGATAGGTTTATCATAATGGTGGTATCCGTGGTAGGCAATCTCATGCCCTTTGCGGTTTATTGTTTTTACAATTTCAGGGTATTTTTCCGCATTTACGCCCGGAATAAAGAAAGTTGCTTTTATGTCAGTCTCATCAAGCATTTTCAATATTCGAGGTAAGCCCTGTTTTGCTCCGTAAGTACCTTTTGACATGTGTACTGTATGCCCGGGATCCAAACGATTAGATTCTGACCAATTCAACTCCAAGTCAACATCAAAAGCAAACGAAACGGCTATACGTGCATCATTTGGCCACTTAACAAGCATTAGGTCCTCCCCCCTTTTTCTTCATACTTTTTTATGTAAAGTGCTATCTGCTCACATGTAGCGAACCAAGCCCCTTTTGATAGGGCATAACCGATAAAGTCCGACAACATCTTAATTCTGCCTGCCCGCCCGATTATTTGAGGGTGGAGCTTTAAATTGAATAATTTATCTCTTTCAAGAATCATACCATCAAATTCTTCACGCCAAATTTCAAAGACTTTTGAGTTTGTAAAGGGAACTCGATGACCGGGTTCTATTGCGGTTGAATAGTAGAAATATGTAAAGTCATCAAGAAGAACGTCAGTGGGCAGTTCAACTATGCCGTCGGGTCTCAAATATCCGTAATCACAATCTCGAAGATTTGAACTATATAAATACCCGCGCTCCACCATAAGAGAATACGCATCTTCATGTAAGGTGCTGTGCGGAGCACGATGACCTACTGGCCTTCGTCCAAAAACTTTTTTAATCGCATTTTCAGAACGTTCCATTTTAGCTGACTCAATACTCCGGGCAGTTCCGCGTTCTGGAATATGGTTCCAACCATGGTATGCTAGTTCATGGCCGGCGGACACAATGGATTTTACTCTTTCCGGATAGTTTTCAACAACCCATCCCGGAGTAAAAAAGGTTGCTTTTATCCCGTATTCGCAAAGCATACGCAAAATTCTTGGAATTCCCTCATTTGCACCGTATCGCCCCTGATCTCGTTCATCCGGCTCTTTACCCTGGCGCGCGAGCTGGCTGATTCTTAGAGTCTCTGCTTCAAATTCTATGCCCAAGGCAAAAGCTATTGGCCTACCGTCAGGCCAAACTATACCATTTCCGAGTTTTTCACCATTAAAATTGTTTATCATTTACAAATCCTTTCAAAAACTAACTTTCCGGATTTTTTAAAATATCGATAAGTTTGGTTATGGATTCTTTTGCATCTCCCAACAAGATACTGACTCCGGATGGTCTTGAATAAATCGGGTTTTCGACCCCTGCATATCCCGGTTTAAGATCGTAGTTGCAGATTATTATATTTTTTGCAAGATCCACATTTAGGATAGGCATTCCGTAAATGGGAGTATCTGTAGCATCGCGCGCTGCCGGATTTATTACATCATTAGCTCCGATAACTATTGCCAGGTCGCATTTTTCAAAATCCTCATTTATATCATCAAGTTCATATAAATCCTCATAATCAATATCAGCTTCGCAAAGCAAAACATTCATGTGTCCGGGCATGCGACCGGCTACAGGATGAATTGCAAATCTAACTGTGACTTTTGAGGATGTAAGAACGTCATAAAGCTCTTTAATGAGAAATTGAGCTTGAGATAGAGCCATTCCGTAACCGGGAACAATAATAATATTTTTTGCATCTCGAATCGTCATAAGAACTTCAGTTGAATTATTTTTGTCGAATTTTTCCGAGTTCTCTATTTTAGTAACATGTTCGGGGACAGAAGATTCACTATTGGATACTGTAGTTTTACCTAGAAGAATGTCGGCAAGACTTCGATTCATTGAACGACACATTATTTGAGTCAAAAGAAGACCGCTTGCTCCTACAATTCCGCCAATTGCAACAAGCAGTATATTATAAACAGCCATTCCTGCAATAGAACCGGCGACACCGCTGAGTGAGTTAAGAAGAGAAATTGTTATCGGCATGTCCGCACCGCCAACAGCGAAAGCAAACAATGTACCGAATATAGCAGAAGCAACTATTCCTATGAAAAGTGCTGTATAAGAGAATTTGCCTATCGTTGGAAAGACTATTGAAAGAATCATCAAACTAACGAGAATGATGCTGACGGTAAGGTGACCTTTAAAACTTCGCGGTGCAGAGTCTATTTTTTTTGAGAGCTTACCGGCAGCAATTAAGCTCCCGGTAAATGTAATAGTGCCGATTACTACGGCTAACATTGCGGTTGCAAGTGAAAAAGCTTCCCCGGTACAGGTCAAAAATTCAATACCCCCAATAATTGCACTCGCTAACCCCCCAATCCCGTTCAACAAAGCAACAGTTTCAGGCATCTCAATCATTTTTACCTTTGAAGACCAAATCAAACCAAATATTGAAGCCGCAAGCAAACATATCAAAACAATTGAAAGATT
>JGI24710J26742_10001077_pt1 | contig 25448 bp, 15 predicted proteins | sample BioPla2DNA2_FD_26742 | JGI IMG/M metagenome (IMG submission 26742) | reverse complement strand
TGCATCATATAAATCATCCTTTATGGCAAATACATTGATATTAACATTATCACAAGCATCTCTTAACTTCTGGAATACCTCGTCTATTGTATCCCCTTCGTTAACCCTAATTGTTTCACCGTTTACATTAATGGAACCTGCCTCCGAAGCAGTAATTCTTCTTGTGGTTGTAGTATACGGAACATCATCAGGGTCATCACCTAAGTCAGCTATAACATTTCCTACTATAACAGCCTGTCTTGCATCCTGGGTAATCTTAATAGCATAATCCCCCACCTCAACTGTATCAGACAGGGATATCAGACTTACGCTGTTATTGCTGGAAAATGACTTTCTGTCTATATTGCCGTCCAGTAAGGTCATTGTATTAAATTCCGTGGTCTCTGAGATACGTGTAATTTCTGCATTTAACTGATCGATTTCAGCCTGGATTGCTATTCTGTCCTCGGTGGTATATATACCGTTAGCCGACTGAACTGCCAGCTCCCTCATTCTTTGAAGCATGGACTCAACCTCTATAAGTGCACCTTCTGCCGTCTGTATTACGGATATACCATCAGAAGCATTTCTTGAAGCCTGCTCCAAGCCGGAGATCTGTGTTCTCATTTTCTCCGATATAGCAAGTCCTGCTGAATCATCTGCCGCACTGTTAATACGATAGCCGGAGGATAATCTCTCCAGACTGGCATCGAGAAGCTTATTTGTTCTTGATAGCTGATTATTTGCTTTTAATGCCGGAATATTATGGTTTATTCTCATTGTTGCTCACTTTCCTTTCATCTGAGCCGCCATTTTCCTCCTTGATGATGGTCAGCAATTTTTATATATTATTTCAGCTACCTCCATGTTGCCGAATTTGTCTTGTTGTTATGCAACTGCACCAACTGATTCCTCAGCAGACCGAATCATATGTATCATCGCCTTTGCTACTTTGTATAAAATTCTTTCAGTCTCTGGATTTTTTTCTTCTTCTGTATCCCAAGGCTTTTGATGTAAATATACGGCATCGGCTTCCTGCATTAAGCAGAAATTCATCTGACTAATGGTAATGCCTTCTTCCTGTGCTGCAGATATTAACGGTGCTGTCTGATTTTCAAGTATCTTAAGGCTTCCTGCGTAATCACTAACAATATATCCGCTTAGCTTATTTCCCTTAAGGGATGCCTCAGCTTTTATGCTTCCCAATCTTTCAGACGTAAGTGAAACTGTGACCCTTCCTGATGTGGATTTTCCACGGATAATGGTCAAGTTGACATTTGTGATTTTTCCGGATGTCTCTATCGGTATCTGATAGAATTCACGCCTTGCAAGATTTTTCAAAAAATTAAAATGCATTCCCATGAGTTTTAGCTGAGCAAGATCGTCAAGATTCACATTATCCTTGACAGCTTCTTCCTCGATAACAGCCTTTACTTCCTGCTCCAACTGTTCATAGGTCTTAGTCATGGTCATACTGTCAATTAATGTATCGGACAATTCTAGTTTTTTCTTAAGACCATTTTGCGACTTTTCTTTCTCTTCTTCCTCTTTATCTTGTATTAATCCAAAAAGCTTTTTAAAAGCTGTCGTATTATTATTAATGATATGTCCTGCTATCATCAAATTGGCTGCGGTACAGGGCATATTAAATGTATTTAGAAAATGTATGGATCTGTCGCTGTTATTTAAGACCTCCTGCAGCATTCTTATTTTTTCATCGTAATATGCATGCTCCTCATCGGAATCTGTCTGTATATTCTTTAGGTTATCCAGAAGCTGCTCAAGAGACATGTTTCCTATTGTTTTCCATACGTTTAAATCGGCTGCCTCTTTCCCATCAGAATTAACGGCCATATTCTGAATATCAATGTAAAGCTGGTGCAGTTTTCCGGGTGTCAGGCTATTAAGAAGCTCCTTAATAATAACATTTTGAATCTCTTCCTGTGCAGAAGAATCAACAAGGGATATATCCGTATCCGAAGTCATATCCTTACTGCTGTTATTAAATACAGCCCCCAGCTGATCCGTTATTGATTCTTTGCTGAATGAAATTTCCTGTAAGGCTCCGAATCCATCATCTATCTTATAATTAACAGAACCCTTTTTGCTTGTCCGAAGAGCTGTCAGCAGATGGTTTAATGTTATATTCTGATTTGATTTAATAACCGCACCCAGAGCGGCGCCATCCGACTTTTCTATCTGATATAAGAGCCGGTATATTCCTATATAAGCTTTTCTTTCATCATCAGATAAGCCCTCTTCTCTTTCCAGTTTATAAAGATACGCACTGTATTTATCAAGTGTTGAATATCCCTGTTCCTTAAGCATATCTATATGCCTGTTGAGCTCATCAATAGGGATATCCAGCGGATTTACTCCCAACTTAATAATCTGAACAGCAACCTTTGGATTAAGATTCTGAAGAAGATAATTTACACTAAGATCATAAGCTTTAACCTTCTCTATGTTTTCATGTGTTATCACCATTCTGTTGTAGCCTAAGATTCTAATTGCCCTTTGGTTGTACTCCGTATTCTCGATACCCATTTCCTCCATCAATGAGTACATATTGGAAAATGCCTTCCTGATGCTGTCTCCATATTCAGCTCTGGGTATTGTAAACAGGGCTTCATAAGCTTCATTTGCCTTATCCAGTTCGGTCTTTATACTTTGACCTGCTGCCAGTAAATCAGGCATTGTCCGGTCTTTTCTGTCGTTAAGAGTTGCTCCCAGAACATAAGCAGGCATTAATTTAAGTTTGTATACGGTTTCTGACGTTAATTGCAGCAGCTTTAGAGAGGCCTCATCCGGCTCATCGGACTCTGATACGGTTTGACTGTAAAGCTCCTTATAATAGTTTTCTTCCTCTGTCCGAAGTCTTTCTACCACTCTTTCCAGTGTCTCGGTTTCTATATGAAAGCCTTTCTTTTCAAGGCGAATGGCAGCTTCCAATGTCATTTTCAAACGGATTTCCTCAATCTGTCTCTTTGCCGTGAGGAATTTAACCTGCTTCTCCTTGTCTGCATTCTCAACTGACTGAACGTCGGTTTCATCACCTTCACGACTGTCTGTCAGATTCCTAATAGTAATATCATCATATGTATTAACAGTCCGGATAATATCATCCTCGGTGATACCATGAATATCCTCCAACAGCTGCTTTATGTTTATACTCTTTACTGCTGCAATATTATCACCTTGTGATGTCTCATTAATACTTAACTCATCCTTTTCTATAAGAACAGCATCCTTCGGCAGAATTCCTTCTTTCATTCCCTTAAAGATTCTGTCTAATACCAAATCCGGGCTGTAACTCTTTATTAAATCCTTTACATCTGATATTAATTTTATATTTTCTTTTGTTAAGGGTACGTTGTTTTCTATGAGCCATTTGGCATCTTCAAAAAGCTCCTTGCCGGATGTTTCCGCAGTATCCCCTATAATCTCACAAACCTGCGGAATAAGTGCTTCCCATTCCCCGTCGGTAAGCTTAACCGACATCTCCCCATTTTGACTGCTGTATCTTGCTTTATAGAGGTTTTCAATAGACGGTGCTAATCCCTTATTAAGAAGATATAATATGTCCTTTTTCTCCAAGCGGGGAATATCTTCGCTGATTTTGAGTGCTCTCATAATCCGATCCACTGAATCCTTGTTGACGGGAAGGTTCTCTGCTTCCATTCTTCTTATGATTTCATTTTCAGATATTACACCTGTGTTACCTGAAAGCTCATTCATTATATTTGTGTTTTTTGAATGCTCATTCGTACTATATGCATCTGTGTCCTTGAGAGCGGCACCTTCAAAATATTCCTTAATTACCTGTATGGCTTCAGATAATGCTTCTATTGTTAAATCCTCAGGTTTAAATCCTTCTTCATAAAGTTTTTGATAGTCCTGAGCTGTCATCCTGTTTAGAATGCCCTCTATCATGTTTTTTGTTTTGGTATATGCGTCATCTTTTTTAAAATGATCTTTTTGATGTTCATTTTTTGGTGTAATAGTACTTTTTTCATTTTCCGAATACTTTAAGGAGGCCCCCGGAGAATAAGAGAAATCTGTACAGATTTCTCCGGTATCAAGAGCCTTGGTACTTTCTTTGTTTTGAATATTTGTTCTGACCGCCTGGGAACGGCGAAGTATATCCAATATCACATCTGCTGCATTATCTGTTTTAATGCTTATCATAAAGATATCCGTTCCTTCCGATATGCTATTCTAATAATATTCTAATCTGTTTGATTACATTATCTGTTATAATATTATTAATTTATCGTTACAGTCTATATTTCGGCTATAAACAGTTAAAACTTTATGGAGCAAAAGAGATATAAAGATTAGATACTATCTTTGATTAATACTTCTTTTGACATCTTTGTATGAATACACTTAAATTAACACATATCAAATCCTGCAATGGAGGTCATAATGCATAAAAGAAGGATAAAACTCTATATATTAATAAGCCTGTTTTCGTTATTTGCCATATTGAGTCTTGGATGTAATCAAGAGAAGCTTCAGGAATCCCAGCAAGAATTATTTGATAGATTTATATATGAAATATTTGTTGAAGAGGTTCAATCCGATACTTTGTCTTTGAACTATGCCCTTGCACACCCTGAGGAGTTTGGTATCATACATACCGAACCCACTCTTGGCGAATATACCATAGAATATATGAAGGAAGAGCTACTGACCAAAGAACAATACTTAAATGACCTTCTTAAGTTCAATTATGATGAGCTGACTATCGATCAGCAGCTGACCTATGATATTCTGCAATATTGTCTAGAGCTTGAACTGCAGTTAGGCGATTATCTGTATTATATGGAAACGCTCGGTCCAACTACCGGCTTACAGGCTCAGCTGCCTATTCTCTTGGCCGAATATCATTTTTATGACAAAGCCGATATAGAAAGATATCTGGAGCTTTTGCCCTGTGTTAAGGATTATTTTGAGGATGTGGCTGAATTTGAAAGAGAAAAATCTGAACGGGGATTATTTATGACAGATGCTGTGGCTGACAGAATTATAGAACAGTGCGGGACATTTATAGCAAATCCTAAGGAGAACCTTTTGATAAAATATTTTGATGAGAAGATCGATTCTTTTCCGGAGCTGTCAGAGGAGGATAAGAAGGTATATAAGCACAAAAACCGTCAGGGTGTTCTTGATTATATCATTCCTTCCTACGAGATGCTTATTGATACTCTAAGGGAGCTAAAAGGTACGGGTATAAATGATTCCGGTTTATACTATTACCCTGAGGGTCAGGCATATTATGAGCTTCTTACTAAGTTTAAGACCGGCTCAGATAAAAGCATGAAGGAAATAACAGATATGCTTGATACGGCGATCGGGGACGATATACTTACGCTGACAAAGCAAGTTCTTGTTAACCCTCTGATATTTGATAAGTTTGAAGCCTTTACATCCTTTCCGTTAACAGATCCCAAAGTTATATTAGAGGATTTGAAGGAGCAAATCCTTGAGGATTTTCCTGAACCTGAGGATGTTAATTGTGAGATAAAATATGTCCATGAATCTCTGTCCGAATACCTTAGTCCTGCCTTGTATCTGATACCGGCTATTGATAATTACACCGATAATAATATCTACATCAACGGTGACGATATCGAAACCTTATCAACAATATATACAACGGTTGCTCATGAGGGATATCCGGGTCATCTTTATCAGAATGTGTATTTTAGAAGCAGAAATCCGGCTCCTGTCAGAAGTATTCTGTCTTTTATTGGCTATGATGAAGGCTGGGCAACCTATGTGGAGTTTTATTCATATCAGTATTCAGGAATCGATGAGGACTTGGCGGACTTAATGGAAGTAAACAATGAGTTGATACTCATGATGTATGCCAGAGCCGATATAGGTATTCATTACGAAGGCTGGAGTAAGTCCAAAGCCGTATCATATATAAATAAATTTACAGGAGATGAAGCTGTCGCCAACCAAATATATGATGTTCTTCTGGAGGAGCCTGCCATATATCTTCCTTATGCTGTCGGATACCTTGAAATTATGGAGCTAAGAGATATGGCTGAAGAAGCACAGGGAAATAACTTTGATATAAAGGAGTTTCATAGATTCTTACTCGATATAGGTCCCGCTCACTTTGGATTAATCGAGAACTATATGGAAGCATGGCTTGAAAGCGAAGAAAATATCTTGGCAGGGACCATATCAGAATAATTATAGGAAACCACCTTAAGAATACCTTCGATTAATGTGCATTACAGGAACCCATTGTCCAATGTAACCACCTCATTAAATATTAGGAACCGCTTTAATGAATACCTGAGTTTATCTGTATCGATAGCCTGTCTATAATTGATAGGGAGGTCTCCTGTGTAGTCTCACACACCGGTATAAGTACACAGGAGACCCTCCCTATCATTATCAGACGGGCTCATTTGTATTTGTTCTTTATATTGATACAGCCCCTCTTTAACTGATTTCTGCTCCCGGCGGCATATCTTTTTCAGGTACCATAAGCGCCAGGTTTCCATCTGCGTCCTCTGCACACAGAAGCATGCCTTCCGAAATCAGCCCCGCAAGCTTGGCAGGCTTAAGATTAACTACAACCATGACTTTCTTTCCAACCATTTCTTCAGGAGTGTAATAGGCTTTAATGCCTGATACAATCTGCTTTACCTGTGAGCCTATTTTAACCTGGGAGCATAGAAGCTTCTTGGATTTCTTAACTTCTTCACATGCTATGATTTCTCCTATCTGAAACTGAAGCTTGGCAAAATCATCATAGGTTATCTCTGGCTTAGACTCTATATCTATCACATCAGAGGATTCCTTATCCTGTACTGCTTCATCGACACGGTTTTGTTCCTGAGTATTCTCAGCCTTATAATATGCGTCCACTTTCTCAAGAACCTCCTTGATGTCCAGTCTTGCAAACAATATCTCAGGCTTATCAGTTACTTTTGTTCCTGACGGATACAGACCAAAGGTCTTAATATCGTCAAGCGTTCTTTCCTTGGCAGACAACTGTGCAAATATCTTGTCCGCTGTCTCGGGCATAAAGGATTTCAGTAAGCTTGCCCCTATACATATGCTTTCTACCAGATTATACAATACGGTTTCAAGACGGGCTTTCTTATCTTCCTCCTTAGCCAGAAGCCAAGGCATTGTCTCGTCAATATATTTATTACAGCGTTTAAACAGATTGAATATCTCGCTTATAGCATCCGCAACCCGAAGCCTTTCCATCTTGGCAATTACCTTTCCCGGTGTTTCCAACACCAGTCTCTTAAGCTCTTCATCGATCGGTTCTGCTGCCTTGCTGTCTCTGACAACTCCTCCAAAATATTTGTTTGACATGGAGATAGTACGATTAACCAGATTTCCCAAAGTATTAGCCAGCTCCGAATTAATTCTTTCAACCAAAAGCTCCCATGTAATTATTCCGTCACTTTCGAACGGCATCTCATGAAGTACAAAATACCTTACAGCATCGACACCGAAGAATTTCACCAAATCATCGGCATATAAGACATTGCCTTTTGACTTGCTCATCTTATCCCCTGCACTTCCCTGTAAAANCCATGGATGACCGAACACTTGCTTTGGAAGAGGAATATCAAGTGCCATCAGCATAATAGGCCAATAAATAGTATGAAATCTCAATATGTCCTTACCGATAAGATGAAGGTCCGCAGGCCAGTATTTTTTATACATATCACTGCTGTTACCGTCTGCATCATAGCCTATTCCCGTAATATAATTACTTAAGGCATCTATCCAGACATAAATCACATGCTTATCATCAAAGTCCACCGGAACACCCCATTTGAACGAGGTTCTGGATACACAGAGATCCTGCAAACCGGGTATAAGGAAGTTGTTCATCATCTCATTCTTTCTGGATTCCGGCTGTATGAATTCCGGATTCTCCTTTATATGAGCTATCAGACGGTCTGCATATTTGCTTAGTTTAAAGAAGTATGCATCCTCCTTGGCGTACTGTACCTCCCTGCCGCAATCAGGGCATTTTCCATCCTTAAGCTGGGATGATGTAAAGAAGGATTCACAAGGTGTACAATACATGCCTTCATAAAATCCTTTATAGATATCTCCCTGCTCATACAGCTTTTTAAAGATTTTCTGTACTTGTTTTTCATGCACAGGGTCAGTGGTACGAATAAACTTATCATAGGACGAATTCATCAAATCCCAAATATCCTTTATTTGACCAGCAATTTTATCTACATACTCCTTTGGGCTTACACCTGCCTCTTTAGCCTTTAGTTCAATCTTTTGCCCGTGCTCATCGGTTCCTGTCTGGAAAAACACATCATAGCCTTCCCATCTCTTGAATCTTGCTATGCTGTCTGCCAATACGACCTCATATGTGTTGCCGATATGAGGCTTGCCGGATGTATAAGCTATGGCAGTTGTAATGTAATATGGCTTTTTACTCATGATTTTCTTCCTTTCTGCTTTTTCAGATTTTATATAGGTAGTTTAACTCTTGTCATTAAAAAACTCCCGTCTTTAATTTCTTAAAGACGAGAGGTCATCCCGTGGTACCACTTTAATTTACCTATGTCTCACGATCATAGGCCTTAGTCGCTGCTAATACAGCCTAGCATGATAACGGATGCCGCCGTCACAGCCTAAGAATTTCTTCCTCGGTGCACTGCTCCAAGACCATCTTCGCCAACTTCTGCCAATCTCCCCTTCTCAGCTGCCGGGGTTCTCTGTCGATTGCTCCATCGGTTACTCTTCTCTTCATCGCTTTTACTACTATATTCTATTATTGTCATTTATCGTTATGTTTATGACAGAGTATAGCATGCATTTTTTGTTTTGTCAATTTCATATTTTGGAAAAATTATGCGTTGCTTATTTCATTTATATGGTATAATACTATTAATTTTAGTCGTAGTTCCCGTCTCTATATTTTTGTAATCCATATATAACCTAAAGGAGCTCATATGATTAGTAATAACCTATCGGACAAATCATTAAAACATTTTGATATCAGGCTTTTTTATCTTATTTTAATGCTGTTTTTTTTATTAATAGGCTGCTCAAAAAGCAATAATAACGACAATAATAATATATATAAAAATGAAAATCCAACGGATATCATTTCAAGCCAAGATGATAATTCGAATAATAATTTGAAAGATTATACCGATGATTTCCATAGTGATAACGAATCTTCTATAGATGCGGTTATAGTTCAGACCCCTAACAAGCATAACTTCATTAATCCTGACGGGAATACGCTGGACACCCGAATATCGACACCTTCGGGATACACCCGCATTTCATCTGAAGCTTATGAGATTACAGGATTTATCAGAACAATTCCATTAAAGGCTGACGGCAGTCAGGTTCTAAAATATGATGGAAATCCCATACACAATCAGGATAATCATGCGGCAGTATTTAATATTGATATTGGTAATAGAGATCTACAGCAGTGTGCTGATTCTGTTATGCGGATATATGCTGAATACTACTGGTCCATAGAAGAGTACGATAAAATCGCCTTTCATCTGACAAATGGATTCTATATGAATTATACCAAATGGCGTGAGGGCTACCGTATAAAGGTGGAAGGCAATGATGTCAAATGGGTCAAAACTGCATCCTACGATGATTCATACGAAACTTTTTTCAGTTATTTGAACATGGTGTATGCTTATGCAGGAACTCTTTCGCTTGCTGCTGAAAGTACGCCTATTACCCTTGATGAACTGCTTCCCGGTGATATCTTGCTTGAAGGAGGAAGTCCCGGACACTGTGTTATGGTAGTGGATATGGCATATAATGAGGAAGGAAGCAGGTGTTATCTGCTGGCTCAAGGCTATATGCCTGCACAGGATTTTCATATCTTTACCAATCCGCTTCATCCGGAAGATCCTTGGTATTATGAAGCAGAGATGGACTATCCCATACGTACTCCCTCTTGGACATTTGACGAAGGCTCTTTGATGCGATGGGCTGATTTTGATTTGAAACAATGGTCTTATAAGACGCTCCCAAAATCATCTGCTGTTGACACAGATAATCTTAGCCGGATAACTCTCTTGGTTGTCGGAGACAATCTGATTCATATAGAAGTAGTGCAGAGCGGAAAGCAGGAGGACGGCTCTTACAGCTATTATCATCTGTATGATGAGATTAAGGATGTGATTATGGAAGCCGATATCGCAGTTGTTAACCAAGAAACCATCTTGGGCGGTAAGGAATTAAGATATTCCGGTTATCCTGCATTTAATTCCCCCACTGAAATCGGAGATGCCTTGGTTGATGCCGGTTTCGATGTGGTTTTACATGCAACAAACCATACTATGGATAAAGGACCAGAGGGAGTAACCAATACCTTTGAATTTTGGGATAAATACCCCGATATAACTGTGCTTGGAATAAACCGAACAGAAGAAGACCGCAGCAGAATTCCCATTCTGGAAAGGAACGGTATTAAGCTGGCCATGCTTAACTATACCTACGGCTTAAACGGTTATAAAGTACCTAAAAATATGCCCTATCTTGTAAATATGCTGGATAAAGACCGGATGGAAGCCGACATAAAAAAAGCCCGTGAGGAAGCGGATTTTGTTATAGTTTTCCCTCACTGGGGTACGGAATATGTCTATGAGCCTACAAGGTCNCAAAAAGAATTGGTAGATTTCTTCTATGAACTGGGAGTAGATCTGGTTGTCGGAACCCATCCTCATGTTCTTCAGCCTGTAGAATGGATTACATCTGACTCGGACCATAAAATGCTTGTGTATTATTCTTTGGGCAATTTTTTATCCTATCAAAAGGAACCGGCCAGAATGCTGGGTGGAATAGCACTTGTAACTATTACAAAGGATGATACTGATACATACATAAGTGATGCTTCCATCACTCCCATTGTGACTCATTATGAGCACGGATCGTCCGATTATAATTATGGGATCTATAAGCTGTCGGAATACACCTCTGAAATGGGTGAAAAACATGGTGTTTCGGACATTGCTACACAGGGGGATTTCTCATACGAAGAAACCGTTCGTACCGCTAAAAAGGTGCTCGGGGACTGGTATGAATAAGAGCCTTCATCACATACGGAATATGCTTTCTTCTGTTGGGGCGTTGCTCCCTTAACATAAAAATAAGATAAGATTGACTAAAAAGGTGTACCATACGGATACACGTTTTAATCAATCTTATCTTCTATCTGTCTACCCTCTCGCTCCCCCTGCCTATTTCCGGCTGGTTCATACCTTCTCCAGTACTAACCTTCTATAGGTTATCAAAATTTGGCTAAAATGTCAATACTATATGTGATTTTCACTTGTTATTTATCAAACTGCACAAAGCGAATTGTTACTATGTTGCTTTCTTATCTTTTATACCCGTTAGGATTTTTACTTTGCCAGTTGTATGAATCTCTGCACATTTCCTCTATGCCCCTTATGGCCTTCCATCCCAGCTCTCTTTCTGCCTTTGACGGGTCGGCGTAGGACACTGCGATATCTCCGGGCCTTCTTGAGGTTATTACATAGGGAAGCTTTTTATTGCATGCCTTCTCGTAATTATGGATTATTTCAAGTACACTATAGCCTCTCCCTGTTCCCAGATTGTAAGTTACAAGACCGGGCTTATCCATAAGCTTTTCTATAGCTTTTATATGACCAATTGCCAGATCTACCACATGAATATAATCTCTTATGCCCGTTCCGTCGGGAGTATCGTAATCATCTCCAAACACATTGATTCTGTCAAGAACACCCATTGCCACCTTAGCTATATAAGGCACCAGATTGTTTGGAATACCATTCGGATCCTCTCCGATTTCTCCACTCTCATGTGCTCCTATCGGATTAAAATACCTGAGAATAGCTATATTCCACGTATTATCTGCGGCATACAAATCCCTCAGAATATCCTCTATCATAAGCTTCGTTCTTCCATACGGATTCGTTGCCGACAAAGGAAAATCTTCTGTTATAGGTACGGTTCTCGGGTTCCCATATACTGTTGCCGACGAAGAAAAAACCATGTTCTTAACGCCGCACATCTGCATAGTCTCAAGTAAATTTATAGTGCCTATAATATTATTATTATAATATGCCAGCGGAATCTCACAGGATTCACCAACTGCCTTTAATCCTGCAAAATGAATTACTGCGTCTATTTTTTCTCTTTCGAATATATTTAATAAGACATCTTTGTCTCTTATATCATTTTCATAAAACTTGATGTTTTTGCCGGTAAGCTTTTCTACCCTTTTTATGGATTCCGGGCTGGAATTACATAAGTTGTCTATAACAACCACATCATATCCTACATTAAGCAGCTCCAAATCAGTATGGCTTGCTATATAGCCCGCACCGCCTGTAACTAATATTTTCATTATATAAACCTCCCGAACCATTTTATACAATAATACTGCACATGCCCAAATAATGCAATAAATATAATATAATTCAAACATCCTTTCTTTAAATCGAGGACATATTAAATTAAACCTTGATTAATAGTAGTATTATAATGTATTCTTATACACGAGAGTATATTGATCAATAAATATTGCGTTCCTTATAAATTTGCGGTTTTTAAGCAGAATGGAGTTTTTATGAACAAGCAATTATTTCATAAGGTATGTGACGAGGTTGTTGCACAAGGACAAGGTCTTATGGGGATTGGTACATTAGGCGAAAAAACCGTACACTCAGTCCTAAAAAAATATTATGAGACCAATAGCAATAACCATGAGATAAAGATAAAAGGATTTGTTGCAGACATTTGTGACGGACAGGAAATAATGGAGATACAGACTCAGGGCTTTAACAGATTAAGAAAAAAACTGGCAGTATTCTTAGACTTTTATCCTGTCACCATTGTCTATCCCATTCCATATATCAAGTGGATTCGGTGGGTAAATCCGCAAACAGGTGAGATTACCAAGCCTAGGAAATCTCCTAAAAGGGGTACACCATATATGATTTTTCCTGAGCTTTATAAAATAAAAAACTTTCTTTTGGAACCAAACCTGCGAATAAAAATTGTACTGCTTAATATGGAGGAATACCGATTTTTGGATGGATGGAGCGAGGATAAGAAGAAAGGTTCCTCCCGATGTGATTGTATTCCGACAGACATAATTCAAGAGCTGAATATAACACAAACCAAAGATTATGAAATGCTCATACCGGAATCCTTAAAAGAGGAATTCACCTCCAAGGATTATAAGAAGGCTGCCGGTCTGTCATCAGGTGCTTCAGTCATAGCAGTACATATCTTAAATTATGTAGGAGCCGTCAAAAGAATAGGAAAGAAAGGACGTGCTTTTTTATACTCACGATAACCGGATTATGCCGGCACAAGCAAACCAAGCCGCCAATCTGCATATCAGGCGTTTTTAAAATAATAAAAGGAGGATGGGGATAGAATATATATATATCCCAAATAAAACATTATGACTACAGAAAACACCCATCATATCGATGACAAAGAATTGGATATTAAACCAACTGCAAATGAAAGCAGTTCTGCTCCTTCTATGGATGATTTTAAGGAGCAAATTGAAAGATCTCTCAAAAAAATAAAAGAAGGCGATATTCTTAAGGGTACGGTAATCGGTGTATCAGAAACAGAAGTTATTCTGGATCTGGGTTGTTATGCCGAGGGAATTGTTAAAGCGGAAGAGCTTAGCAGCGATCCTGCCTTTTCTATAAAAGGTGATGTTTCATTGGGCGAAGAGATGTACTGTGTTGTTATCAGTGAAGATGACGGTATGGGAAACATACTCTTGTCAAGGAAACAGGCAGACAATATCCTGTCATGGGAAAAGCTGAATGAAGACATGGAATCCAAAACCAAGGTCCGGGTAAAGATTGCTCAGGCGGTAAAGGGTGGAGTGGTGGCTTATCTTTATGGTATCAGGGGCTTTATTCCTGCATCCCAACTCTCTGTCGCATATGTTGAGGATCTTGATGCATGGGTAGGAAAAGAGGTTGAAGCCATCGTAATTACTGCCTCAAAGAACGATCGGAAGCTCGTCTTGTCCGCTAAAGAAGTGGAATTGGAATATGCCGATAGCGAAAGAGCACGCCAAATATCAAAGCTTCTTCGTGGTTCTGTCACTACAGGAACAGTTGAAAAGATAATGCCTTACGGTGCTTTTGTAAATATAGGCGGCGGTTTATCAGGCCTTCTTCATATATCCCAAATCAGTGAAAAAAGAATAAAGTCTCCTAATGAAGTAATAAAAGAAGGAGAAACCGTAACGGTTCAGATTATAGATATAAAAGACGACAAAATAAGCCTTAGCATGAAGGCTGTCGCTGAAAATGAAGCAGTTGAAGAGGATGATACAGATCCTCCTTTCACCTATCAGTCAGGTGAAGAGGCAACGACTAATCTTGCCTCATTGCTAAAAAACATCAAACTGGACTAAAGGTTCGGACTCTGACACATGTAATAATACTTCTGTTATGTCATATTAATAAGGAAGCACCTTTTATTCTTTTACTGAAGAATGTGGGTGCCCCCTTATAAGTATATCATGAATATACCGATTAATGATTCAGCTTGCCGAACCGATTTACACATGTGTCATAAGATATAAAAGAGATGTCCTTTCATGACACTAAATATTTTTAAACTGTGCCATGTATAAGTTATAATATAAGCCATTTTTGTCAAGCAGTTCTTTGTGGCTGCCTTCCTCCAATATCTTTCCGTCATCAATAACAAAGATACGGTCTGCCTTATTTATAGTGGACAGCCTGTGTGCAATTACGAAGGATGTTCTTCCTCTTAACAAGGCTTCAATTCCTTTCTGAACCAAGATCTCCGTGTGAGTGTCGATGCTTGAGGTAGCCTCATCCAATATTAATATCTTTGGCATGGAAACCATGGTTCTGGCAAATGCCAAGAGTTGTCTTTGTCCGATAGACAGCCCTGCACCTCTTTCCCGAAGCTCCGTGTCATATCCCTTCTCCAGCTTCATAATAAAGTCATGGGCATTAACCGCCTTGGCGGCAGCTATTATTTCTTCATCAGTCGCATCCAGCTTACCGTATCTGATATTGTCTTTAACCGTCCCCGAGAAAAGGAAATTGTCCTGTGTCATAATCCCCATCTGCTTTCTTAAGCTCTCAATGGAGACCTCCTTAACATTATGTCCGTCTATATATACATTTCCCTGCTGCACATCGTAGAACCTGCTTATAAGATTAACAATGGTGGTCTTTCCTGCTCCCGTAGGTCCTACAAGTGCAATGGTTTCACCCGGTTTTACTACAAAACTGACGTCATTTAACACCTGTGTATCCTTATCATAAGAAAATGATACTCGATCAAAGACTACTTCCCCTTTAATAACTGGCATTTCCCTGACTCCCGGAGCATCTGTTATCTCAGGCTTGGTATCTAAAATGTCAAATATACGCTCTGCTCCGGAGATATTCGTAATAAGTTTATTATAAAAATTACTTAAATTCATAATAGGTCGCCAGAACATTCCTATATATATACCAAATGAAAGCAAAGTCCCCACATTATCAACGCCAATACCCATAATCTTAATAGCTACCAGATACATAACGATAATTCCGATTCCCCAGCTCATATCTACTACAGAGAAAAACGCATCGTTTATAAGTATCGCATGTATAAATGAGTCTCTATGCTCTTTTACCAGTTGTTCAAAGTCTTCTTCAGCCTCTTTCTCCGCGGTAAAGCTTTGAATAACCCTCATTCCTGAAAGATCCTCATGAATAAAAGCATTAAGGTTGGAGCTTTTCTTTCTGTGAATCCGCCATCTTTGATGAGACCGTGTCTCAATAAACCATAGTCCTGAAAGCATCAGCGGAAGACTGACCAGGGAAGCAAGAGCCAGCCTCCAGTTTTTAAGAAGCATAATAATGACCACGGCACTTATGGTTACAAAATCCGGAATAAGAGTCGTAACGCTGTCTGACAGCACATCTCTTAATGAATTTACATCTCCTATAATTCTTGCAAGAATCTTTCCGGTCGGTCTGCTGTCAAAGAAGTCAAAGCTTAAACCTTGTATATGGGTATACAGCTCCTGCCTTATTCTCAGAAGCACATCATTTGACATTTTTGCCATAAGAAACATTCTTAATTTTATCAATAAAATAAAAACAATATTTATCCCTACGGCAAATCCAATTAAAATAAGCAGTCCTTCTATATCCTTCTCTGCTATATGAATGTCAACTGCCCTTTCAATCAGCAGAGGATTTATTATTGAGATTGCAACCGTTACCAGCATAATCAGAATAACGAATACTATAGTTACCTTATATGCCAAAAGGTAGCGGAACAATCGGATCATAGTGGTTTTTTTGCTGACAGAACTTATATGTTCGTCATCTTTTATTGCATTTATAGACATGCTATTCCTCCAATCCTATTAAAAACCCCTGTTATCGGAGCCTGTACGGGTAAGAGCATCTGTTGTTGAAATATATTCCCCATACTGAGCCAAATAGGTTTTATAGTAATATCCTTTTTCTTTTAAAAGAGTTTCATGCGTTCCGCGCTCAATGATTTTCCCGTCTTCCAAAATAATGATTTCGTCAGCATTTCTTACGGCGGAGATTCGATGAGCTATTATTATCTTAGTAGCTTTAACATTCAGCAGTGCTTTCTGAATAGAATGCTCTGTCTCCATGTCTAAGGCAGAGGTTGAATCATCCAATACAAGGATAGGCGCTTTTTTTGCTAATGCCCTTGCTATACTGATTCTCTGCTTCTGCCCACCGGACATACCTACTCCACGCTCTCCGATAACAGTTTCATAGCCATCATCCAGTTTATCAATGAATTCGTTGGCCTGTGAAAAACGGGCCGCTTCGATTATCTCCTCCTTGCTGATTCGCTTTCTGTTTCCTAACTTTACGTTTTCACTGATAGTATCAGAGAACAGGAAAACATCCTGCATTACTATAGAGATGCTTTCTCTTAACTGCTTTAAGCTAAGCTCCCTAATATTCACGCCATCTAAGCGAATTTCACCATCTGTTATATCATAAAACCTTTGTAATATATTAATAATCGATGTTTTCCCGGCTCCTGTAGCACCCATAATCCCGATAGTCTTGCCTGCCGGAAGATTAAAGCTGATGTCTGTAAGGATCTTCTTATCATTGATGGTAAAGCAGACCTTATCAAATTCAACCGAGCCCTTTACTTTGTCAAGAACAATCGGATTCTCTTTTTCAACGATTTCAGGCTTTTCGGCAAATATCTTTTTAATCCTTTTATAAGAAGCAAAGGCCGCAGCCAGATCATTTGATAACCAGCCCAACATCTCCATAGGCCATACAATATTCAAAGAATACTCAGTGAAAGCTCCCAAGGTACCTAAAGTAATCTCTCCGCTGATTACCTTTCGTCCGCCGAAAAATATAACAATCATAGGCAGTATCTTAGTAATAAGCTGAAAATATGGATAAAGTTTTATAAAAACCTTAGACTGTTTCATGTTTAAATCATAGTATTGCTTGTTATGAGACAAAAACTTGTTGATCTCAAATTTTTCTCTTGCAAAGGATTTTACGGTACGAACACCGGACAAGTTCTCCTGAGCTACGGTGTTAAGCTTTGCATTCTGTTCACTGATCTTCTCATATACTTTTCCCAACTTGTTTTCCATCAGTATGGCAAGACCTGCTACGACGGGCAGCACGATTGTTGGAATAATTGCCAGACCCGGGCTTAGGCGATACATAAAAAACAATGCTATTCCGGTATGAATGGTCACTTCAAAGATCAACATGCCTACATAACCGGTGGCGGCCCAGATTCTGTCTATATCATCCTTCACCCTGGACATTAATTCTCCCGTGTTGTTTTTATCAAAAAAGCTTATAGACAGCTTCTGTATATGTATGAATAATCTCTTTCTAAGCATAGAGCTTATCTTTGAGCTGGTGAAGTCAAAGGTCAGCTCCTTAAGATAGGCAAACACAGCCCTTCCAAATCCTAAAAACAGAATCATTAACAATAATGAGGGCAGCAAGCCTGACTCTCCGCCGATAATTACCTGATCTATAACGCGCTTTGTAACCTGTGGAGATACCATATCCATGATAACGGAAATCACAGTGCAAAGCAGTGCAAATGCGTAAGCATACCAATATTTCTTTATATAATAAGACAGTTTATTCATGACTCCTCCATTCCTACATCCCCTGATGTATAATATTTACCAACCGAGATTTGATGTTATGTCTTAATGTTTTGAAAAAAATAAACCGTGGTAGAAATACCACGGTAAATAAGCAAAAATTCGGTTGCATATAATGTTGAACTTATCCTTGAGCAGGCAGGAAAGATTAGGTCAACTCATAATACAATCTCGTTTCTTACAGAACCATGAGGTATTTCCACATAAAAATATTGTTGTAGTATTATTCAATTGATTGTCATGTAATAATTTCATATGTTTTACCTCCTTTTCTGTAATAGTCTTTCAACATTATAACTTTAAGAATCACAGATGTCAATAAGAATATTTTAATAAAAATTTAATTAATTCAAACTCTATTAAACAAAGACACGTTCATTTGTGTTTAATATCAAATACCATTGTGAAAGCTTCTGTTTGGTATGGTTACTATAAAGCTTGTACCCTTAGTAAATTGGGTGCGAACCTTTATCTTGCCGGTATGTGCAAGGATAATCAGCTTTGCCAGCGACAGGCCCAGTCCATGTCCGCTGATATTTTGGCTTCGCACATGATCGGATCTGTAGAAACGGTCAAATATATGCTCAACATCATTACGGGTCATTCCTATTCCTGTATCGCTGACAGTAATAACACAATCACCGTTGTGATTTTCACATAGTATGGAAACTGTATCCCCTTCCTTAGAATATTTAACCGCATTATCAATAAATATACGAATAGCCTGTTTTAAAGCCTGTTTGTCTCCATATACGGTTACATCCTCTACGACAGGACTCTTAATATTTCTGCCCAATGCAACAAGTCTGGTTTCCTTAACCATATCCTCAACTATTGGCTTCATATTAAACCATCTTTTTTTCAGTTTTAATGTCTTTTTATCATGTCTGGATAAGAAGAGAAGCTTTTCAACCAGGTCCTGCATGGAGCGGGATTCGTTTTGTATGGCTTCAATAGATTCTTCCAACACTTCTTTATTATCTGATCCCCACCTGTCAAGCAGGTTGGCATAGCCTTGAATTACAGCAATCGGGGTTCTAAGCTCATGAGACGCATCAGATACGAATTGCTTCTGACTCTCATATGAGGTCTCTATTCTGTCCAACATCTCATTGATGACATTCGCCAAATCCTTTAGCTCATTCTGTGTTCCCTCAACATTAAGTCTTTCGCTGTGCAGATTATGAGCTGTCAGTCTGTTTGCGGTTGCCGACATAATACTGAGCGGTTCAAAGAGCTTTTCATCACTCTTTCTTCCTTTAATGATAATTATGACCACAATAACAATATAAAGAANAATGAGCTTCCAAAGCATNGAAAGAAATCTTTGATAGCTTCCGGTCAAATCATATTGAAAAGTTGCCAAATACAGCTTCTCATCTACAGAGAACTCTATCTCTTCATTAATAACAAGTATATGATTTTCACTTTTTCTGTCAAAGTGAATCCCATGAAAAAATGCTTTATCCGAGGTGGGAACATATGCAATATCATTATAAACATCCTCTCCGGCTTCAACATCATTTATCTTCATGGAGAGATTCTGCATATAATAAGGGTTAATATATATGCTTCCTTCCGTCTCTTTAACAGATGCGATTATGTCCTCTGCCATGTCACTGAAATCTTCTTTCTCAGCATACATATATATAAGAAAAACACCCAGCATAAGAATAATTCCATAGGACAAAAGCAATCTCAGATAACCCAATGAAATGCGAAACATAATTGACAGCCTGAGATTACTCAACCATTTTTCTCTTTTTCTTCTTATCGGGAGAATGATTTTAACTAAAGTTTTTCTTATAAATTCTAAAAAATTATCCCAGCTCATATTATCCCCTATAGCCTCTCGGTTTTTTTATCGGTTAATCCTTAATAATATAACCGACGCCCCGCACTGTTGATATAAGGCGTATTCCGTACTTTTCGTCAATCTTCTGTCTTAAATATCTGATATATACATCCACTACATTGGTATCACCAAAATACTCGTAATCCCATACATGATTCAGCAGCTGTTCTCTGCTTAAAACTATGTTTTTATTACGCATCAGATATTCTAAAAGCTCATATTCCTTCTTGGTAAGCGTAAGCTCATCGTCCCTATAATAAGCTGTTCTGCTTGCAAGATTCAGCTTTAAATCCCCTATCTGAAGATTGTCAAGCTTTGGTTCTTTGATATTACTTTTTCTGTTAAGGGCAACCCGGATTCTTGCCAGCAATTCTTCAATAGCAAAAGGCTTCGTCATATAATCATCTGCACCGGTATCCAATCCGGCAACCTTATCGGAAACATCATCCTTCGCCGTGAGCATTATTATGGGAACCTGTGACTCCAGGCGAATTCTACGACAAACTTCAATTCCGTTTAGCCCCGGGAGCATAATATCAAGAATAACTAAATCCACCTTCTCCTTTAAGGCTTTTTCCAGCCCCTGCCTTCCTTCCTGTGCAATAAGAACATCATATCCTTCATGCTTAAGTTCCAGCTCCAAAAATCTTGCNATTTTTAATTCATCTTCAATAATTAATATTCTCGCCAATTGATTCCCCTCCCATGATTATAATATACCGAGACTGCTGTAACTCTTATATACTGAGACTATTGTAGCTTTCTGACAGAATTTTTTCAACATCTCTGTCTTAGAATTTAATTAGAATTATATAAAAGACCAAGATAAAGGCTTCAAGCCTTTTCCCGGCCTTCTATATAATTCGCATGTTAATCCGTATTTTTTTATTCGCTTAATATATCTGATCGGATTGGCTGCTTAACGTGTTAATGTGGTTTTAACCGCCTTTACAACATTGTCTACTGTAAATCCGAATTTCTCAAAAAGAGTNTTTGCCGGTGCAGATGCTCCGTAGCTGTTCATTGAAACCGTGACTCCATCCAGACCAACATATTTGCCCCATCCGAAGGAGGATAATGCCTCAACAGCCACTCTGGCTCTTACATTCTTCGGGAGAATCTTTTCCTTATATTCATCGGACTGTTCTTCAAACACATCCATTGAAGGCATGCTGACCACCCTTACATCTATGCCTTCCTTTAACAGCTCTTCCTGAGCACCTATTCCCAACTGTACCTCAGAACCGGTTGCTATAATAATAGCATCAGGAACATCCTTCTTGGAATCAGAGATAATATATGCTCCCTTTAATGCCTCCTTAGAAGAACCTTTAAGCTGAGGCAGATTCTGACGTGTCAGAACCAATGCGGTAGGTGTATGGGCAGATGTTATGGCATAATACCATGCTGCAGCACATTCGGTTGCATCTGCCGGGCGGTATACGGTCATATTAGGCATAGCACGAAGCATTGCCATTTGCTCTATAGGCTGATGTGTCGGACCGTCTTCTCCTACACCGATGCTGTCATGAGTTAATACATATGTTACCGGNACNTCCATAAGTGAAGCCAGCCTGAGCATTGGTTTCATATAATCNCTAAAGACAAAGAATGTGGATACATATGGCTTGAGTCCTCCATGCAGTGCCATGCCATTACCTATTCCTGCCATGGCCAGCTCTCTGACACCAAAATGCAGATTGCGTCCGCCATAGTTATCCTTTGTAAATGATACTTCATCCTTCATCAGTGTCTTAGTTGAAGGTGATAAGTCTGCACTTCCTCCAATAAAATTAGGAAGGTGGTTCTTTATTTTATTAATTATCTGTCCGGAAATATTTCTTGTGGCATTTGCCTTGTCATCATATGCCCAGAACTCCTCGTCATCCAAGAGATTCTTTGCCGCCTCATCATCATGATACTGATCCCAAAGCTTCTTCATATCAGGATATTTATTGCAATATTCATTAAAGAGCTTGTTCCATTCCTCTTCCGCTTGTGCATTTTTCTTCGCAATAGCTTTATAGTTCTCATAAATCTCTTCCGGCACCTCAAAAGCTGTTTCACTGATCCAGCCCAGCTTTTCTCTTAAAGCTTTAACATTCTCTTCTCCTAAAGGCTCTCCATGAGCACTTGCCAGCCCCTCCTTCGGGCTGCCATAACCAATCCTAGTTTTTACCGTAATCATTGAAGGTCTTGACAAATCTGCTTTGGCAGCTTCGATTGCGGCTCCGATTTCCTCAAGATTATTGCCATCTTCAACCACGAGGGTTTGAAAACCATATGCCTCGAATCTCTTCTTAACATCCTCGGTAAAGGCAATATTCGTATCGCCTTCTATGGTTATATTATTAGAATCATACAAGACTATTAATTTCCCTAACCCCAGTGATCCTGCCAGCGACATTGCTTCTGAAGTAATTCCCTCCATCATACAGCCGTCTCCGCCAAGAACAAAGGTATAATGGTCCACAATAGGATAGCCGTCTTTATTAAATTTCTCAGCAAGATGTGCTTCTGCCATAGCCATGCCAACAGCCATAGCCATACCTGCACCCAGAGGACCTGTTGTGGCCTCAACACCAACCGTATGACCATATTCAGGATGCCCCGGTGTTAAGGATCCGTACTGTCTGAATTGCGACAGATCCTCTGATGTAAGACCGTAACCGAATAAATGTAACAGCGAATATAACAGCATAGACCCATGACCTCCGGACAAGATAAACCTGTCTCTGTTAGTCCATTTTGGATTTGCCGGATTATGCTTCATGTGTCTTGCCCACAGCTCGTAAGCCATTGGTGCTGCGCCAAGGGGGAGTCCGGGATGTCCGGAATTGGCTTTTTGTATAGCATCAGCAGATAAGACTCTGATAGCATTTACAGACATTGTGTCAATGTTGCTCATTAGTTTTCCTCCTTTTATCTATAATGCTCTATTAAATATACAATAAAACCGATTTTGGAACAACTGTTATCTGCCTTGTCTGTTCTGCGATTTATACAACACAAAGACAAGACCCGGTACTAATATCAATTGCAATATGATACCGGGAAGACCTATTAGAACTGCACTCCAAACTGAAACAGGTGCCGGAACGTTCATGGCAAACATTCTTCCCATAATAAACAGCATAAATGCATAAATAATTCTTCCTGCTATCATTGATACAATCAAACTAATATATACTCTTAATGTTCTTCCTCCTGCATTAAAACGGCTTTTCTTCAGCAGATACATGAATAATCCTGCAAAAAATCCATACGCTGCCAATTCAAAAGCCATAATTACATTGAAAGGAAACATCGGCATGCCAAACAAAGAATTAACCAGCGGTGTTAAAAAGCCGACTATTGTACCATATAAAGCTCCAAGATAAATACCTGCTATAAACACGCTAAAATGCATGGGCTGAAACATTATGCCCATATCCGGCGTTCCGAACATATGAAATAATCTTGGAATAATAATTCCTATAGCAAGCAAAAGACCACCTACAGTAAGTCTGTATATACTATTCTTTCTCTCTCTCATAATAATATGTCCTTTCTTTTAATTTATCAGTTTTCTGCTTATTATAACCCTTTTCAATTATATAATTATATACTCGTATCAATGGCGTTATCTGCAGCTATATCTGTGAAAAAACCTCGCCCAGACCTGTCTGTATCAGCAAGTCGGCTTCTTTGTCATATGGAGTGGCTGCCTTGTTGATAATAACCATTTTATTCCCTCTGTAGTACCTTATAAACCCGGCGGCGGGATATACACTAAGAGAGGTTCCGCCTACAATAAGCATCTCTGCCTTCGATATTGCATATATTGCTTTCGATACTACTGTATCATCTAACCCTTCCTCATAGAGAACCACATCCGGTTTAATAATTCCACCGCATTCACAAACGGGAATTCCCGTTGCTTCTTTAATCTTATCAAGATCATAAAACACATTGCAATTCATGCAATAATTACGAAGCACCGAACCATGAAGCTCTAAAACATTTTTGCTGCCCGCTTTCTGATGAAGCCCGTCTATATTCTGAGTCACCACTGCTTTTAGCTTCCCCATGCTTTCCAGTTCAGCCAGTTTAATATGAGTTATGTTGGGCTTGGCGTCTTCATAAATCATCTTATCTTTATAAAACTCATAAAACTCTTCAGTATGTCTTATAAAAAAGCTGTGACTTAATATGGTTTCCGGAGGGTAATCATATTTTAAGTGATACAAACCGTCAACGCTTCGAAAATCAGGTATGCCGCTTTCAGTAGATACCCCTGCGCCGCCAAAAAAGACTATGTTGTCACTTTCAGTTATCATTTGCTTCAATTTCTTTATTTTCTCCAGCAACTCTATCCTCTCCTTTTGTTAAATGAATCCACAGCAGTTGCCAATGTTCTGAAGGTAATCAACACATTAATAATAGTAACCCCGTTATGTATTAATGTCAATTAAAAAACGACCTGTTAAAGGTCGTTAATATGAGACATCGGGGACTCGAACCCCGGACACCTTGATTAAAAGTCAAGTGCTCTACCGCCTGAGCTAATGTCCCATTCTTTTAATATTTAAAAGAAAAATGCCCAGAGCCGGAATTGAACCAGCGACACGAGGATTTTCAGTCCTCTGCTCTACCAACTGAGCTATCTGGGCATGGTATACTTAGTTCCTAAAGAAAGATATGTATAGACTTCTTTCTTGTAGAGCAAAAACAAGCAAATAGTAGCGGGGGAAGGATTTGAACCTTCGACCTTCGGGTTATGAGCCCGACGAGCTTCCAGACTGCTCCACCCCGCGGCACTTTTTATGTTCACATACAATATTATATGGCTGTGAACCTATATATTTTGTTTTTGGCAAAAACCAGTGGATGGGGAAGGATTCGAACCTTCGAAAGCGTTGCTAACAGATTTACAGTCTGCCCCCTTTGGCCTCTCGGGAACCCATCCGTATTATTTATAAATTTCAAAGCCGATGATCGGACTCGAACCGATAACCTGCTGATTACAAGTCAGCTGCTCTGCCAATTGAGCCACATCGGCATCGATGGGACCTATAGGGATCGAACCTATGACCCCCTGCTTGTAAGGCAGGTGCTCTCCCAGCTGAGCTAAGATCCCTTTAAGTATTATGTACGATGCCGTACATTTCATTCCATGAAATAATTGTATCTCATATTATGCCTTTTGGCTATAACAAATATTAACGACCCAGAAGGGACTCGAACCCTCGACCTCCGGCGTGACAGGCCGGCGCTCTAACCAGCTGAGCCACTGGGCCAGATAAAAGCACATTTCTACACATAGAAGCATTCATCCCGTAAGTTACACTCACTATTCTATCGTAACAAACCTGTTTAGGTCAAGCCCTCGACCTATTAGTAACAGTCAGCTGCATGTGTTACCACACTTCC
>JGI24710J26742_10001073_pt1 | contig 25461 bp, 22 predicted proteins | sample BioPla2DNA2_FD_26742 | JGI IMG/M metagenome (IMG submission 26742) | reverse complement strand
GATCTAAAATGGATTTTGAATCAAACCTATTGACAATCTTTCCTATTGACAATCTTTTTTATAACCATCACTTTATATTTGTAGTTTAATAAAATATTGTAGGTAAATGAGATATATATTTCTTGTTTTAATAGGTTCTCTTTTGCTTTTTTCGTGCCAAAAATTAAATAGAGGCAAACAACAGAAAGCAAAAGAATTTACTTATAAATTATCTTATTTAGTTGGAGTTGAGGAGCATCCTGCTGTTGCAATAATGCCCGAAAAGTTAGTTGTTTACTACACAAAAGATCATATATATTATAAAGCCGAAGGTTGGATGGGTTTTTTTTCTTCAGCACAAATAATTAGTATCAAAGATAGCACAAGAACGCTTTTAGCCAAGTTTATGGATAAAAAATATGCTAATATTCAATTGTTGAAAGATAAACCATTGAAATTTGAAAATTCTGAACATTTATCGATAAGTGATGATGTCAACATGCTGAAATTTAAAGGATTTGATGCTGTAGAATGCGATATTTATTTATCCGGAAAATATAATGGAGAAAAAAAAGTTATATATACAAACCATTTTGACATTGAAAATCCAAATATTGGCACACCTTTTTGTAGTATAGAAGGCATATTGTTAAACTACACTATATCGATGATGGGAATACCTGTAACTATTGAACTACTCGATAGTAAGGATACTCTCATTGATGATTCAATGTTAACAGTATCTGATGACTACCAAATAGTGGATCGTGAAAAATTTGAAACGGTTGTTGATGAATACTTGCCTAAATAAAAAAGGTTTTTTATATTGTTTTTTAAATATATGGCAAAAAGAACTAAAAATAAAAACGAAAACAGAGCCAAATCAAAGAGAGGCAACGATAAAAGAATTCCAATTCTTTTAGGGTTGTTTTTCGTGGGGCTATCGTTTATTATTTTGGTATCATTTATCTCCTTCTTATTCTCGTGGCAATCCGATAGTATGATAATGGATATTTCTGTAGGAGAGCTACTTACAGATGTTGATATAAAATACTCGAACTGGATGGGAAAATTAGGTGTTTTTCTGTCAGTTACATTAATTACCAAATGGGTAGGAGTCCCTGCCTTTTTGATAATACCAATAATATTCTTATTTGGGATGAGATTTTTTGGAAAAAAAATCATGCCATTTCGAGCAACAGCTATTCGCTTAATTGTTGTAATGTTTTGGTTATCAATAGCATTGAGCTACCTGTTTGTTGATAGATATTTTTTATTAGGAGGTGCCCACGGACACTATATGTCAAGGTGGATTGAGTCAATGTTGGGAAAAGCAGGGACAGGACTTTTTATTCTGTTTTTGGCAATTGGTATAATAGCATTTTTGTTTGAGCCGATATTTGAGAAAATAGTAAACTATTTTAGAAATATCGCCACCAATTCTAAAAAACATAGCGATACGGAGACAGAACAAAATGAGTTGGACACGAGAATAGAAACAATCGGAACCGGCTCATCGGAGATTAAAATTAACGTTGTTGGAAAAGAAGATATTGAAGAAGACACTCAAAGTGTAACAGATAACGAAATAGACACAGATACAGATTCATATGATTTTGTTGTGGAAAAACCGCAAAGCGAAGATCATGAATCATTAGAAAACGACTCTTTTGACATATCAGAACCAAGTCCAATCCCAATAGATCCCAACGATGCAGACAACAATTTATTAGATGTAGAGTTAGTTGAAGACGATATGGCTGATAATGATACTGATTCAATATCTAAGAATATAGGCAAATATTCAGGAGAAGTTGGATTTGAAATTGAACAAGGTGTTGAAGATGATGAGGAATCAGAAGAAAACTTGAGGACAATAGCCGAGGGAAAATATGATCCTAAATTAGAACTATCTAACTATCAGTATCCTACATTAGCCTTATTGCCAAAAGTAGACAAGTCTGATAGTAATGTTTCAGACAGTGAGTTGCAGGAAAATAAAGATAAGATTGTAACAACACTTGCAAACTACGATATCAAAATCGTGTCAATAAAGGCTACAATTGGGCCTACTGTCACACTTTACGAAATAGTTCCTGCTCCCGGAGTTAGAATATCAAAGATTAAAAACCTGGAGAACGATATAGCTCTTAGTCTAGCAGCACTTGGAATTAGAATTATTGCACCCATACCAGGGAAGGGAACGGTTGGAATTGAAGTGCCTAATCAAAATCCCGACGTTGTTTCAATGCGCTCTGTTTTGGCAAGTAAGAAATTTCAGGAAACAGAATTTGAACTTCCCTTGGCTCTAGGCAAAACAATAACAAACGAAGCATTTATTATTGATCTTGTAAAAGCTCCACACTTATTAGTTGCGGGTGCAACAGGACAAGGTAAGTCGGTGGGTTTGAACGCAATTTTAACGAGCCTGTTGTATAAAAAACATCCAGCTGAATTAAAGTTGGTGTTAATAGACCCCAAAAAGGTGGAATTAACGCTCTATAACAAACTTGATAAACATTTTCTTGCAAGTTTGCCAGATAATGACGAACCTATTATAACCGATACTACCAAAGTTATTTACACGTTGAATAGTTTGTGCTTAGAGATGGATAATCGTTACGATCTGTTGAAAATGGCACATGTGCGGAATATCAAGGAGTATAACGAGAAGTTTATCAATAGGCGTTTAAATCCAAATAAAGGACATAAATATATGCCCTATATAGTGGTTATTATTGATGAATACGCAGACTTGATAATGACTGCAGGAAAAGAGATTGAAATGCCTCTTGCTAGAATAGCACAGTTGGCAAGAGCAATTGGAATACATATGGTAATTGCAACTCAAAGACCGACGACAAATATTATTACAGGTTTGATAAAAGCAAACTTTCCGGCAAGAATAGCCTTTAGAGTTGCACAGGGTATTGACAGTAAGACAATTTTAGATGGTCCGGGAGCAAATCAACTAATAGGGAGAGGAGATATGCTGGTTTCTCTTGGCAGTGAACTTGTGAGAGTTCAATGTGCTTTTGTTGACACACCAGAGGTTGATGCTATTACCGATTATATCTCCAAACAACAAGCTTATTCCAGTATATATGAGTTACCTGAATATGTGCCTGAAAATAGTGGTTTAGACCCCGCGTCAGTCGATTTACAACAGAGAGATGCTCTTTTTGAAGATGCGGCACGACTATTGGTAATCCATCAACAGGGTAGCACTTCGCTAATCCAAAGAAAATTTAGTATAGGATATAATAGAGCAGGAAGAATAATTGACCAACTTGAAGCTGCAGGAATAGTTGGACCTTTTGAAGGTAGTAAAGCCAGACAGGTACTTATTCCCGATGAGTATTCACTTGAGCAGTTGCTAAAGAATCTTGAATAAAAAAAACGTATAATTTATAGTATAAAGTTAACAACCTAAAAAATCATTAAAATGAAAAACCTATTGTTATTTTTAATCGTTTCGTTACCAATTTTAACTAACGCACAGTATGATCCTGCTGCTCGAACACTTCTCGATAAAGTATCAAAAAATACAAAGTCGTGGAAAACGGTAAAAATTGAGTTTAACGCATTGATTACTACAGCAGAGCCTAAAACTGAAGAGAATCATAAAGGGACACTTTGGCAAAAGCAAGATAAATATAAGTTAGTCTTGATGGAGTCGGAGACATATTGTAATGGCAAACATAAATGGGTATATATGCCAGAAGTTGAAGAGGTGAATTTATATAATGTTGATAAAAGCAAAAGTGAAAGCCTTTTAGATAATCCTCAACAGATTTTTACAATTTACACCAAAGGGTTTAAGTATCAGTTAATTGGAGAAATAAGCGAGGCGGGAAAAACATTGACCGAAGTAGAGCTTGTTCCGGAAAACAGAAATGTTGAGTACTTTAAAATCAAAGTGTTAATTGATAAAGCGAACAACAGAATTGAACAAATTAAATACTTCTCAAAAGATGGCTCTAGAATTACTGTCAGTGTAATAAAATACACTATTGATCAGGCATATCCGGACGACTTTTTTACTTTCGACATAAATAAACATAAGGATGTTATATTAATTGATATGACTGAATAGTGTTAAGTTTGAAGCAATTTGTGATAAAACCAGTCTTTATCAATACTGTAAAATTATTAGCCTAATGATGAGAAAGTTTTTGACAACTATTGCAATAATTGTATCGGTTTGCAACATTGCATTTTCGCAAATTGAAGAAGCGTCGATAGGATATATACGTTTTTCAAAGCCGTATATTTCTAAAGGTGAGTTAGATATATCAAAAAACGGAACTCCATTTAAGTTTGCAGAACCGATTGATGTAGGCATAAATATTGCTGATTATGCAGAATTAAACCACGATAGAGGCACTATATCGTTAACTTGTCAGTCTGATGGCGCAAAATCGTTAAATGCAATATTGACAATCTCTTCAAGTTCAAGCAATTTTGAGTTGTTTATATCAGATCAAAATGATGATCAGCTGTTTGGACCATTCTCTTATGATGATTTTACCTATGGATACTTACCAACTCCGCTTATATCAGGAGATGTACTGAAATTAAAAATTATTAAAAAGGACGCCATAACGCCCAATGTTACTCTCTTAACGCTTGGATATGATTATGTTGGAGTAGCTAATAAAGATGGATTTTACGGCTCATCGGGGAGTTGTAATATCGACGTCAGATGTCCGGAAGCAGTAGAGTGGGAAAATGAAAAAAGTTCGGTTGTTAGGCTTATAATAAACTCACAGTATCTTTGTTCTGGCGTAATTGTCAACAACTTACGAAATGACAAAAAGCCGTATATGCTCACCGCAAACCATTGTGTAGCAGATTCTATTACAGCGGCTAAAACAGTTGCATACTTTAATTATGAAAGTCCATCGTGTAACGGTCCAGACTCTCCGATACAACAAATTCGTCCAGGTTTTTTGATGCGTGCCACCAAAAACGATTCAATAGGAACCGTTGACTTTGCACTTTTGGAAGCGAAACAACCAATACCCGAACATTTTAATGCAAACTACGCAGGTTGGGACGCTTCGGGACGAACTCCAACAAATACAGTAGCAATACACCATCCTCGTGGAGACGTAAAGAAAATTTCGTTCAGTAATAAACCCCCTTTAATTACAAGTTATCCATACATAAGTAATTATGATAAAAACTCGTTTTGGAAGGTAACATATTGGGATTTAGGAACTACAGAAGGGGGGTCGAGTGGTTCACCTTTATTTGATCAAAACCACAATGTTATTGGTGTTTTGACGGGAGGTACTGCTTCGTGTGAAAGTTTGAATCCTGATTATTTTACTCAGGTAGCATATGCTTGGGATAAGTATCCTGAAAAATCGCAACAGCTAAAATATTGGCTTAACCCTGATAATCTTCCTACACGTATCTGTGGAATACTCGGAATTGAAGATTTAGTTGATTATAACTCTGAGAGTGATGTGGAGTTATATCCAAATCCCACGTCAAGTAATTTTAGCTTCAAGTGGAGGGGGCAGGTAAATAAAGTGCTTAATATCGAAGTGTTTAGTTATTGTGGTAAAAAGATAGCACAATATCAGCAAAAAACACCACCCGACAAGATAATTAATTGCCAGACAGATTTACAACCAGGCTTTTATATTATCCATATTTACGACAATAAATATTCAAATAATGCCAAGTTATTGATAACCAAATAGGAATTCAATTTCAATGGTATGTATCTTCCGTAAAGAAATCTGTTTTTAATTTATTAACGACTATACCTATAATTAATATCAGACCGGCGACTATAAGTAAAAAGTGCCAATATTTGGAGACAAAATCATTGCCCACTCCGTTCAATATTCCAGGATAAACACTTTCTATACGTGGTATAAGAAAAAAGACTCCAACTAACAGAAGCAGTAAGGGAACTACTTTGTCTCTTCTGGCAAAGCCGATAAGCGAAAGTAGTATAAGTAATATTGGCCAAGAGAAAATTATTAATTGTAGAGGCGGATTTAACAATCCAAAGTTGAAAGCATTAATAATTAAACAGGTTAAGATTAAAATAGTACCTATAACAGCTGTCAGACTGAGTCCCTCTTTTGCATCATTAAATGTACTCATTTTACACTCTTTTGAATATTGTATTGCATACCATCAATCAAAATATATGCGACTGCATAATACAATAAAATTTGATTAAGCAAAGTTAGAGAACTCTACAAAGAAAATGATTAAGAAACTATTAAGATTAGGTTAAGGTTTTTTGCTGTGATGAAGTAAGTTTCCGCTCGCACACTTTACAAAAGCGCACGAACGGAGAGGGGTTATTTTTTTAAAATTTTTGTTATTTCAGAACTAATTGTTTCTGCTGCTTTGTTATATGATTTTACACTTGCACTTTCGTATGAATTTCCACCACCTTTGATGTTAACAAATGAGTTTTTATAAATCTCTTTTTTCGTTGTGAAATCAAACACAGATACTGTTGCGTCAAGGTAAGTAAAATACAAATTATATATATTATTGCCTTTTCTAATTTTTGCAATCAGTTCTATTTTGTAATCTGCAATTTTTGGGTCGTTAACAAACGTATAGTTTATAGTTGATAAAGCTTCTTTAATTTTTGGCTCAATAAATGGAATTGATAACTTATTAGAACTCAAATCGTACTCTTTTGAACTAATCCAAAATGTGAGGCCAGAAGCAATTAATTTAATATCGGTACTGGCAGAAAATGATTTTAAAATTTCATTTTTTGCATCAATACTATCGATTCCTAAATAGCTCGACAAATCTATCATTGCCGATACCACCTGTATCTTTTCTGTTGACGAAACTTTATTTATAAAACATTTTGCTGAGCCTGAATAATCTGTTGTTGCGTTGCAATATTGTACATCTTTGTCAATAAAAAGGACAGGCACATTAGGCAATACTTTTTCAACTCCATTTCTGTTTTTAGAAATAGCTACAATCTCGATTGGTTCAGGTATTGGCTGACCAAACTTAACCTCTATCTCATCTTTTTTTGCTCGTAAAATTATCTGTTCACTTTCGTAAATTTTGTTTATCTCCTCTTTTATCTGAAGATATAATCTGTTAGCTTCATCTGTTTGATGATACTCGTTCTCTGTTTTTCCAAGCGCAAAAAGTAAAAATTTAGCATTTTCAATCTCTCGAAAATATGCCAATGTTTGAGCATAAGTTTTTAAGGCATTTTGGTTATTATTTGTCAATAAATATAGTTTTGCCTCATTGATTTTATTAGATATTGTTGATAGTTTTAGTGATATGATATTCTTATAAAAACTTATCACCTCTGATTTTAATGCAAATGCAAAGGCATATCCAGTATTATTTCTCTTATCATAATACGTTTCAATTTTCAAACCTGCAATATCTGCTTTTGATAAGGATTCACTTGATTGTTTGTAATATTCACTAATATTGTCATCTGTCTCTTCTATTTGCAGGGTTGACGAACTCTGTATTGATACGTAAATTGATTCAATCAAATCTTTTTTCGCTAAATCTGACAAATTTGCCAGCATCTCATTTATTTGCTCATTTGAAGAGTTTATATTTGATGCAAACCCAATTAAATACTGGGATTCTGGATAATTGAATTTTCTTTGTGATGAATTTACCCAATTAGGTGTCTGAGCATCTACAAGCTGGAAGTTGACCAGCATTAGTAGTAAAAACAGAATAATGTTTCTCATATTTATAATTGTTCTTTTAATTTATCAGCTTGAGCTTTTTCTCTTTTTGCTTGAATAATGGCATTTTGATATTTTCTAGAAGTGGGAACTAACTTCATTGCTTCCATAAGAGTATCAATTGCTTTTTCAGCCTGACCTCCATACATTAAAAGTATTCCGTAATTGTAAAATGCTTTTGCTTTTACTTTTGGTTCAAGTGGTTTTTTGGTTGCATCTTCAAGTAGTTTTAAGCCTGCATCCCATTCGTCAATTTTCAGTAGAGTAAGACACTGGTCAAGTTCTGGAAGCTTTGAATCTCTTTCAAAAGTAGCTCTTACAGTAACATCGTATGGAGCTATCATTTTCATAAAATCAGTAGAAACTTTTTTTAATGCAAATGAAAATAGTAGGTTTTTGTCAATTTCTGGTGCAGCTTTATTGTTAGCAGATTTTTTGTCTTTATGAGTACCATCAATTGTTTTTACTGCTAAAACTTTTGCTGTAACAATGTCAATTAGCTTCAAATTAACAATAAATGTGTGGGTTCCCTCCCTATAAAACGTTTGCATTTTTTCTCCCTTATCTGTTGTCCACGGTTCACTTTTTGACAATTTTTCTTCGTATTTGTCAGCCTGTATTCTGCCAAATACCATAACTGCACTACCAATTATTTTCCCTAATTCAGCAGCAGTCTCCTCATCAACCAGACCAGATTGTCCTAATTCTTGTTCTTTTAATATTTTATTCAAATTTTGTCTGTCAAGAACATCGAAGCTTTTAGACTCAAAAAGTTTTGATGTTAATTCATCTACAAGGTCTTTTGAATGTTGGTCAACTCTGCCGTAGGCGTTAGTAATATCTCCAATTGAGATTTTTTTATAATCCTTTAAATTTACTTCTGCGGGTCTTTTAACTGTGAGTTCAATTGATGGATTACAACCCATAAATGTGGCTGATACTAAAGTAAACGCACAAATTAAAACATTTAATTTACTCTTTTTCATATGTCTGTAATTATTTAGTTATAGGTTATTAGCAATTAACAGTTAGTAATTTCGGATCTTAAAAAAGTTGATACATTTTACTATATATCTTTTTTAGCCATTGAATTGACAAATTTAAATATTTTATATCAAATATCGTTTGTAAAAGTGAAAATAGATGTATTGTTATAGAAGGTCAATTATGTTACACTCACTCATTTTACAAAAATATGACAGCAGGGGAAACTTATTGCACAAACTGCCTTTATATTATTTGTTCACAATTAGTTTTACACTTAAGGTCTCTTCACACGTATAGTTAAGATGAACAATGTACATCCCTCCTGAAAGGTTTTGAGTGGAAATTTCTTTACAGTTATTGCCTTTGAAAACTGTTTTGCCGCATATATCTATAATGGTTACACTATAATCTGTTTCATCTGATGTAACAATATAGAACCTGTCATTTGTGGGGTTAGGGTATAATTTTACTATATGTTCGGTATCAATACTTACCGCTTTTATTTTTGAATATGCGTATTTTCCGTTAAAATCTGTTTGTTTAAGGCGATAATATGAGATACCTCTGTACGGTACCATGTCAATAGAACTGTAGGTGAGAAGTGTAGAAGAAAATCCGGCACCTTTTACAGTGGTAACTTTTTCCCATTCCAAACCATTTCTACTTCGTTCTATGGTAAAAAAGTCATTATTGGCTTCAGATGCAGTTGCCCACTTTAGCTCAACTTTTCTTTCCTTATCTTTAACAAATGCTTCAAAATATAAGAGTGTGATAGGTAGAGGAACCTCTTCTATTATTCCAATAGAACTCACTATGAAGCCAGAAGCGTATCCCCCTGCAAAAATATTATTATTTAGTATAGCATCTACTTGTGAATAACAAGAGACATTTCCCCCGGAACCGTTTCCGCCCAAAAAAATACTACTTTGCGCATTTGCATTGAAATATAAAGCAATAGAGCAAAGAAAAGTGACATATATTTTAAAAAACTTCCAGTTCATTATGACTATGGTTGTGTTCTACCCAATCTAAGTCCGGATGTATCCCATTGTTCGTCCAAGTGCAATTGGCTTGTTTGATTGCGAGCTGAAAGTTGATGAGCATTAATTTGATGATTTAGCGAGCCGTCGTATAGCCAATTCGAGCCTTTTAAGCCGGCAGCCAAGGGCCAGCCAACTACATCAGCATCTCCGCTTGCAGTAATCATTCCGTTACCNTGATTATTTCCATTGAAAATTCTGTTATTAATGCTAGAGTCGTATTTATCACCTATTCCTACACTATAAGTATATTCCGATAAGTTACCACTCATTTCCATTACACCGTAATATCCCGCTCCTGCGCGTTCTCTATCTGAGTTTGTGCGTGCAAAAATACCACAACGTAAAGGACCAGTGGTCTTTTTACCATAAGCAATATTGGCATTTGGACTTGCAGTCTCACTTTCAGTACCCAGATTGTTGAGTGAGGTCATTGGACCTGCTTCGTTTATTTTGGTAGTGCCCCATGCATATTCGTTGGTAATGGGATCTAATGGACCTCTGCAAGCTTTTTCATATTCTAATTCAGTAAAAGGTCTTAGTCCACTCCAGTCGGCAAATGCTCTCAAGTCATAAAAACTTATCCAGTTACAGGCAATATGTTGTCCATCATTTGGGTCCCCTGATAGTCCATTATTGTTCAAATCATTGCCATAAACACGGGGAAAAGGTTCTCCCGGGTCTGACATTACCTTTATTCCGTTTCTGCCTTGAGGAGTAGAGTAATTGTTATTATTCCTCATAAACCTACCTTCAGTAATTGCTTTGCACCTAGATTGCTGCTGTGTTCGAGTTAGTTTATTCAGGAACTCTTTATACATATATTGTGAGAGTTCATATTTCATAATATAGAAACTCTGATATCCTTTCGGAAATTGTGCCGATAATGTTCCTTCTCCACCAATGGTAGCAGCACTGTATATAGTAGAAGCCTGCCAAAGTTCATTGGTTGCAGTATTACCAATAGTTATTGCCGCTTCTGAAGTGATTTGAAAAGGTTCTGTTGTGGTACCTTTCGCAAGATGACCGCGAGAGTTTGAATTCGGACCATCTCCCACTTTGAAAGGACCTGTGGGGATATAAACCATTTCAAGGGCAAATACACACACTTCAACACTGTCGTAATCAGCTAAATCGTTTACGCCATAATTCCAACGCAATTGGACTCCAGTGTAATTAACAGGTCCATATCCATCAGCGCTCCTATACAAGAATACTCCAACAGCGGGGTTGTTTACAGCGTCAAAACTAGTATTGGTTACGACTAAGCCCGGAGTAATTTGAGAGCCTGTAGGAGCTGTGTGACCTTCATTATTGAGATATGCATGGTACCATTTTTTTTCTAATTTGCTCCGGTATTTAATAAATATCCATGCAGCATCCCAGTTGCTCTGCTCAGTAGAGGTGCGCCAGGAGTTTTCCCAACTAATATCAAACTGAATCATTTTATATTTAGAAGCGGTGTTTTGTCCTGTAATTGATACATTGCTTATTTGAATGTTGTTAGCAAATAAAAATGTTTGCGGAAGAGATAATAATACTATCAACATTAGTGTCTTTTGGATATATTTTTTTGCATTCATAAGTATATAATTTTTTCGGTCTAAGGTCGTATGGAACTCACATGCTACACAGTTAAAAGTTTATAAAGTTTCTTTCTACTTTTACTTTTCAGCTTGTACCTACATATAAGGTTGGTATGTTTGTTTCATAACTTTTTGGTTTTTAATCTGTTTTTTTTATTGTTGTTATCAATATCCACTCATCACTTACTTACAATCAGTTTTACAATTGTTGTTTCTCCACCCGTATAGTTTATACGAACAATATACATTCCATCTGGAAAGTTTTGAGTGGAAATCTCTTTATTGTTATTGTCTTTGAAAACTGTTTTACCAAATAGATCTGAAATAGTTACGCTATAATCTGTTTCGTCTGAGGTTACAATATAGAATCTGTCATTTGTGGGGTTGGGATATAATTTTAAGGCATTTCTATCTGTATCAATATTTACCGTTTTTATCTTTGAATATGATGTTTTTCCGTCAAAATCTGTTTGTTTAAGGCGATAATATGAAATACCTTTGTATGGTACCTGATCTATATAACTGTATGTGAGAAGTGTAGAAGAAGACCCCGCTCCATTTATAATAACAACCTTTTCCCATTCCAACCCATTTCTGCTCCGTTCTATGGTAAAAAAGTTATTATTGTTTTCAGATGCAGTTGCCCACTTTAGCTCAACTTTTCTTTCCTTTTCTTTAATAAATGCTTCAAAATATAGTAGTGTAACAGGTAGAGGAACCTCTTCTATTGTCCCAATAGAACTCACTATGAAGCCAGAAGCATATCCTCCTGCAAAAATATTATTATTTAGAGTAGCATCTGCTTGTGAATAACAAGAGACATCTCCACCAGAACCGTTTCCGCCCAAAAAAATACTATTTTGCGCATATGCATTACAATGCAAAACGGCAAATAATATAAAATAGATGTATGTTTTAAAAAACTTGCTTTTCATTTTGGTTATGGTTGCGTTCTACCCAGTCTGAGTCCGGTTGTATTATACCGAAATCTAGTATGAGATTGACTTGTTTGATTGCGAGAAGAAATTTGATGAAAATTAATATGGTGGCCCGCAGTGTTATAGAGCCAATTCGAACCCTTGATACCTGCAGAAGTTGGCCAGTTAGCATTACCATCTCCGTTTTCCATAATTATTCCGTCTCCGTGATTGTTTCCGTTGAATTCTCTATTATCTTGTATTCCTACACTGTACGTATATTCCAATAAATTACCACTCATCTCCATCACACCGTAATATCCTGCTCCCGCCTGCTCTCTGGTTGTGGCCGTGCCAGCAAAACTGCCACAACGTACAGGACCTTGCACCCCGGGTTTATCGCCATTAGCAATATTGGCTTTGCCTATTGGGTTAATTGCAACTTCATTTATCTCACCTGGATTGATAATTTGTGTTGCGCTGAATATATTGGTAGTACCCCAGGCATACTCATTGGCAACAGGTAGTAAATGACCTCTGCAAGCCTTTTCATATTCCAGTTCGGTAAAAGGTCTTAGTCCACACCAATCGGCAAATGCTGTCAAATCCCAAAAACTTATCCAGTTACAGGCAATATGTTGTCCATCATCCATTTCTCCCTCTACACCATTTCCGTTTAAATCATTACCGTAAATACGGGAAAAAGGATCTCCGGGGTCTGACATAACCCTTATACTATTTCGGAATTGAGGAACGGTATCAGTATCTGTATTACTCATAAACATACCGGTAGTTATTGCAGAAACTCTTGCTGCCTGCTGTTTTCGCGTTAGTTTGTTAAGGAACTCTTTATACATATATTGTGAGAGTTCGTATTTCATAATATAAAAGCTTTGATATCCTTTTGGAAATTGTGCCGATAACATTCCTGATTGACCAATAGAAGCTTGAGCGTATGGAGTGTAATCACCCCAAAGTTCAGTAGATGCATTATTGTTAATGGTTATTGCCGCTTCTGAAGTGATTTTAAAAGTTCTCGTTGTATTACCTGCCACAAAATGACCACGAGAGTCTGATCCCGGAAACACTCCATCTCCCGCGTAAAAAGGACCTGTTGGAATATAAACCATTTCAATAGCTAATACAGATAACTCAACACTATCTTTATCATCTAAGCCGTTTACACCATAATTCCAGCGCAATTGAACATCCGTGTAATTGACATTTCCAACTCCATCGGAATCCCTATATAAGAACACACCAACAGCAGGGTTGTTTATAGAGTCAAAACTTATATTAGTTACAACAAAACCCGGAGTAATTTCAGAGCCAGCAGGGGCTATATGACCCGAATCATTCAGATAGACGTGATTCCAAACCGTTTCTCCTTTTTTGCGGTATTTAGCAAATATCCATGCGGCATCCCAGTTGTTTTCTAAGGAAGAGGTGCGCCAGGAGTTTTCCCAACTAACGTCAAATTCAATCATTGTATATTTAGAAGCAATGTTTTGTTCAACAATTCGGACATTGTTAACCTGAATATTGTTGGCAAATAAAAATGTTTGAGAAAGAAATAATGCTGTCAGCATTAGAGCTTTTTGGATATGCTTTTTTGTATTCAAAACACTCAGATTTTAATATTTGATAACTTATTTTGATTGTATAATAACGTACAATTCGCGAGCCAAACATACAAATTTTAAGAATAAAATAAAATATCGTTTGTTTTTTGCTGCTCTTATTGTATTAATAAGCAGTTTAATAGTAACTGGCCGGAGTGAGAGATATTTTTGATTTTCGGAGTTTATCTTTAAGATTTATATCCACCATCAACTGTTTTTTGTTGAACACCAATTCCCGGATAAAATGCTCAACTTCGGGTAAAAATTCACTCATGGGGTAAAAGGCAACTTCGTGTCCGATATCTTCCATTGAGTAGAAAACGTAAGGATAACCTTGTTTTCGGAAATGTTTTGCCAAAGCCCTGGAGCCAAACATTCCCAGTGAGAATACCCGGATTTTCTTATAAGGTACCAGTTTGTCACCACTACCGTGTAAAAATAGAGTAGGAGCGGGATTAAGTGTGTACGATGGTTTACCCTCTTCGCTGAAAATAGCTCCGGCGAAAGAGATAACACCAGCATATTGAAACGATTGCGAAAGTATGCTCGCAGACTCTCTGTTGTCACGTTTTTCGTAATCGGCTTGCAAAACTGTAATGGCTCCTGCACTTGAGCCACTGATAATAATTTTTGTTGTGTCGATATTAAACTCTTCGGAGTTTTTTAACAGATAATCTGTTGCTGAATATAAATCGGCTACCGCTAAGGCAATAGCTTTTCGCAGCGGTTTGTTATTGTATATAGTGGGAGCTTTTTGATATTTCATTCCCAAACGGTAGTCGATGGAAACCACTTTAAATCCCCTTTCGGCAAAATAGTTAAAATAAGTGTTATAATATTTAGCGTCACGCGTTCCTCCTTTAAATCCTCCGCCGAAAACAAAAATCAAACAGGGCTGCTTTGTGTTGAAAACCGAATCTAAGGAGTAGATATCCATTTTAAGTTCCTCTCCATCTTTTATAGCAAAAATGTGTGTACTTTTTGCAATATCAGCCAAAACCAAAAATGGCGAAAAGAAAAAGAGAAAAGAGATAACTAAAATTTTGAATCTGTTCATTGGGTTTTTTAATAAAATTTTTATTATGTATGCTTTACAAAAGTGTGTGAGCAAGTTATTTATAATCTTCAGGTTTGAAAGTCAGTTTAAGTAAATGTTCACCGTTTTTGTCCTTGTAATTATAAGCCATAGTTACATCGTTATCTCTGAAATACTTTAAGTCCGGACTGGTTTTGATGATGTTCAAGATTACAGGCTGTAAATAATTTTCAAATTCAGAAATGTCAATATCTCCTTTTTCTATATTCACTAACGTATAATTGTATTGAATAGTTTTGTTTGGCAGTGCAACAGTATTGTCAAGTCGGGTTTCAGCATCCACCATAATAGGACAGGACTTGTTAATTTCACTTGCAGTTTTCATCATTTGTTTATCAAAAGTAGGAGGCTTAAAAAAGAGTTGTTGAGCTACAAAGTATGCAATAAAAAAAGCTGCGACTCCGACAATTGCACCGATTACCTTTTTCTTATCCATTTTATTGTTTTTTTTATTGTTTATATTTTTTGTTCAATTGAGTTCAAAATAGGTTCGTTTATTTTTTTTAATTAAGGCGTCATAAGCTCAGTTAGATATTTGCTATAACACTTTTTAATTTTTGCTATAAATTGTCACAAACAAGTATCACTTTGTTATTTCTACAATTAATCTTGTAGGTTTTCCTAATAATTTAACAGCAATTTTATCAATTGTGTGCCAAATTGAAAATGGCAAGCACCTCATGATCCAATGTACTTTAAATATTAAGAAGTGTTTATTTACGGATTTAAAGACTTTAATCTTTCCTACCGATTCACTTATCATTTGTACAATATTTTTTTCATTGAATGAATGGAGGTGCGCATTACCAGGTGTTAATTGATTGCAATGTACGCATAGTGATAATGGTATCTTCTCGTTATAGGGAGTAGTAATTATTATTTTTCCAGATGGCTTTAATATATCTAAGAGACAGTCAATAAACATTTTAGGGTCATAAACGTGCTCTATAATCTCTGAAGCAACTATAATATCAAAGCTTTCAGGGGGGAAAGGCAAATTAAAAACATCAGCAACAATTCCTGTATGGTTTGGATGCGGCTGTTCTTTTAGCACTCTAGAAACATTTCTGTGTGAAATGTCTAATGAAACAACATTGTTTTTGTCATTCTGAATCATCTTACTTAACCAACCATTACCGCATCCTACATCAAGTATCATTGTTGCATCATCAGTGATTTTATTTATGATTATTTGATTTAGGCGTCTCCTTTCATTTTCAGATATTTCATCATTTATCTGAAAATAATCAAAGATTTCAGCATCTTTTGTATAATGATCAACATAATCAAACTCAGAATTAGACTGTTTATGTAAATCAGTTGATTTTTTAGTTGTTTTTGGTAGAATAATTGGAATACCATCTACTATCTTTCCATAAAACAAATCGGTGTTTAAATTTTGAATAGTACCTGAATCTATATCTAAAATTAATCTCTCCTTTGTATCTGGTGCAATTAGATTTTCAATAATTTTCATTTTAATTTGCTTTTGTAAAAATAACCACTAAGGTACAATTTAAGCGACAAATATATAACATTCGTTCTCAATTATCCTTACATTTTCCTATCAATCCCAATATCATTCATTGATGATGGGTCTTCAATAGGTTCAAGGTGCGTGGAAACGGTAGTAGGTTCTTCGAACATGTTTTCAATGGTTCTCTCTACCGTGTCGGCGAAGTCGTGACCTTGCTTTACTGTCCATTTGCCCGGGACTAAGAGGTGTAGCGATACAAATTTACGTCTCCCAGCCGCGCGTGTCATAAGTGAGTGATAGGTAATATGTTCCTCTTTTAGCGAGTCTAAGTACGAGGTTATTTTTTGTAGCTCATCGTCAGGGATTGCAGCATCCATCAGTCCACTTGCCGAGCGACTGATAAGTTTGTATCCTGTGTAAACAATGTTCAACGCCACCAAAATAGCGATAATAGGGTCGAGGATTAGCCACCCCGTTAGCCTAACCAACAGAATACCAACGATTACGCCCACTGATGTCCAAACATCTGTCATTAAATGTTTTCCGTCAGCTTCCAAGACGAGCGACTTGTGTTTCTTTCCGTTCCTAATCAAGATAAGCCCTACAATCAAGTTTAGTAATGAAGCTAATAGCGAGAAAAGCAATCCCACACCAACATTCTCTAATTCAGCAGGGCGGATAATTCTGGGAATAGCGGAATAGATAATGCTAAAAGCTGCCACAAGTATCAGTGCACCCTCGATGGCACTTGAAAAGTACTCCGCTTTACTGTGTCCGAACTCGTGTTTTTCATCGGCAGGCCTTTCCGACAGGTTCAGCATAATAAGCGCAAATATTGCCGCAAACAGGTTTACAAGCGACTCTAACGCGTCCGACAGCAATCCCACCGAGTCGGTAACTAAGTAGGCGTAAAATTTTAGAAGTATCGTAACCACAGCCGTGGCAATGGAGAGATACATAATTTTTCTGAGGCGTGTGGCTTTCATCTGTTGGTTTTACTACTGTACAAATGTAATGAATTATCTGAAACGAATATACCAAACAAAAACCTTACAAACTTTTACTTGGTTGTTAATTAAATTACGTCTATTTTTTGCAAATTTGCCCACTGAATCCAATGTAACGCTAAACTGATGAAAACGAAACAGTATCGGGAACTTTTTACCGTATTTTTCAAAATCGGAGCATTCACGTTTGGCGGTGGTTTCGCAATGATTCCACTTATTCGCAACGAAGTGGTGGTAAAACGAAACTGGCTTGATGATGATCAGTTTATGGATATGCTGGCGATAGCTCAATCAATGCCGGGTCCGGTTGCTCTAAACACAGCACTGTTTGTTGGGAACAAACGATTGGGATTTAAGGGCAGTCTATTTTCAGGAGCTGGGGTTATTTTGCCCTCATTTTTAACAATCTTACTTATAGCCATTGTTTTTACTCAATTTAAAGATAATCAGGTTGTTGAACGTATTTTCAAAGGGATAAGACCAGCTGTTGTGGCATTAATTGCAGCACCGTTATTGGGCTTGGGAAAAGCTGCAGGTGTAAACATAAAAAACCTATGGATTCCGATTACAGTGGCGTTTTGTGTATGGTGGTTACATATCTCTCCTGTCTATATTGTTATTGTGGCAATTTTGTTAGGTGTCACTCATTATGCGGTTTTAAGGAGATTAAACAGAAAGTGAAATGGAGTTATTGGAACTATACATTGCTCTTTTTGTGGCATTTTTTAAGATAGGGCTGTTTGGCTTTGGTGGCGGTTATGCTATGCTGTCGCTTATTCAACACGAAGTGGTAGAGGTGCATAACTGGATTTCGATAAACGATTTTACCGATATTGTCGCTATTTCACAAACCACACCCGGACCAATAGCTTTTAATTCAGCAACGTATATAGGTTATACAGCCGTAACTGATATGGGATATACAACGTTTCAGGGAGTTATTGGTTCCGCTATTTGCACTTTGGCAGTAAGTATTCCCTCACTCGTGATAATGACCATTGTATGCGCCTTTTTCGCCCGACTAAACAATAACCCCTGGATGCGCGCAGCTCTTTCGGTATTGAAAATTGCAATTATCGGTTTAATAGCCGCCGCCGCACTTATGTTAATGGACGAAAACAACTTTATAGACTACAAAAGCCTGATAATATTCGCCGTTGTTCTCGTAGCTTCAATTAAAAAAGTTGACCCTATTTTGTTAATTATCTTATCGGGATTAGCTGGATTGATCTTGTATTAGAAGGAAAAATAGGAGAGACTTATAACATTGTATCGAGGTACTACCATTTGCAAATCGAAGAAGTAGAACTTTTTTTTGTTAAAATAAAACAGCTTAAATGTTTGCAAATTTGTCCTTTTATGCTTTATTTTGTTTTGCACAGAATAGCGAATATGCTTATATGTGTAAATAGAATAGTGATGAGCATACTGATGTATAATTACTAAATTTTAATAAAGACCAAAGAGTTGTATAATGGGCTTAACGATTCTTTGTGTCAACGTTTTAATATAAGCCCGGTAAACTAAAATCAATTGATATGAGAAACAAACTTTTATTAGCGATGGCTATAGTGCCATTAATGTTTTTTGTTCCACAACAAGTTAGTGGACAGGGATTTAAAGACCTTGTAAACAAAGCAAAGAAGGTGGTGGAAGATGTTAACACTGACACTTCTCAAGAGCAGAACAAAACACAGCAAAGTACTACTACAGGTACAAGCAGTACTACCGTTCAGTCATCAAGCAGTAAAACAACCCAGTCTTCAAGCAGCACATCTGTTCAGTCCGGGGTAAGTTCTTCTGCTCAACCTACAGGTACAGCTACACTTTACGTATCTGCAAGCAATGGAAGTAATCGCAATGATGGCTCAAAAGGCGCCCCATTTAAGAATTTACAAAAAGCTATTGATCAGGCGCCCGATGGTGCTGTAATCTTAGTTGCAGAAGGAAATTATTTTGGAATGCTTAACAAGGGAAATATTAACGTCACGAAACCTGTAAAAATTTACGGAGGATACTCTCCAGATTTTTCAACTCGCGATGTATTGAAACACTTAACTATGGTGCAACCAACTCCTGAAAGCAATGGCACACAAAATGGCCAAGGAACAATGCAAATACAAGTAAAAACTCCTAATACTGAAGTTGTTATCGATGGATTAATTTTCGATAGAGGAAACAGTATTGCATACAATGCAAGAGGAGAAGGTAAACCAGAAGGAGTAGCATCTGCCATGATGCAACCAATCGGTGCCGCAGGTTTGGGTGGTCCAGATTTAACACAAGAAAGAGTTTTAACAACAGAAACAGCAGAAATTTATTTTGACAACCCTCGTTGTAACATAACTATTAATAACTGTGCCTTTATAAACGCACCAAACTACGGTGTTAGAGGTATGTTTGGAGGAACTAAAGCTATAATAAACAACTGTATATTTATCAATAACCGAATGGCAGCTTGCGAAATCACAAAAGGTGGAATGGTAAGCGAAAAAGCCGAAGTACATTTCACATATAATACCGTTTTATTTATGTGGGCACGTTTAAAAGATATGGGTGATATGGGTTATGGATTTAGATATGGCTTAAGGTTAAGTAATTATGTAACCAACAATATTATTGGTTTATCAACTTTTGCAGGATTAGACAGAACAAGGGTTGATATGCCTAAAAACGAAGCAGAATATGTTAATACAGCCGAGCATAACATCTTCTTTTTGAATAAACAAGCAGATTTAGTTATACCAGGTGGCGGTATGTTTATGCGTATTTCGGCAGAAGAGTTTGAGGATGTTGAGCAACTTGCAGAAGTGGCTGGCAACAAGAAGCTAAATGACCCAAAAGTGTTTAAAGGAATAATAAATGAGCCATATTTGAACGGCTTTCTTTCAGCTTCATACAAAGAGACAACAAGTCATGATCCGAACTCTCAAGCCAACCAATTCCGTCAAGCTATGGGAATGAACATGACAGGAACCATGCATTCATCGGCAACAATGTTTGCAAACCGTTATCCATGGCAAGAAGCACTGAAATTCTTTGGAGCTATGGAAGGATATGGTGCTCAAAAAATAAAATAAACAAATCTTAGTATCCAAAACGTATTAATAAAAAAGCAGCTACAAATTCAATATTGTAGCTGCTTTTATTTTTTTCTGTATCGAGACCGAGAATTGAACTCAGGACCTTCCCGATATGCATCGGGACGCTCTAATTATCTGAGCTATTTATAAGGAATTCAATATATTTTCTACTCTTCTTTTTCTTTACTTCTCGTTCTCGTTTTAGGGCTTCTGTTCTTGTTCTGTATTCTTCTTTATAAACTAGTTTCCATGGTATTCCAGGTTTTGTAGAAGGAGTAGCTCCGTAGTTATGTTTTTTGAGCCTACTATTAATATCTTCACAGCTTCCGATGTAGTATTTTCCTGTTTTTTCGCTTTGGATTATATACATGTAAAACATTGGATTTTCTGTTATAAGGTTAAAATAAAAAGGCAACCGCATAAAATATGCAACTGCCTTATATTTTTGTAGCAAAACTTATAATTGAACTCGGGACCTTCCCGATATGCATCGGGACGCTCTAACCGATCTTCGCATTTGCTTTAGTAGCGAGACCGAGAATTGAACTCGGGACCTCGTGATTATGAATCACGCGCTCTAACCATCTGAGCTATCTCGCCATTAAATTCCGTTTTGGAATTGCGACTGCAAAAATAGAAGATAATTTTAATTAAGCCAAAAAGAAACAATCTTTTTTATAATTCGTCGCGAATTTCGAGTAATGTAGCTTTTATGCTCTCTAATTTTTCAATAACGGTAACAGTGTCAGAAACTTTAGACTTCTTATTTTTTAGTTTGTTAATAACACCTTTTATTGTCATGCCTTTTTCATCAATAAGATGAAAAATAAGCTTTAAGTTTTCTATATCTTCAGGAGTAAACTGTCTATTACCTTTTTTATTTTTCTTAGGTTTTAAAATATCGAATGTGTTTGCGTAATATCTTATTTTTGAAGTATTTACATTAAACATTTCAGCGACTTCGCCAATAGAATAAAACAGCTTTTCAATTTTAGGTTCTTTATCTGACATACTATAATTATTTAACAGATTAACAAAATTTAATCAAAGCTTTGAACAGGTCTCTGTGACAGCTCTATTATACGGTCGTATTCCTCGGGTGTTAGGTCGTTGAAATAGTAGTTAACAGGGTCTATGGGCTTATCATAAAATCGCACTTCGTAGTGAAGGTGTGGTGCTACAGAACGACCTGTTGAACCAACTGTTCCTATCAAATCACCACGAGTAAGTTTTTGCCCTTTTTTTACGTCTATTTCGTGCAAATGAGCATATAACGTTGAATAACCAAAACCGTGATCAACAATTACAACTTTGCCGTATCCTTCAGATGTAGATCCAGCTTTGATGACGGTGCCTTTACCTGTAACATATACGGGAGTGCCCGTAGGGGCAGTTAAGTCAATACCTGTGTGCATCAATCTTGTTTTGTAAATGGGGTGCAGTCTGTAACCAAATCCGCTTGCAAACCGTTTAAACTCCTTGTCGGAGATTGGCGATATCGAAGGCACAGACTCTAAAAATTCTTTTTTGTAAAGAGCAAGCTCTATAACTTCATCGAGCGATTTTGACTGAAAGTAGTATTGATTATATAACTCATCTAATTTACGTGCAGTTTCAATAACTAACTTTGAGTTAGACATAGACTCTAAATGTTTATATCTGTTTACACCACCAAAACCTCCTTTTCTTATATCTTCGGGAACTGGCTCAGCTTCAAAAATCATTCTATAGATATTGTTATCTCTTTTTTGTATCTCAGTCAAGGCATTATTCATTTCGTCAATCCTTTTGTTCATGATATTATATTGAAGCAAAAGCTGCTCATTTTCAACTCTTAACAATCGTTCATGTGGAGTTTCAATAAAGTCAGAGAGGACAAAAATGAGAGTAGCAGTTATTAAAACAATCACTAATGCTTTTGGGATAAAAGCTATGATGCGTCTCTTTACAGAACGCTCAACTTTGTCATATTGAAGTGTATCAGGATTAAAACGATATTTAGAGACTGACATATTAGTAAAATTACCTTTCCCAACCAATGCAAAATTAATGTAAAAGAATTAAATTTGCAATCGTTTTTGAAAACATGTTATTCTTTTTATATTGCGGCGGTTGTATTTAATATCGCGCAAAATTACTGAAAATAATAATATATTAACAACGATTTAAGAAACTAATAATTTACGTTAGAATTTTTTTAAACATAAGCACGATACCTAATTGATAGACAGGTCGTTAAGAACCAATTTGTAAAATAGATAGAAAAATGAATGCAAATCAGATAAGGCAAACTTTTAAAGATTTTTTTGAGTCAAAGGGTCATAAAATTGTTCCATCGGCATCAATGGTTGTTAAAAATGATCCTACGTTGATGTTTACCAATGCCGGAATGAATCAATTTAAAGATATTTTTCTTGGACAGTCAGATGTAAAATACCCTCGTATTGCAAATTCGCAAAAATGCTTACGTGTTTCAGGTAAACACAATGATTTAGAGGAGGTTGGGTATGATACATATCATCATACAATGTTTGAAATGCTCGGCAACTGGTCATTTGGCGATTACTTTAAAGAGGAGGCTATTGATTGGGCCTGGGAACTATTGACAGAGGTTTATAAGTTGGAAAAAGAGAGACTCTATGTTACTATTTTTGAAGGTGATAAAGCTGACAATTTAGACATCGATCATGAGGCATATGACTTTTGGAAGAAGCACGTATCTGAGGATAGAATATTAAAAGGTAACAAAAAAGATAATTTTTGGGAAATGGGAGCTACTGGTCCATGCGGTCCATGTAGTGAAATTCATATAGATTTGCGAAGTGATGCTGAAAGAAAAGCGATCAGCGGTGCTTCGCTTGTAAATAAAGATCACTACCTTGTAATTGAAGTTTGGAACTTGGTTTTCATACAGTATAACCGTCGTGATGATGGTTCGCTTGAGACTCTACCTGCAAAACATGTTGATACTGGTATGGGTTTTGAACGTTTGTGTATGGCATTGCAAAACAAAAAATCAAATTACGATACCGATGTTTTTCAACCAATAATTAAGGTTATTGAGCAATTTAGCCATAAAAAAAAGGGTGAAGATAAAAAAGTTGATATCGCAATGCGGGTTGTGGCAGACCATTTAAGGGCAGTTTCTTTCGCAATCGCAGATGGTCAGTTACCTAGCAATCAAAAAGCGGGATATGTTATTCGCCGTATTTTACGAAGAGCGATACGTTATGCTTACAGCTTTTTAGGACAGAATGAGCCTTTTGTATGTCGCTTAGTTTCTACATTAGTAAAAGAGATGGGAGAAGCCTTTCCCGAACTTGTTAAGCAACAGGAAATTATAGAAAAGGTTATACGCGAGGAGGAAAGTACATTTTTACGTACTTTGGCTTCAGGTATCAGACTGTTAGAAAATCACATTGAGAAGTATAACAAACAAAGAACAAACAACTTTGATGGCCATCTTGCCTTTGAACTATATGACACTTACGGTTTTCCACTCGATTTGACAGAACTTATTTTGCGTGAACATAATTTTACACTCGATCATGATGGTTTTGAAAAAGCAATGGAGGAGCAAAAAAAACGTTCACGAAACGCATCAATGATTGAAACCAACGAATGGGTAGAGATTAGAAAAGGTCACAATACCGAATTTGTCGGCTACGATAGTATGGAAACTGAAGTAAAAATCCTTTCGTACCGAAAAGCTAAAGTTAAAGGTAAAGACGTTGTACAGATAATTTTGGATAAAACTCCTTTTTATGCTGAAAGTGGTGGGCAGGTTGCAGATACTGGTGAATTAATTAGTGAAACAGAAACAGTTAAGGTCTTTGATATACAAAAAGAGAATAATTTAACTGTACTGACAATTAACAAATTACCTAATGACTTAACATCAACTTTTATCGCTAAAGTTTCAAAAAAGCAGCGTAGAGATACCGAGTCAAACCACTCGGCAACACACTTGTTGCACTACGCGTTGAGAAAAGTTTTGGGTAGCCATGTAGATCAGAAAGGTTCGTTGGTAACACATGAGCGCTTGCGTTTCGACTTTGCTCACTTTCAAAAAATGACAGATGAAGAGATACTTGAAACCGAAAACATTGTAAATCAACTTATTCGTAGTAATATTTCGCTAGATGAGTATCGTGAGATACCAATTTCAGAAGCAAAAGAGATGGGAGCAGTTGCTCTCTTTGGTGAAAAGTATGGCGATAAAGTTAGGGTCGTGAAGTTTGGCGACTCCATAGAGCTTTGTGGAGGAACACACGCAAAATCGACGGGACAGATAGGGCTGTTTTTGATTGTATCAGAAGCGGCAATTGCAGCAGGAATAAGGAGAATTGAAGCTATTACAGGAGAAGCTGCTCTAGAGTACATTAGAAATAAAATGTCGCAACTTGACGAGATTCAGAATCTTCTAAAAGGTCAGGTTAATTTAATTAAAGGCGTTGAGAGTTTAATAGAATCAAATCACACTTTACAAAAGAGAATTGATGATTTTGAAACAGAGAAGTTGAAAAATGTTAAAGCCTTGTTATTAAACAAAGTAGTTAAAAGGGATGATGTCAATATTTTGACAGAAGTTGTGGAGATTGGTTCTGCTGCAATTTTAAAGGATTTATGTTTTCAGTTGAAAAACGAAATCCCCAACCTGTTTTGTGTTTTGGGAGCCTCAATTGATGGTAAAGCAAGCTTGGCTGTAATTATTTCAGAGAATTTGATTGAAAGCAAGGGATTAAATGCCGTGACCATTGTGCGAGAACTTGCAAAAGAAATTGCTGGCGGAGGAGGAGGACAGCCATTCTTTGCAACAGCTGGAGGTAAAAAACCAGAAAATATAGACCTGGTGATTAAAAAAGCTGCAGAAATTCTTTAATTCTAAACAAGGATGTTAAAAGATATTAAAAAGCCAACTAAATCACTGTGATTTGGCTGGC
>JGI24710J26742_10001072_pt1 | contig 25463 bp, 23 predicted proteins | sample BioPla2DNA2_FD_26742 | JGI IMG/M metagenome (IMG submission 26742) | reverse complement strand
TTTATGCATTATGTCAGGTACCGGGTTTTTACATAAATTTAAGTTTGTGGGGATCTTGCCTGTTATCATAGATTCTTAGGATATCGACAAACTCCTTCCTCTCCCGNTAATATAATGAATTATGTTTGGTAATCACGCACTTTCTTATTTTTCCCNTTTTTTGTATTANCGGAAATTGTCGAGGATTCAAGGAGATTTGATTAGTTATTTCATCAATGATATCAATAAACTTAATAACTACTTTACCCTCCCAGTTCTCGTTCAGATAATCAGTGATTTGCAGCAAATCAATTTCTGATTGCGGAGACCAAATAACTTTTTTAGGCATATTTCTTTCGGATATTCGCCATTACTTTATTATGAGAAATTCCTTTCCCTTTATCAATGTCCTCTATGGCTTCAAATATCCCATTCTTTTGCTCTTCAGTCAGTTGGCCCCAATCGTCAAGATCCTTATGACCTCTAAGGTAGTTTGTAAGAATGCCATAGACTTCTTCCAGCCGACTCTCTTGTAAAGAGTCAACTTCTCTGAATATCTTTAATTTAAGGTCTGCTGCTGTCATATCAGGCTTTTTACCAAAATTACTAAAAAAACATCAACTTATCTTGCAATGTCAACGGTCTAGGCTATTTTTTATCTTGTACCTAACTACTATACACCACATCCTAAAGAAACCCCTGGTTTTTAAGAACTTTCAAAAAGACTTCGGAAAAGTGTTCGTTGTCTTTTTTGGTATATCTGACGTCGGTAAATACCTGGGCAAGAGTTTTCTTGTTGTTTTCGGCGATGAAAAGTTTTGAGTCGCTCCTGGCCTCCTTCTCTCTATACAAAATATCAATCTTTTCATTGGTATAGTCGCTGTACTCCTCTTCATGGACAACGGCATCGAGTGGCAGCCGGTCCACCTGTTCAGATTCATCGACGGGCCAACCCAAAGTTATGGTCGCAACGGGAACGACTCCGCGGGGAAGCCCCAGAACCTCGATAATCTTGTCGGCGGTATAGGTGGTGGTGCCGAGATAACAGATACCCAGACCGGCCGCTTCGGCGGCAACGCAAACTGTTTGGGCCACCAGAAGGGCGTCAATGGCGGCGGTGAAAAACGACAAGAAATTATCGTATCCCGGTACCGCCTCCCTGGCGAGACACCACTTGTTGAACCTGTTGAAATCGGCGCAAAAGGTCAGCACAACCGGAGCGGAAGTGACCATAGGTTGGTTGAAATGACATGGAGCAAGCTCTTTTTTCTTGTCGCTGTCTCTTGTCACAACAACGCTGTATACCTGCATATTACCGGTGGTTGATGCCCTGCATCCCATCTCCAGTATGTCGTTCAAAAGATCTTTGTCCACATCTCTGTCGGAATAGGACCTGATGGTCCTCCTGTTTTTAAGAATGTTCTGTATATTGTCCATAATTTTCAAAAAATAGTTATTCTCCTAAAAGTTTTTTTACCCCCATGTTCCAAAGAGTAAAACCAAAAATGTCGGCATGTTGTTCAAGTGTTTTGCTAACGGGGGTGCCGGCACCATGTCCGGCATTGGTCTCTATACGGATCAACACCGGGTTGGAGGCCGACTGCTTAAGCTGCAAGTTGGCGATATACTTGAACGAATGCGCCGGAACTACCCTATCATCATGGTCACCCGTAGTAACCAGGGTCGCCGGATATTTTACTCCCTCCCTTACATTGTGCACCGGGGAGTAACCCAAGAGATATTCGAACATCTCCTTGCTGTCATCGGCTGTTCCGTAGTCGTACGCCCAACCGGCACCGGCGGTGAATTTATGATAACGAAGCATATCCATAACGCCAACAGCGGGCAGGGCGACCTTAAAAAGTTCCGGACGCTGGTTGGCTACCGCACCGACGAGCAACCCACCGTTGGAACCTCCCCTAATAGCCAGGTAATCGGGCGATGTATATTTGTTGTCTATCAGGTACTCAGCGGCGGCGATGAAATCATCGAACACGTTCTGCTTGTTCATCTTAGTTCCGGCGAGATGCCACGCCTCTCCGTACTCCCCACCACCCCTGATATTGGCGACGGCATAAACGCCACCGTTCTTCATCCACCATGCGGCCGTGATGCTGAAAGCCGGGGTCTCACTGATATTGAACCCTCCGTAACCGTATAGTATGGTCGGGTTTTTACCGTCAAGTTTTGTCCCTTTTTTATAGGTTATGATCATAGGGACTCTAGTGCCGTCCTTTGATGTGTAGAATTTTTGCTCGGAAACAAATTCATCGCCATTAAAATTGATCGCCGGTTTTTTGTCGAGTTCCGCTTCGCCGGTGGCGGGATCAAGTTTATAAATAGATCCGGGTGTCACATAATTGGTAAAGGAGTAGTATATCTCCTTATCCGCCATCCTTCCACTGAAGCCCCCGGCTGAACCCGGCCCGGGCAGGTCAATCTCCCTTATAAGGTTTCCGTCCGTATCATATTGCTTCACCCTGGAGATAGCGTCAACCAGGTAGTTAGCGAAAATATAACCGGCCCCGGTGGATGGTTGCATAACATTTTCGGTTTCAGGGATCAGATCCACCCAGTTCCCCATTTTTGGGGAGGACGCGTTCACCTTGACAACCCTGACATTCGGAGCCCGATAATTTGTCTGTATGATAAGATCGCTTCCCACATTGCCGATAACGTAACTATCGCTTTCAAAGTTATCAACAACTGTTCTTATGGGATTTGAATCTTTAGAGAGGTCCTTGACGTACAGCTCATTGCCGGTAGTGGATTCGGCGGCGGTGATGACAAGATATCTTTGGTCCTCGGTTACCCAACCATCAACATATCGTCTTACCTGTTTATCGCCAAAAACCACTATATCCGATGACTGTTTCGTTCCAATCTTATGGAAATAGAGTTTGTGCTGGTCTGTCATCGCGGATAGCTGGCTGCCTTCGGGTTTGTCGTAACTCGAATAGAAGAAGCCTTCATTGCCCAGCCACGATATGGAGGTGAATTTCGCGTCATTAATGGTGTCGGCCAAAATCTCTTTGGTCACGGCGTTCATCACTATTATTTTTCGCCAGTCGGAGCCCCCTTCCGAAATCGAATAGGCGAACATGGTCCCATCTTTTGAAAAACCCATCTCGCCCAGGGAGGTGGTTCCATCCGCGGAAAAGGTATTCGGATCGAGAAACAGCTCCACTCTCTCCTCTCCATCTTTTTGGCGATAATAGACATATTGGTTCTGCAGACCGTCGTTCTTCGCGAAATAGGTGTAATCTCCCCTCTTGAACGGCATCCCATACTTTTCATAATTGTACAGGTCTGTCAGCCCCTTCAATATCTCTCCCCGATAGGGGATTTTTTCCAGGTACCCGAAGGTAACCTCATTCTGTTTTTTTACCCATTCGGCCGTCTCGGCAGACATATCATCCTCAAGCCATCTGTAAGGATCCGGAACGGGCACCCCAAAAATAGTGTCCACAATATCGCCTCTCCTCGTAACCGGATAGTTGAATTTCTCGGTGGCGGCGCCACAGGAACCCAATAAGATCATCATTATAACTATTAATAGATTTTTGTTCATACTATATAATCGATTTTAAAAATATTACACTACGAACCTCATACCATACACCGGAAAAACAGCGTTATCTTTATTAATAACCCTAAAGACCGGGAACCAACAAATTTACGATATTTGGACAAAACAGGCAATAAGGGAACCAAAACATCGTACCTTAAAAAGGGTGAAATTCCCGCTTGTTGATAAAATTTTGCCCCTAACCATTGTTTTTACAAGGAAAAATCTATTTTTGTAGTTTAATATAAAAATGGAGAATGGAGAAATGAAGAGAATTGCTATTATTTGTATCGTTGTTTTCATAACTGCCATTGCTGTCAGTTCATGCAATACCAAAGCCTGCCCGGCTTATAGCGTCATCGATATCGAACAGCCCAGCACTATCACTATCGCTTGATTCAAGTTCTTAGGGAACTTTTTTATCTCGTAATCAGCACTGTGAAACTATCGTGGGTTTTCTTCATCTTTGAACATGAGGGTTTTCGGTAATGGCCGGAAAAGTATTTATTGGTGTTTCGGTTACAGTGTAAGGAAAGTCAGATGAAAAGGTTGCTTATAATATTTGTTTCCACAATATTTACCTCTATTTTATTCGGACAGGGTGAGATCGATGACCAGCAAAAGGTGTTTTTCCGGAATGAAAGATCTCTCTCCTTGACCCTGCGTACCGATGGTTTCGGATTTGGATACAGGGAAGGCAAAAGAATCAACTATCTGAACAAAAAAATATATGAACTTGATTTTGGCACCTTCAAACACCCAAAAGAATTAAAAACTTCCAGTTACTATGTGAACTCCTCTTATATCTTTGGGAAAATCAATTCCGCGTTCTATCTGAGCGGTGGAATGGGGGCCCAACATGAGGTGTTCAAGAAAGCCGACCTTGGGGGCATAGCCGTCAGGTATTTCTATTCCGGGGGACTTTCCCTTGGTCTTTACAAGCCGATATATTACAAAGTAGTCAATATTTTTGTGCCAACCGGAACCGACACCTATTATATTGACATTACTGAAGAAAAATTCGAAGAGTCTATTCAGTCGCCCGAGGATGTATACAGCAAATCAGCCTTTACCAAGGGATTGCGCGAAATAAAGGTCATTCCGGGAGTTTACGCAAAAACAGGACTTAACTTTGAATATAGCATAGAAGATAAGGCGATCCAGGCTGTTGAGGTCGGTGCCCAGATAAGTGGTTTTCCGAAACAAATTCCGATAATGTCGGGCGACAACAATAAGGCGATATTTTTTTCATTGTTCGTAAGTTACAGGATAGGTATAATTGTAGACCCACTTTCCCGCGAAAAAACCGGTTTGTTAAAAATATTTAATAAAAAAAGCGATGATATTGCTGTTTACTAGTATTGTTTATTGATTGATTTTTTCTAAATTCGCAATTGAATTTTATTAACTAATTTTTAATTATATAGCTATGTCAAAAATTAAAGTAGCAATTAACGGCTTCGGTCGTATCGGCCGTTTAGTTTTCCGCGCTGCCCAACAATGGGACAATATTGAAATTGTAGCCATCAACGATCTTATCTCTGTTGACTATATGGCCTACATGTTGAAGTATGATACAGTACACGGTCAATTCAAAGGCTCCATAGATATAAAGGACGGCAAACTGGTCGTTAACGGTAAGGCTATCCGCGTTACCAGCGAAAAAGATCCGGTTAACCTGAAATGGGGTGAAGTTGGTGCTGAATACGTTGTTGAGTCAACCGGTATTTTCTTGACCAAGGAGAAAGCTCAGGCACATATCACCGCTGGCGCGAAACGTGTTGTTATGTCCGCCCCTTCAAAAGATGACACCCCGATGTTCGTATTCGGTGTTAACCACAAAAAATACGCTGGAGAACAATTTGTTTCCAATGCTTCATGTACCACAAACTGTTTGGCTCCCATTACCAAGGTTCTGAACGATAACTTCGGCGTTGTTGAAGGCCTTATGACAACTGTTCACGCCACAACCGCTACCCAGAAAACCGTTGACGGTCCCTCCGCCAAGGACTGGAGAGGTGGTCGTGCCGCCGCGGCCAACATTATTCCCTCCTCAACCGGTGCCGCCAAAGCGGTGGGCAAGGTTATTCCCGAACTTAACGGAAAACTGACAGGTATGTCTTTCCGTATTCCAACTGTCAACGTATCGGTTGTGGATTTGACTTGCCGCCTGGAAAAAGCCGCTTCATACGATGATATCAAGGCCGCTATGAAAAAGGCTTCAGAAGGTGAGATGAAAGGAGTCTTGGGTTATACTGAAGATGCCGTTGTTTCATCGGACTTCATTACCGACCCCCGTACCGCGATATTTGATGCCGGAGCAGGTATATCCCTGAACAGCAACTTCGTTAAAGTTGTCGCATGGTACGACAATGAGTGGGGTTATTCCAACAAAATCATTGATTTAATCAATTATATGGCGACTGTTAAGTAAGAGATTACTAAGATAAAACAAAGCGAAAAAGGTGGGGTCTCTCCCACCTTTTTTATTCATAAACTAACGAAAATCTATTTCAAAAAGCGGTTAACGTTACGGGGATATCGAATGTTAAGTCGATATACTCCCCCAACTCCCGCATCGAATCATCATCTTCCTCATAAAACCACGCGATATTCACAGTCTTGTTCTTTTTGCCCAATTCCGAAAGATGCCCGATAATCTTAAAAAGATATTTCGATGAGCCGCTGTTGAGATACTCAAACCAGAGTTCGATGTCCAGACTTTCATTTCCGGTAAAGTAGTTGTCTATCCAATCCTGTACTTTATCGTAAACTTTTTCGGGATTTTCCGGGATTGACCGTCCTTTCATTACAAGCAACCTCTTTTCCCGATCAAAATATACAACAGGGGTATATTTTGTCTCTTCAATGATTATCTCCTGCTTCATATGTCTCCTGTTTTATATGTTCAAATTATTGGGGAAGAGACCTTAACCTGTTATCCTCTTTTGGCACAACAAACTCTCAAACCCCAAAAGGTGACCTCAAATATTATTTTTTTACAATATAGCATAAAAATCAACACTAACAACAAGCATCTCATAATGATTATATTGAAATTCTTTATCGGTAAAGATACAGAACGCCCCTATATTCATTACCTTCATACCTCTCATCATCCCATCCAATAGCATTGATTATATAGTAATATACGCCCGGACCCGCTTTCCTGCCCGTATTGTTGACATTACCGTCCCATCCCTCCCAATTCCGCAAACTTTCCGTATCACCAGCGAATCCGTATACTTTCGCGCCTGTGTTGGTAAAAATCTGGACATTAAGATATCGAAGCGATTGTTTGTCGACTAAAAACCTGTCGTTATACCCATCGTCATTAGGTGTGAAAGCATTGGGGATATTGAGCAGTGAAGGTTTTACAGTTATTGTAATACTGTCGGCATCTTCGCACAGTTGTTCACTTTCTATCTCCAATTTAACCGTGTACTTGCCGGGACGATAAAAAGTGTGTGTTTCGGGAGTCTCCAGTAAAGAGGTTTCCGAATCATCGCCGAAATCCCAAACATAATTGTATCCTCTTATAGATTCATTGGAAAAGTTGACCTCCAGCGGGGCCTCTCCCTCTTCCACATCGGCCTTTAAGCCGGCCTTTACATGTATGGACTCATAATAAAAAGAGGATTCGCTGGAGCATGTCATACTGTCGGTTACGACCAGTTTGTATGTTACATCGCTGAGTGGCGGATCGTAAGTGTAAGGGTCAATTCTAAGATCGGGATAAGGTATTGAACTAACGGGTGTAGAGGACCAAAGATGTCTTACGGCATTGGGCAGCTTAATAGGGGAACCGGTCAATGGATCATAGTAATAAAAGGTACTAACAGCGGCGGTTCCGTCAAGCGCTACATAGTCGCATCCATAACTCATCAATTGAGCCGATGAAACTGGCTCGTCAATAAAAACCCAACAGGTAAACAGGGAACTGCCCGAACCATTTGAAACCTTGACCCTATATCCGCCACTTTCGCTTATATTATCAAGTCTCGAGGAGACGACCGATGACTCACTTTTAACGGGAATACTGAAATCTTTCGCTACATCGTCCCATTTGTACCAGTTAAAATCATTGATCAAAGAACCAGCCGAATCTTGCGCCATAATGGTGGCCGAAACAAAGCCCGGAGAGACGCAAAAAACAAAAATAGGATCTTTATCGGTTGAGGAACTGTAGTTGGAAAACCTTATGGCATTGGCTTGAGGTGCCGTAATCTGGGCATAAGTGAAGATAGGAATCACCAGAAAAACAACAAAAAACAGAACCAGGGTTTTCCTCATAATCAATAGATATTTCCAAACCGCAATGTTAACAAAAAAATCAAAACAGGCGGCCTGTTTTATTAACGAAACAGATTTGTCCAAAGTATGGACCTTATGTTATATAAATCAAAGAAAACAACTAATTGTTAAAAACTATAATTTACCATAGTGCTTAAAGGCAGATATAAGGATTAAATTTGCCGAACAAGAAAGCCGAACAATTATAATGGATATCGATTTTTTAGCCGACCTTAACGAAATTCAGCGACAAGCGGTTGAAGCTACTGATGGAGCTGTTCTTGTGATAGCCGGAGCAGGTTCGGGCAAGACCAGGGTACTCACCTACAGAATAGCCTACTTGTTGAAAAAGGGGATCAAACCGTATAATATACTGGCTCTCACTTTTACCAACAAAGCTGCCGGCGAGATGAAAGAGAGAATTGCCAGGTTGGCCGGTACGGAGACCGCCAGATATCTCTGGATGGGCACATTTCACTCTATCTTCGCCCGTATACTCCGGCAGGAGGGCGAAAAACTCGGATACCAACAGAATTTCACCATATACGACGCCAACGATTCAAAAAGTCTTGTCCGCGCCATAATCAAAGATATGCAACTTGACGATAAGGTGTACAAGCCGAGCGCCATCGCTTCCCGAATATCATCGGCCAAAAACAACCTTATTACGGCGAACGGCTATGCGGCCGACAGCGGTTATGCCGAAGCCGACAAATCCAATAAAATCCCGCTTTTTGCCGAGATATACAGAACATACCAGGAGAGATGTTTCAGGTCCAATGCGATGGATTTTGACGATCTGTTGCTCAACACAAACATATTGTTCAGGGATTTCCCCGCTGTTCTGGAACTATATCAAAAAAGATTCGGCTATATTCTTGTGGATGAATATCAGGACACCAACTACTCCCAATACCTTATAGTGAATAAATTGGCGGCAAAGCACCAAAATATTTGCGTTGTGGGGGATGATGCCCAAAGCATCTACTCATTCAGAGGCGCCCGCATAGAAAACATACTGCACTTTAAAAATGACTACCCCAAACATAAAATATTCAAGCTGGAACAGAACTACAGATCGACACAGACTATTGTAAACGCCGCCAACGGGGTGATAGCCAACAATGCCGGTCAAATCAAAAAAACCGTTTACTCCAAGAATGAACCGGGCGACAACATCGCTATTTTACAGGCAACAACCGATATAGAGGAAGGAATATTAATATCGACGGATATCAACAAAAAAAAGAGGTCGCTGGACCTTGGCTGGAACGACTTCGCTGTTCTTTACCGTACCAATGCCCAAAGCCGTATTTTTGAGGAGACTTTGAGAAAAAACAATATACCTTACAAAATATACGGAGGCCAATCGTTTTACGAGAGAAAAGAGATACGCGACATTCTGGCTTACTTTAGGGTCGCGATAAACCACAATGACGAGGAGGCTCTCAGAAGAATAATAAATTATCCTAAAAGAGGGATAGGCGACATCACTGTTGACAGATTGCGCGAAATCTCCAGACAAAACGGCACCTCTTTATGGGATACCATTGTGAAGGCCCATCTGCACCACTCTTCGTTCAATAGCGGAACTGTTTCAAAACTAAACCAGTTTGTGGAGACTGTGGAAAAACTTTCTTCCGGCCTCAACGAAAAGGAGGCCTATACCAAAGCTGTCGAGATTGTTGGCATTGCCGGAATTAAACGGGATTTGAGGGAGAGCAGGGAGATTGAAGATCTAAACCGTATCGACAATATCGATGAGCTTCTCAACGGTATAAAGATCTTCACGGAGGATGCGCTGACAAACGGGGACCCCTCACTATTGGGCAACTATATGGAACGTGTCGCTTTGCTCACAGATCAGGACAATGAAAAAGAGGGTGATTTTGACAAAGTTACCCTTATGACTATCCATTCGGCAAAGGGATTGGAATTCAAACAGGTTTATATTGTAGGTTTTGAAGACTCTCTTTTTCCATCTCCCATGTCGACCGGATCGGTCAAGGAGCTGGAAGAGGAGCGCCGTCTTTTCTATGTTGCCCTGACAAGAGCCAAAAAACAGGTTACAATAAGTTACGCATTGAACAGATATAAGTGGGGAAATCTCGAATTTAGCAAACCTAGCCGCTTCCTGAATGAACTGGACAGGTCGCTTCTATCCTACCCCCAATCAGTTGATAAGGAACAACAACCTGTATCCTTCGGATATAGTTTCTTCCCCGGCCGCGATTCATCGCGCAAACCGGAGATTTCAATCCCCAAAAGAGATAACCTTAAAAAAATAGTCCCCAAAAAGGGTTCCAGCATACCCCCTGATTACAATAAAACAGATTTATCGGAAGGCGATAGGGTTGTTCATGAAAGATTTGGGAAAGGGGTCGTGGTTTCTATTGACGGGGAACCGCCCAACAACACGGCTATAGTTGATTTTGAAGAGTCCGGAAGCAAAAAACTTCTGCTCCGTTTCGCGAGATTAAGCAAATTATGATAATTATTGTTGGCAACTATTGTTACACTTACTTCAATTTGACAAAATGAGTCTAAAAATCAGATTAATAGTGATGAACTTCCTCCAGTTTGCGGTCTGGGGAGCATATCTCACATCGATGGGATCTTGTCTGGTTACGGCCAATATGTCGTCAAAGATAGGCCTGTTCTACGCAATGCAGGGAATAGTCTCCCTGTTTATGCCGGCTCTGATAGGCATTATAGCCGACCGTTGGGTTCCGGCCCAAAAGATGTTGGGGATATGTCACGGTCTGGCCGCTATATTTATTTTCGCCGCCGGATCGTATGGACTATCGGCCGGGGGGGACGTTGAGTTTAACCGGCTTTTCACCCTTTACTCACTGAGTGTTCTGTTTTATATGCCAACAATAGCATTGTCAAATTCAGTGGCCTACTCCGCTCTTGAAAGTGCCGGAATGGATACAATAAAGGAATTTCCCTCTATCAGAATTTTTGGTACCATCGGTTTTATTTGCGCTATGCTGATAGTTGACGCTACCGGTTTTCAGTACAATTTCTCGCAATTTATCTTCTCGGCGGCGATCGGTATAACCCTGGCTCTCTACTCTTTCACGCTTCCCAAATGCAAGGTGAACAGATCAAAAGAGACAAAATCGTTTGTGGAGGCTATGGGATTGGATGCCTTTGCCCTTTTCAAAGATAAGAGAATGGCCACGTTCTTTATCTTTTCCATGCTTCTGGGGGTCTCATTACAGATTACAAACGGTTTCGCCAACCCCTTTATAACCAGTTTCAAAGATATTCCGATGTATGCCGATACTTTCGGGGCCAACCACGCAAACGCATTGATCTCGCTCTCCCAAATATCCGAAACACTCTGCATCCTGCTAATTCCATTTTTCTTAAGGAAATTTGGAATAAAAAAGGTTATGCTCATAGCGATGGTGGCGTGGGTATTCCGTTTCGGCCTCTTTGGCGCCGGCAATCCCGGAAACGGAGTATGGATGTTTATATTGTCCATGATTGTTTACGGTGTGGCGTTCGACTTTTTCAACATATCAGGTTCACTATTTGTCAATGAAGCGACCGATGAGTCCATTCGTTCCAGCGCGCAGGGACTCTTTATGCTTATGACAAATGGATTTGGAGCTACTATTGGAACACTTGGAGCCCAGTTTGTCGTCAACAAACTGGTCTATTCACAATCAGATATCGCATCACAGATTTCGGGCTGGAGCTCCGCATGGTATATTTTTGCCGGTTATGCCCTGATAGTCGCTATACTGTTCGCGGTCATTTTCAAGTACGAACATGAACAGACTTAAACTTTGGAGTATAGTATTCAAAAAAAAACTAAAATTTTGAAAATCTATAAGACCAACACTTATAGGGTTCGATTAAAATCGTAAATTTGGAGCCGAAAAAAATCGGGACAATTAATAATAAAACATATATGATTCTCTTTTTTAAAGATCAGGAAGCAACTGTATATGCTGTGGGAATCGACACCCAACCAGCTATCAGCGACATAGATAAACTAAGGTGGCTTTTCGGTGAAGTATCTTTTCTTGGTGCGGACAGGGTGGATGGCGAATTCATCGGGCCCAGGAAAGAGATGGTCTCACCATGGAGCACTAACGCCGTCGAAATAACCCAAAACATAGGCATAAAAAACATATCCAGGATAGAGAAATTCTCTCCCAGAAGCCAGAATACCTCCTGGGATCCAATGCTCCAATCCCTTTACAAAGGTCTGACCCAGGATACTTTTACCATAGAGAGAAAAGTTGAACCGGTATTGTATATAGATGATATCAGGTCGTACAACAAACAGGAGGGGCTTGCCCTGAACGACGAAGAGATTCTGTATCTTGAGGAACTCTCCTCAAAAATTGGTCGAAAACTCTCTGATAGCGAAGTGTTCGGATTTTCCCAGGTAAACTCGGAACATTGCCGGCACAAAATTTTCAATGGCTCTTTTGTTATTGATGGCGAGGAAAAAGAGAAGACACTTTTCGGGATGATAAAGGATACAACGTTCCGCAATCCCAATGGCGTGGTATCGGCCTACAAAGACAATTGCGCTTTTATACAGGGACCTGTTGTTGAGCAGTTCGCTCCGGAGAGACAGGACAGATCCGATTTCTTCGGGACGAAAGAGTTTGAATCGGTGCTTTCACTCAAAGCCGAAACCCACAATTTCCCTACTACCGTGGAGCCGTTCAACGGAGCATCAACAGGTACGGGCGGAGAGATACGCGACAGAATCGCCGGTGGAAGAGCCGCTTTTCCGGTTGCCGGAACAGCTGTCTATATGACCTCTTATCCCCGACCGGAAGATGGACGCGATTGGGAAAAAGCGACACCTGAACGCCCATGGCTGTACCAAACTCCCGAAGATATACTTATCAAAGCTTCCAACGGAGCGAGCGACTTTGGAAACAAATTCGGCCAGCCTCTTATATGCGGATCTCTTCTCACCTTTGAACATTTCGAGAATCTGAAAAAATATGGGTACGACAAGGTTATAATGCTCGCCGGAGGCATCGGTATAGCCAAGAAAGCGCAATCAGTGAAAGATGTGCCGGAAAAAGGCGATGTAATCGTACTTTTAGGGGGCGATAATTACAGGATAGGCATGGGAGGCGGTGCTGTCTCTTCAGTGGATACCGGAAAATATGGCAGCTCAATAGAACTAAACGCGATCCAGAGAGCCAACCCTGAAATGCAAAAAAGGGTTTACAATACCATAAGGGCACTGGGAGAACTTGACGAAAACCCGATAATATCGATACATGACCATGGCGCCGGGGGCCATCTTAATTGTCTGTCAGAGTTGGTAGAGTCCACGGGCGGCAAAATTGACATGAGCAAGCTCCCCATCGGCGACCCCACACTATCTTCCAAAGAGATTATAGGTAACGAGTCACAGGAGAGAATGGGTTTGATCACAAAAAAAAGTTCATTAGATCTGTTGAGGAGCATAGCTGAAAGGGAGAGGGCTCCCATATATGTTATCGGAGAGATCACAGGTGATGGCATTCTTACCTTCTATGATCCAAAAACAGGCGAGAAGCCGATAGATATGAAACTGGAGGCGCTTTTCGGCAACCTTCCAAAAATAGCTTTGCATGATTGCCTGGAGAGTGAAAAACATTCCCCCTTGAAATATGACAATTCGAAAATTACAGAATACCTGGAACAAATTGTCCAGCTTGAAGAGGTGGCGTGCAAAGACTGGCTTACCAACAAGGTGGATAGATCGGTAACAGGAACTATCGCCAAGCAGCAATGTGTAGGCGAACTGCAGATTCCTCTAAATAACCTTGGGGCGATAGCGCTGGACTATAGAGGAAAACTTGGCATGGCGACCTCAATAGGACATGCTCCGGCAGCGGGATTGATTGATCCGGCCGCAGGTTCGATACTATCCATTGCCGAGTCGCTTACCAACATAATATGGGCGCCATTGACCGAAAAATTGAAAAGTGTGTCACTTTCGGCCAACTGGATGTGGCCCTGCAAAAACCCCGGTGAAGATGCCCGCCTTTACGAAGCGGTCAAAGCCGCGAGCGACTTTTCAATAGCCCTGGGAATAAATATTCCAACAGGAAAGGATAGCCTTTCCATGACACAAAAATATAAGGATCAGGTTGTATTTTCACCGGGAACGGTGATAATCTCAGCTTCCGCGGCAGTTTCCGATATCCGGAAAATTGTCGAACCCGTACTGGTAAATGATCCCGATAGCTCATTGATATATATTAACTTCAGCGGCGACGAGCTTAAGCTGGGCGGCAGCTGTCTCGCCCAGGTACTGAACCAATTGGGCGACAAGGCGCCCACTGTGGTGGATCCAGATTATTTTGCCGATGCTTTCAATACGGTTCAGGAACTTATTGAAGAGGGAGCCATCATCTCCGGACATGATATTTCCGCTGGTGGCCTGGTCGTTACGCTCCTGGAGATGTGTTTCCCCAATAAAAAAGGTGGAATGGCGGTCAATATCGGAGCATTCGACAACAACGATACGGCAAAAATACTGTTCAGCCAGAATCCGGGAATTATCATACAGGTGAAAGATGACAGCGGTGTTGAGGAGAGACTTCTGGAAAATGGCATATCATTCCTGAATATCGGAAAGCCGATAGATGAAAGAAAGTTGTTTATTGCCAATGGCGACCAAAATCTGGCAATTGACATAGACCTTATCAGGAATAAATGGTATTACTCCTCTTTCCTTTTCGATAGTCGGCAAAGTTTCAACGGCACGGCCAAAGAGAGGTACACCCATTGGGCAGATCATGCTATTAACTTCTCTATGAAGGATTTTAAGGGAAGTTTCTCCTCTCTCGGAATAGACCCAAAGAGGAAGAAGAGAAGCGGAACGGTCGCGGCAATAATAAGGGAAAAGGGGGTCAACGGCGACAGGGAGATGGCCTATGCGCTTTATCTCGCGGGTTTTGACGTTAAGGATGTGCATATGACCGATCTGATATCAGGCAGGGAGACCCTTGAAGATGTAAATATGATTGTCTTTGTGGGCGGTTCCTCCAACTCTAACGTTCTTGGACCGGCCAAAGGGTGGGCCGGAGCCTTTAAGTACAACGATAAGGCGAGGATAGCGATAGAAAAGTTCTATGCCAGACAAGACACTTTGTCTTTTGGGGTCTGTAACGGTTGCCAGTTGATGGCCGAACTCGGATTGATATACCCGGAACACGACAAAAAGTATAAACTGTCGCGCAACCTTTCAGAAAAGTTCGAATCGAGCTTCCTCGGGGTGAAAGTTCAGAAAAACCGGTCAATAATGCTGGGCAATATGGATGGAATGGAACTTGGGGTATGGATCGCCCATGGAGAGGGAAGGTTCGACCTGCCATATGACGAGAAAAAGTATAATGTGGTTTTGAAGTACTCACATCACACCTATCCGGCCAACCCCAACGGATCCGACCATGATATAGCCGGTATCTGTTCAAGCGATGGCAGGCATCTGGCCATGATGCCGCACCCTGAGAGGGGAATCTTCCCATGGCAATGGGCCTTCTATCCCTCCAACAGGAAGAGTGACGATGTAACACCGTGGATAAAGGCGTTTATAAACGCCAGGAAATGGATAGAGAAAAACAGTTGGGCGGTTAAATAACTACAACACTTTTTATGGAAATAGTGAAAACCAGGGGTGTATAAGGATCGAAATGGCTGTTGATATTCCCGTACCCCAATGCCGAAGGTACAATTATTATGGCGGTACCTCCCTCCTTCATATACTTGACACTCTCATTGAAACCTTCTATAACCTCGTATTTATCCACATAAAACCTAAAATCTTTGGCGGAGTCCATATTGGAGTCAAATTCGGTTCCATCCACGAAAGTTCCTATATAACGGACATATACCCTATCATTGGAATCGGGCGTTACACCATCCCCCACGACAATATCGGCGAAATAGAGGCCACTCTCCTTCCGTACAAATGAATATTCGGGATGTGAGGCTATATAATCCCGTATCTCCCTCTCTTCATCTTTCAATGTTCTATTCCCCGACTTGCACGAGGAGATTGACACCAGCACTATAAAGATCAGAAAATGAAACAGATACTTCATTGTCAGATTAATTGTTTGGAGTTTGAAAAACCAACGGGAACTCTATTGGGCGCCAACAAAGTTCAGTATCTATTTCTTGATTTCGGGCTTGAAACACAATGATACAAACCTTGAATCGACGTAATCATATTCGCCCGGGGGCAATATCTGTTCGCTTATAAACTGAACATCAATTGCTCCGGTATCCTGGATATAAACGGTTCCAATATAGGAGTTAGCCATAAAATAAGAGTCAGGGATGTTCTCGGCATCGACAATAATATTGTCACACCTGGGGTTGGCATCAATATTTATATCATTAAAATGGAGANGAACCGGNTTTCTGTAGTTAAGCGACATTGTATCGCGCGTGGCGCTNAGCAGCCAGATATCATATCTCCCCGACTTGACAAAAAATGCGTTCCATTCGGCTGTATTAGCGATAGGATTGGTATTGTCGTTGTAACAATCAGCATCATCTATGCTCAACAACAGCGTGCCGTTCTCATGTTGAACGATTCTCCTGTTATCCAAACCCATTTTATTATCGGCAGAGTTACCGCATCCGGCAAGAATTCCACCCAATAGCAACAAAAAATAACCTATTCTTTTCATGAAAACTCTTTTAGTTTGTTTTTCAAGCCATGATAGCCCAATTCGTCGAATGTACCAAAATTAAAACGAATAATCAACCGTATCATTGTACGCAACTTGAACAAATTTTCACAAATTTAACAATTATTTTTTACCGTAACTTTTTTTTTACGCATTATCGGAGAATTCGACATCAGCCTCTTTGCCTGGGGAACAACAATTACTTGGGCAACTAGTTCGGAGATATCTACCACATCTGTTTCAGTGACCGCTCCAAATGTTTTTTTGCACAGAGGACAAGCGGTTACCAGGTAGTCGGGCCTGTTTTTGGTCAGTTCCCTCGCCGCGTCCTTCGCTATTAAAGCTCTGGTTGGGTTATCTATCTTTGTGTTGGCCAGACTTCCTCCACAACAAAGTGAATTTTCATCTTCAAATTCCGTTTCTTGTAGCCTGGCCACATAACTTAGAACATACTTGGGTTCATCATATACTCCTGATCCCCTGCCCAGATCGCACGGCGAATGGTATGAAACGGTCTTATGCATAAAATTGAGTTTCAGGGCATCGTCGTTTATCAACTTCTTGATATATTGGGTATGGTGCATAATGTCTATGCCAAGTTTGTAACTCTCTTTAAATACCTTATAGCATATCGGACAAGAGGTTACCAACATATCCGCACCGGTTTCGTAAAAAAGTTTGGAATTATAACTGATAAGTTCCCTGGCTTTCTTGGTCTGACCCGACAACATCAGAGGTCTCCCACAACAGACTCCACCCTCCTCGTCAACAAAGGTATAATCGACCCCGGCAGCCTCAAAAATGGAGAGCATCGACTTTTTGATAGTTGGGGTAAGATGCGACATACAACCGGCAAAATAGATCACTTTGGCCTTTTCGCTCCTACCCTCAGGTATCCAACTGTATGATGGTGGTACCGGAGGTTTTGGAGCAGGCGACTTTTTCCTGTCCGGAAAGTACCGCTTAAGAAGCTTTCGTTCCGAAGGCAGATATATATTTTCTCTTCTTTGGATCATTCGTATTGGCATAATCTCGATCCCAACGGGACATTTCGCCTCGCACCTGCCACACATCAGACAGTTTGGGACAATGTCGGTTACATCTATGTTCTCCCTTATGCCTTTCAAGAGATATGCTGTCTGGATATTGTTTATTCCGGCGGAAAAACTGAGCTGACAGGCATCTATACAGATACCGCACGATGAACATGAATATATCTGAATGTCCGTGTAAGAACCCTTTTGGTCGCCTGTCTTTATACCGGAATTCCGGGCAAAGATCAGGAACAGCTCAATAGGTATGTGCATATATCTTGTTAAGGGCAATAAAATGAAGAATGTTCCGAGCGATAAGGAATAGAGCCACCAGAAGGGATATGCCAACTGTTCGGCGGGAAGAAAAGATGCGAGAGCGTTCCCCAGGGATCCGGTAAGAAAACTACCACTTCCATAGGCACCGCTCGTAAAACTCTCGGCCAACAACCTACTGGGAAAGACAAGCCAAAGCGATGTCAAGGCGACCTTATCAAGTGTGAGCAGTTTGGTGGTCTTTTTCATCCCAACACTTTTTGAGGAAAATCTTTTCAAAACAGCCAAGAAGAGGCCTGACAAAATATATGCGAGAATCAGATCCATTAAAAAGGCATAAGCCACTTCAATACCGGATCTAGCCGGTTCAGGATGAAAATACTTAAAGAAAATTGCCTTATAGGGAGGGTTCAAATGGCTTGTTCCAAACAGATCGGCTTCAATGGTACCAAAAATTATCAGAAGGAACCATCCAAAGGCAAGACTTGTGTGCATATAACCAAGCCGGGCATTCGTTTTCCATATTTTTCTGTGCAACAGGCTCTCAGAAAATATCTCCTTAATACTTTGCCAGAACGCTCTGCCAAAAAACCCCCTTTGCAGTCGTAGTTTGTCCTGTCTTGAAAGATCCAAAAACCAGACTACAGATCTATAAACAACATAAAAAATTATGAAGTAAAGACCGATGTTGAAAGGAATAACAAAAAGTTCAAAGTTCATTTGCTTCAAGTTTTTGGATAGCCTCCCCGGCCAATATTATTATATTTCTGGTGTTTACCCCCCTGGGGCATACAAGTGTACATTTTCCGCAAAGCATGCATTTGTCGATTTGCTCCTTGATAGTGGATGTCTCCCCGCGCTTGATCAGTATATTGATTTCTCTCAGGCTCAAATGGGTAAAATTGCCCGAGGTACAGGTACCGGCGCAACAACCACACTCCATACAGTAACCGAAACTGGGTTCACGGGCATAAATATATTCCGCTATCCGCTTGTCGTTGGCCTCATAATCGATGTGCCTGTTTTTAAGCAAAACATACCCAAAATCGCTCATAACCTATTTTATTTTTTCCTTCTGAAATAATCCACAACATCGTCCACGGCTGACCTCGCGTGAGCCAACGTTTCGGTTAAGTTCATGGTAGCTGTGCACGCGCCAGCATAAAATATCCCATCCACATTGCCTTTATTGCTGCCAAAATGGTGATCGGCCGGGGCAAAAAATCTATTTTCCCCCGTCAACAGGCCGGAATTGACGGCCAGCTCCTTTCCAGATTCGGACATCTCCATGCCAACCATCAGTACAAGCATATCAAACTCCATCTTCAAAGGTTTGCCTACCAGTGTGTCCTCAACCTTCAGAACCAGTTTACCTTCGTAATTTTCAGCTACCTCGGATACCTTCCCCCTGATATAGTTAACGCCATATTTCTGTTGGGATTCCCTATAAAGCTCTTCATAACCTGATCCTCCCATCCTGATATCCATATAAAAACAGAAGACATTTGATTCCGGAACATGTTCCCTGATCTCTATTGCCTGTTTGACGGCCGACACGCAACAGAGTTTGGAACAATAGAAATTTCCCACCTTTTCATCACGCGATCCCACGCAATGGATAAAACCAACTTTTTGGGGTATCCTGCCATCGGTACATCTTAAATTACCGTTGCGGAACATCTTCTCCAACTCGGCCGAAGTAATCACATTGTCATATATCCCATAACCATACTCCTCTTTCCGTTCGCTCCTGAAAAGATCAAAACCTGTGGTAACAATTATCGCATCAGCGTTGTATTCCTTGTTTTGGGTTGTAGTGACAACAAATTTCCCATCCTTTTTGGACACCTTTGTAACAGTAGTATTTGTCAACAGTTCAATCTCCTTTCTATCTATTACATCTAACAGATAATCCATCACTTCCACCGAATCGCGACGATTTGGAAACAGGTGGTACCACCCTTTCAGATGTCCACCCGGACTCTCATCCTTCTCAAAAATTTTGACACTGAAACCTTCATTCGCCAGTTGTCCGGCACTCTCCATCCCAGCCGCGCCGGCACCAATAACGATAACTTCTTTGTTCATATTGGTAAATATCTTTTCTAACGATTANTTCAAATTTCAATACAATTCGCGGAGCTATCAAACATTCAAAATTTTCGCAGGAACACCCATCTGCCTGCCGTCAATGGTTTTGTACTTGTCTTCCTTGCTGTATTCAATTCCCATTTTATCCAACAGGGGCTCCGACTGCACGGCATGAAACTGGAGTCCCAGATCCCATGGATCAACACCCAGAACCAGGCCGGCCAGCTCCTCGTAAGTAAGTACCGGTATAGCATTGCCATCCTGACCATAAGTGTTGCCGTTCATCTCTTTAACGGTATATTGCCACTTATCCATGAACATATTGCACCCCGGACAGTTTGTAAGTATAAAATCGGGTTTATAGGGTTTCATCGACTCAAATTTTGTTATGCTGTTCGAGAGTGAATAACCCCGATTTGCCTGCACCAGATATTGCCGGAAGCCAAAGCCGCAACAGTGGCGTCGTTCCGGATAATCTACCACCTCACCGCCCCATGTAGTGATCATACCCGATAAAACCTGCGGAAACTCAGCTCCACCAACTCCATATTTTGGGAAAATTTTCGCGTAATGGCATCCAATATGCTCAACTCCCTTCAGCGGCTCCCCGGTCTCCTTGTCCACTAAACGATATTTTGCCATAGAGGCTATCTCATCCTTAAACTTATAGATAATATCGCTGGTGTGGGAGACATTCTCGGGAATATCAAACTCCCTTCCCGTTGCCTTAAAAAGATATTCTCTGGTCTTTTCCAGCTCCTCCGGGAAATGCTTCCACGTCTCCAGGATTTCAGTATATATACCAAAAGATGTAACACAAGAGATAGCTATGTTTTTGTAGCCCGATTCTTTCATAAGGGCATAATGGCGGGCCACCACAGTTTGTATGGTGGAAAAGGGCACCACATCTCCGTGGTAACCAATACCCGTACATGTGGTGTGCGAAGGATTTTCGTAAATATCTTTTTTTAGGATGTTGCCCAGCAGATTCAGAAAAAACTGCTCAGAACCGGGATATAAGCTCTGGCGTATACATGATCGGACATAAAAAAAATGGTCATCGGCTATTTCCTTCTGGTAATCAGCCCATTTTATCTTATTCTCTTCACCTTCCAATTTCATCTGTTCAACTTTTTTAATTTTCAATCCCGACAGCTAACCATGCTTAAAGGAACAATATTCAGCCCCATCGCCAAAAGATCTTTTCTCTTTTCGATAATTGGTCAACAATGGTGGCCTCCGCTATCCTTTGTGTAAACTTCCATAAAATAGGGATTATCTATGCCTTTATCTCCCGTCTCCAGCCCCATCTCCTTTGCTTTGGCTTTTGAATGGCGTTCGATATCATCGAACAGTTCGGTGCCTCCTGAAACCTCAAAAATCCTTATCAGTTCATCTCTCACATCTTCGGGAATTTTTCGCATAGGTCCACCTCCGTATTCGTCGTATTTCCCTCCCAGCCGCTCAAAAACATCACGGGCATTTTCGATCACATATTTCCAAACCGGACCCTGTTCGGGATGTAGTTCCGGTTTCATGGCGTAAGCCGCCACACAGTAACCATATTCAAAAATATTGTCTCCAACAGTCCTTTTTAACGCGAACTGCTGGCGACCTTTTTCCGATTCGGTGAAAAAGCCGAGTTGCTGGGACAAGGTCCTGAGAGCCATTATAACGTAGGCAGGAGTATTTCCACGGGGACACCTGGTTTTGCATGAAAGACACTCGCCACAGTACCAAATGGTTTCGGATTTCAACAATTTCTCTATCTCATCGTCATCCTTTGTCTGTACCGCTATCACAATTTTACGCGGATCATAATCATAGAAAGCGGCGGCCGGACAGATCGCGGTACAAACACCGCAATTCATGCAGGCATTCAACCCCTCGACAAACCTGACATCTTTCATCAGGGTATCATAGTAATTTGACATAGAATTTTTTTTGATCGGTTTTTGGTCTCCCCCACTCCATTCATCTATCAACAACAAGCATCAACCCCCGAAATGTAATTTATACAAAGGTATGCTACCTTAAAAATTAGAATAAGACGATTTTAGCCTATTTATTCGTGGTATTTATACCTACACCCTTGGAATGAGAACCTTTTTGATCCATTCATATTTTTGATCATATTTCATATAACTAAAACCATTAAAATGTCTCTTTTTATAGGTAGTAGCGACCATTTATCCCGATAGTCGGCGCCTTCCAACAGAAAAGTCGGCAGATGGGTGGCAGTGTTGGTCCCGATTTATAACCGATAGTTGCCATTTTTTAACGGATAATTTCGTAAATTCGTGAAATAATGGCACTATAACAGATGCGCTACAAGAATGATTCTTTTGAGCGGAAATGATGACCTGTAAAAGGAATTTGACCGATAGTACCTTGTGAGAACAATAAATTATTTTCCCAATGCATATAGAACATATAGCGATATGGACAAATGACATCGAAAGACTTAAGGATTTCTATATCAAGTATTTCGGATGTTCGGTTTCAGAAAAATACGAGAATCCCAAAAAACAGTTTTCTTCATATTTCCTTTCGTTCGAAAGGGGGGCGAGACTGGAAATAATGAAACGCGACGACATTGTTTCGGAATCGACCGGAGAGAAGATTGGATTGGCGCACTTCTCCATAACTGTGGGTTCGGAATACGCTGTTGATCAAATGACAATGAAGATGGCCAATGATGGTGTTCCGGTTGAGAGCATGCCGAGAAGGACGGGCGATGGTTATTATGAGAGCGTGATCCTGGATCCCGACAAAAACAGAGTTGAGATTATGGCATCAAAAATGCCTGATCAGCGGTATTATGACGACAACAGAGAGATTGACGATAATATGCCTATTGTTGTTTATGAGGGCGACTACTTTCGTGCCAATATGGTAAAAAATCTTCTTGAAAACGAAGACATTGTCTCCTACATTACAAATGACATTGTAGGCACCGCCCTGCCGTGGCACGTCGCACCGGGAGGATACGGCGCGATCAAATTGACAGTCGCGTTGGAAAATTACGACAAAGCAAAATCGATCATCGACGAGTTCGAAAAAAAGTTAAACGAGTAAAAAATATGGCTTATGTTACGCAATAAAATAATTGAAAGCTATTTTGTCGCCAATGAAGGGTTAAGGGGACTGCAAGGCAATTTTGAAGAGGCGGTAACGGCAATGACCAACTGTTATGAGGAGGGGGGAAAACTTCTAATATGTGGAAATGGTGGCAGCAGCGCCGACGCCGACCATATTGTGGGTGAACTTATGAAAGGTTTTGAATCGGACCGCCCGCTTCCGGAAGAGACAATCAACAGTTTTACCAGAATTATGGGGGAGAGGGGTACAGATATAGGTAAAAAACTCCACCGCGCCCTGCCCGCGATATCACTGTCGTCCCATACAGCCCTGATAACCTCCATATCCAATGATATGGGATATGAATATGTTTATGCCCAACAGGTAATTGGTTATGGAAGAAAAGGAGATATTTTGTTGGCGTTATCCACGTCGGGAAATTCGCCGAACATATTGAACGCATGTGTCGCCGCCCGGGCCACCGGATTAAAAACTATCGCTATCACGGGACAATCCGGGGGGAAAATAAGAGACTATTGCGACATCCCGCTTAATATACCCGAAACTCAAACCGCCATTATACAAGAGCGGACTATTCAGTTGTACCACCTTCTGTGCAGGGCTCTGGAATTACATTTTTTTTGCGGCAACCGGGATTGACCGAAATCTGTCGCATTAAATATGTCACGGTACCAAACCTCCAAATTTTAAGGTGTACGTTGACAAGGTAGAGCAGTTGGGTTGCCACAAAAAGCGCGAACAGAGCGAAACCCGATCGCGGAACCCAACCAATTATCCCCCGTATAGCAAGAATAACCACAACTAATTGTATGGCGGAGACAAAAGCTGTTGCCAAAAAGAAGGGCAAAATATTTGAAAAAACTGTCCTAAACCCAATCTCCAGAGCTTTTGTGCCTTTCATTCCGGGATTCAACGCTCTCTTTGCCCTGGCATAATCCGTAACGGCCAATATCTGGATATAAAGCAGGAACAAAACAATGGCGAGGGCAAGAACTATTATCTTTATATAAAGGGAGGCGGAGAGGTTGAACAGAACGATAAAAAGGTATATAAAAACGAGAAGAGCGGACAATAACAGTCCCGATAAAAGTTTTATTGAAAAAAACGACTTGAAATTGCGTGCCGAAGTGGAGAAGAAAACCGGGAAAGAAAATTTATTTGTTGTATCTTTCAGATAATCAAATACTCCCCCGGAAAGAAAAATATTCAGAAGAAAAGAGAAAAGAGAGGCCAAGGTTGCCGATCCGGCCGTTGTGAACAGAATACTCCCCAACCGGTCTATACCTATATCTCCCAAAATCTCCATGTCTATCCCATTCGCCAACCTTTCTGTCGCCATACTGGGCCCAAATCCCGCACTGAGGGCTCCTCTCAAGGGGATTTTCACCAATCCCATAAATACAAATGAGGCCAACCATATTATGAGAGCTCCCTTCCATATTCCAAGGCTTCCTTTTATGCCATAATCAAGAGCGGATAATATTCGTTTCATCACTATTATTAAATCTACACGTTCAACCTAAAAAGCAAAAAGGAAAAATTGAATAGCCATCATAATCTTGTCCGTTATCCTTCTTATCGGAATCTTATCCCGTTTAAGCGACATGGAATTATTGATAAAGTCAATGTCAAGCCTGTTTTTGTAATCAGGATCTATTTTAGTCCATTCAACTTTTTTTTCGCCACTAAAGGTCAGTTCCTTATATTCTCCCTTTCCGTCCCATTGCTCCACCACCTCCGTTCCATCGTCGAATCCCACCAACACCTCAACGGGAAAGCACAGATCTCCTTTGTTGGACAAGAATATTGTTGACTCGATCCGACCCGGATTCAAGACCGACTTCACGTTCCGGATATCCACAACCTCATAATCGCACACTCCTGTTCCATACAAGGTCTGCCCAAAAAACCAATCCATATTCTCGCCGAATTTATCTCCGTGATCCTTGCTGACCACATCGTTGACAACATCTATAAAATCGGTCGCGCATGGGTGTTTGAAAGCCCATCTGTTGTAGTACTCCCGAAAAATATTGTTCATTGTGTCCTCCCCGACGATACCCATAAGGGAATAGAGCCACAACGAGGCTTTCATGTACGACATAATTGAGTAGGTTTCGTTCGGATAGTTCCATGAATATTCGTTGTTTGAAACAAAACTTTTGGAAGGGGAAGCGACATAAGCGATTCTTCCGGTCATTTTATCGGAGATGCCAAAAACCGGGTGGTTTATCATGCTCGTTCTCTCTCCCCAGTAATGATCCATTATTCGATGCTCAAAAAAAGTATTCATCCCCTCGTCCATCCATGGCTCTTCAAACTCATTTGTAGCCAATATGCCCATAAAATAGGCATGTCCAAATTCATGTACTGTCACCGTTTCGGGCAGATAAAAATAATCGGGCATAAAATCGGAAGATTGGGAGGTAAAGAGGGTTGTATATT
>JGI24710J26742_10001070_pt1 | contig 25508 bp, 22 predicted proteins | sample BioPla2DNA2_FD_26742 | JGI IMG/M metagenome (IMG submission 26742) | reverse complement strand
GCCAGTTTGTTGTCTTGCAGGTCAAGGTTTTTTGCCTTTATATCAAGGTTTGCCAATTTAACGTCTATATCTGCTAGCTGCAAATCTAAATTGGCCAACTGAGTCTCCAGGTCTTTTATATCCTGTTGCAGTTGTTGGCGTTGAATGGCGTTATTTTCCAACGCAAGGTTTAGACGATCTATTTGCGTTAGGTTTTCCTGGATGGTGTTTGAGTAAAGCAGTAACGACATTGCATCTTCCGGGTTATGCTCCCTGGATAAAACTGCGTCACGTTGCTTGATGATTTCTTCGTTATTGCTTTTGATTTCTTCTATCTGNTTTTGAAGCCTTGCACTTTGCGTGTCAANTATCTTTAATTTGTTCTTGGCAAGTCCAATTTGATTGTTTAGNCGTTGTTTCTCGTTCATTACACGCTTCTTTTCGTTATTAAGCAATTTTTTTTCCTGTAAGACGGATTGTTTATCCTGTGCTATCCTTTGCCTGTCAGCCGTAATTTTTTCTAAATCGTTGCTTAGTAAAGTTTCACTTACCTGTGTTCTTTGAAGATAAAATTCATCTATTTTGTCTAAAAAAGCGTTCAAATATTCTTGGGCCCTTTCAGGTTCGGCGGAGTCTACGTTTACAAATATATAGTTGGTCCTTTGTTGAACGTTGGTTTTTATTTCAAATCTGCTTTTCGGGTCTCCATAATCCCAACCCAGCTGTGTTAAGATGGCGTGATGAAAAGGATTTTGTGAAATTAACCTTTCGATGTTTTCTGGCGTATCTATATCCTTCTCGCGCCAAATTAAAGCATCACGCACCGGTTCGAGCTCGTAGATCTTTCCGGGCCCAACTACAGCCGAAACCCTATAAACGGGCTTCATCATATAGGAAGCTGCAATGGCAACGACAACGGCGATCAAAAATATGCCAATTATCAGCTTTTTTCTCTTTAAAAGGACCTGGATAAGTTCGTAAAGGTCTATTTCGTCTTCCGCGTAGTATGGCTCGCGGTGTTCGTTCGTTTCTTTTTCCATGCACCTTCACCCCGCTGTCTTTGCCAGCTGTATCATCAACGCTTAAAGTTTACAGAAACTCCTTTAAAAAGTCTACTTCCGTTTGCAAGGAAGATCGCGTCTTTTTGCTGTAAAAATGCTTTGCATGTTCTACTAACAAGGCGTGAAACTCCTGATACAATGCGACGTCTTTGGGTAAATTTGACTCGAACAATTTTTTTAGCTCCATGTAGCCCGCACTTTCATCNGCCAAGTTCAGNGCGAAGGCAATTCGTTTAGTGTAAGCGTCGATGACAAATTGAGGTTGCTTGTAAGCATAAAGCAATATAGAATCGGCCGTCTCGTTGCCAACGCCTTTTACAGACAGCAAATCTTTTCGCGTCGGCGTCTTTTTACTTAGACTCATAAAAAACTTCGTTGCTTCTTTCAAGTATAGTGCTTTTTGGTTATAAAATCCTGCGGGTTTTATGGCTCTTTTAAGCTCGCTATCACTTAAAGAAAGCAATGCATGAGGATCAAGGGCGCCTATTTGCCTTAAATTTTGAATCGCCCGCTCAACGGCCGACCAAGATGTGTTTTGAGTCAGTATCGCCCCAACTATGATCTCATATGCATCAAGTTCCGTTTTTGGATGATCGTAGTCTCCAGGATGATAGCCGCCATCTTTTCCTTCTTCGACAAGACTCGTCAGCGGCCACCAGCCTTGTGGGCCGTAATGTTTTAAAAGCGCTTCATATATGATCAACAACTTTTTATTCATCTTGCCATCCATCCCTAACTATCTTAAACCATCTCTTTGATCTTTGCTGTTGCATTCCCCTCCTCGTGCACGCAGAAGATATTAACTATTAAGGACGATCCGGAATAGAAACGTCAAAATCTTACTTGATACATGGACAGAATAAAGAAACGTAGTTAAAATACGATAAACTTGTTATGATCTATAAAGCAGTTGCACAAAAGGAGGCACAGAAACATGAATTTTCAGGGCAATACCTTGGCGATAATTTGCGGAGGTGGACCTGCTCCGGGCATAAACAACGTCATAGCTTCGGTAACCATAGAGGCACGAAACAACGGTTGGGACGTATTGGGCATTTACGACGGCTTTTCCCACCTAGCCACCGCCAACAAAAAAGTCATCCCCCTCACTATCGACATGGTAAGCCGCATCCATAAAGAAGGAGGAAGCATAATCAGGACGTCTCGTTTTAACCCCACCAAAAGCGAGGCCATCCTTCGAACAGTTGTAGAAAACCTCGTTGACTTGGGAGTCACCCATATAGTCACCATCGGAGGAGACGATACCGCCTACGCCGCACATAAAGTATCCGAGTTTGCAAGAGAAAAGCTAGGGCTCAACATACGCTTTGTCCACGTCCCAAAGACCATAGATAATGATTTGCCCTTGCCGGAGGGCCTTCCTACTTTCGGCTATGAAACGGCCAGGGCCTTGGGCGCCGAACTCGTCATGAACCTCATGGAAGACGCAAAGACAATGGGCCGTTGGTTTTTGGTCGTCACAATGGGCCGAGTCAGCGGGCATCTGGCCTTAGGGATCGGCAAAAGTGCAAGCGCCACGCTTACCATCATTCCAGAGGAATTCGAGGGCGAGACCATAAGCCTGAAACACGTCATTGATATCATGAGCGGCACGATCATAAAAAGATTAGCCTTAGAAAGAGACCACGGCGTGATAGTGGCCGCGGAAGGGTTAATTTCAAAGATGTCGTCCCACGAATTGTCAGCCATAGATTCCATAGAAAAAGACGAATATGGCCATGTTCGCTACGCCGAGATCAACTTCTCCGACGTGCTGAAAAGACAGCTCAACGGCGAACTCAAGAAGATGGACATTCCCATATCCGTTCAGAACAAAGAAATCGGATACGAGGTAAGGTGTGCTCCCCCGAACCCCTTCGACGTGGAATACACGCGCAACTTAGGCTACGGAGCCTTTAAGTTTTTGGCAGACGGCGGCACCAACGCAATAATAACGATACAAAATAACCAATTAACCCCTATCATGTTCGATGACATCGTAGATCCCACGACAGGCAAGATGAAGATAAGAACCGTTGACATNAACTCCCTGCAGTACCGCATAGCCAGAGAATACATGATCAGGCTCACCCGGGATGACTTTGAGTCAAAATTCTTCGTCAACAAGATGGCCCGCATCGCCAACATGACGCCCCAGGACTTCATCGAAAAATACGGTTATTTGGTTGGGCTGGAATCGGAGTGACGACAAAAAGCCCGCAAAACCGCTGCCAATTTGCTGTTTAATTGCTTTCAAGCCACTTTCTTGAAGCTTCCTTAAAGTTGGTGTCAAAGACCACTGAGAAGTTATCCTTTACCTTTTCCATCACTTCGTCAAAGTTTACGTCTTTAACGAAATCGTCAAGGGAGACAACGGAAAACTCGGTTATTCCGCAGGGATTTATGAAGTTGAAATGGTCTTTGTTTACTTTTACGTTAAAGGCAAAACCGTGTGTCGTTATCCATTTGGCCACGGCTATGCCGATGGCTGCAATCTTTTTGTCGCCGACCCAAACGCCCCTGTATTTGGGCTTTCTGCCCGCCTTTATGCCGTAATCTTTTAACACATTGATTATGACTTCCTCAAGGCACGTGACGTACCAGGGAAGGTCTTTTTTCCAATTCTTCAAGTCAAAGATCGGGTAAGCCACGATCTGCCCCGGACCNTGATAGGTNATATTTCCTCCCCTGTTCGTCTCATACAGCTCTATCCCCGCGGTTTTAAGATATTTTTCATCGACGAGCAGGTTTTCCTTCCCGCCGGACCTTCCTATGGTAAAAACGGGCTTGTGTTCGAGCAACAAAAGTATGCCGTCAGCTTTTCCTGAAACAACCTTGTCAAAGGCTTTTTCCTGCAAAACCAGTCCTTCGCCGTAGCCTATAAGTCCCTTTAAGTTAACTACGAAGCATCGTCTATTCATGAAACAAACACCTCACGATACGAGATATATAAAAAATTTAATGATCGACCCTCAGTAACTTCAGTGGCTTTATACTTATTCTACACCTGTATGTATGAACGATGTCTTGGCCAAAAGTTTGCTTGAAAAAACTTGTAAATTTTCCTAAAATGCAGTAACGACGGCTTAACTGATGACAAAGAAAAATTTTTTGCATCAAAACAGGCGCCATTGTTACTTATTGCCTTTGAAAGGCGGTGAAGGAAGGCAAATGAAAAGTTATCGCATGAAATTTATTGTAGGTCTTCTTTTAATTTTATGTTTTTGTCCCCTGAAAGCTCTGGCCTTCGAAAAACTGACGCCGAAGGTTTCACAAAACCCTTTTTACTATCTAAAAAGTGACTATGCCATGCCTTTGCTGTCAAAGGATGAGCAAAACAACCGCGCAAGTGGCGCAAAAGACCGGTTTTTCCTGCCCTGGTCCGGAGATTTCAGGCATTCAAAAGACGACCTTTTGTGGCCCTTTAACGCTTACTTGCCCGGCAAGGTTTACGGGGAAAATGAAAGACCGCGAGAAAAAAGGTGGTTTGACGAAATTTACAGCAAGGCGCACATCGAGGCATTTAAAGATATAAACGCACCGGGCATAACCATAGCCGAAGGCTCGCTAAGGGCCTTTCCCACTCATGATCCGATATTTCTGTCACCTGAACTTCCGGGCGAAGGGTACCCTTTCGATTACGGGCAAGTTTCCCGGGTGAACCCCGGAGAACCGATTAGAATCTCTCATTTCAGCCGTGACAATTCGTTTGCTTATGTGGAGACCTCTTTTGCCGCAGGTTGGATTGACTCCAGAAAAATCGCTTACGTTAACGAAGGCTTCATCGATAGATACATGCCTTTGCCGCTTGCGGTAATAGTAAAGGACGACAAANNCGTCAGCAAAGGAAACCTTTTTATCTTCAACGTCAAAATAGGGTCNCTTTTTCCTCTGAATNAAGNATTATTATATGATCTGGAGCTTTTGGTGCCAACGGGCAAAGACGAGGCGGGGCTTGCAACGCTTGAGGCAGTCCGCTTGCCGAGGGACTTTGCAAAAAGATGGCCAATTGAATTTAGTCAATGGAATGCCGCCTCCTTGATAGACGAGATGATGGGTGAAACCTANGGCTGGGGAGGAATGTACGGCAAAAGGGACTGTTCGGCAACTACGAGAGATTTCTTTTTGCCCTTCGGCATATGGCTGCCAAGAAATTCAAGTGCACAGGCAAAAAGCGGGACTTTCATTTCCCTTGAAGGTCTAACGCCTCTTCAAAAAGAAAAGGCCATAAAAGAAGGTGGGACTCCCTTTGCAAGCATATTATATAAACCCGGGCATGTAATGTTGTATGCTGGATCTTACAGGGGAAGGGTCGTCGTCTTTCATAACCTGTGGGGGCTAAGGACCAAAAGCAAAGGTGTGGAGGGACGATACGTTATAGGCCGGTCGGTCTTGAGCACCCTTGACGTTGGAAAAGATTTACCGGGCATAGATCCCGATGGCCTGTTAATCAACGCCATAACGGGGATGACAAATCTGCTTTAAAATTTAGCGGCAAATTGCTGGGGCAATTGACGAAAAAGGGCTTAAAAACTGCAACTTTGCCCGATTAGCGCTCCTTTAAAGGGGGGCGCCTGCCTCCTGGCACGCGATTTTGTCATGTAAATAAGTGTAGGGACTTTGAGCTTAAACTTTTTGCCCCTACACTTATTTTTCTTGCTCTAGTTTTCCTTGCTATTTGCTGAACTGCTATTTCAGTGACGTCAAAAGCATGAAGGGGTTTTCGATCATTTCCTTTAATTGCCTCAAAAATAAGGCTGCCTGTGCTCCGTCAACGATCCTATGATCAAAGGTCAATGACAAGGTCATCATCGGTTTAATCACGATCTCTTCACCGCAAACGCAGGGTTTGTCTTTCATCTCCCCAACCCCCAATATGGCACACTGCGGGGGATTTATTATGGGCGTGAAGTCCCTGATCCCAAACATGCCAAGGTTTGTTATCGTAAAGGTGCCGCCTGTGACATCGTCTACGGAAAGTTCGCCCTTTCTGGCCTTTTCTACCAAGGCATCTCCTTCTGAGGCAATCTGAAACATATCTTTGTCCCCAACATCTTTTATGACGGGGACTATTAGGGCGTCTTCTATTGCAACAGCAAGGCCTATGTTTATTTCATCAAGGAGCACCACTTCGTTTCCGTCCAGGTAGGAGTTAAGCATTGGATTTTCCTTCAGTGCCAGGGCGCACATTTTCATCAATATGTAATTGTAGGATAGATTTAGACCTTTTTCCTTAAAAAGTGTCCTTAAACTTTCACGCATGTTTTTAAAGGAGGAACAATCCACATCGGCGTTTAAAGTGACCATGGGGGCGTTTTGCCAGCTAGCGCTCATCCTTTCCGCAATTACCTGGCGTACGTCCGACAGAGGAATTCTTTTAGGTTCTGCCGCTTTAACTGCCGGCGATGGCGCTGGAACGGCAGCTTTTTGCCGTTCTATGAAATCCAGTACGTCTTGTTCCACGATCCTGCCCTTTGGCCCCGTGCCCGTTACCAAGGCCAAATCGATGCCATGCTCTTTTGCTATTTTTTTGGCTATGGGAGTAGCTCTAATGAACACCTCTTCTGCTGCTGGTTTGGGTGCTTCCACTGCCGCCGGTTTAACTTCTTTGACTTCTTCCTTAGCCTCTGCGGGAACGGCTACCTCCTCCAAAAGCTCGCTTATGTCCTCGTCGGGGGCCGCTATTATCGCCAAAGGAGTTCCGATAGGGACCTTGACACCGGGCTGGGCTAGAATCTTTCTTATCACGCCGCTTTCTGCGGCCTCCACCTTGTATGTAATCTTTTCCGTAGAAACCTCTAAGATCACCTCGCCTTTTTCTACCTTGTCGCCTTCCTTTTTGTGCCATTTAGCTACTGAACCGGAAGTCATAGTAAGGCCAAGTTTAGGCATTGTAACAACTAAAGCCATAAAAATCCACCTCCTTATTTGCTGCGACCGATCAATCCTTTATTTTGAACGGCAAGCCACATCGTCCTCTCAATGTCTATGACGCGAGGGCCATTGTTGCTCAAGCGTACTGAAGCTTTTCTGCCCGGCAAGATTTCGACCTCCCTTTCCCCGTCAAGGGCGATGACGGCCGGGCTTATATCAAAACCTATCTCGTCTCCAAGCGAGATCTCATTAAACTCAAGGACTCGTACAGGTTTTATCAGCCCCGGGGCGACGGGAGCCGTCACCTCGAAACCTTCCTTTGAGTCTTCCAAAGATCCCAATATTATGTGCAATCCTTCATCTTCGGCCAGATGCCGCTGCAAGATCATGCCCCCCACAGAAGACAGGCCTATGTTGCTTGGTTTGGCTTGCGTCAAGACCAGCTCTTTAACCTTGCTCATGTCCCATATGGCCTTTGATCCCAAGAATATATCGTCATAAAGGGCGGCATCCACCAGCGCAAGGTCTCTTAACTCGCCATCGATCAGGATATCCAAGCGTTTTGTCGGATATGTAGCCTCTTCGGCGGAGACGGTGCCCGCGGCGACGTAGCCTGCCGCCATGCCGGCGATGGTGCCTTCCACCATGCTGGGAAAGATGTTATTAGTCCCAGTTGACACGGGCATGAAGGGAACGGAAATGCTTCCCTTTGCCACCGCACGATTGGTACCGTCTCCTCCAAGCACGATGAGACATTTAGCGCCCTCTTTTTCGAGCAACTTTGCGGCCAAGGTAGAGTCGTCCTGCGTTCCCTGGCAATACATTTTTAAAGGCTCTACGCTCATTTTAAGGCGAACGTGCTCCAACGCCCTGGGAACTATACCGAAGTAATCGGGCATGTAAAGCACCTTATCGACGCCCGTTGCCTCAAGCCCCAGCAGTATGCGCCTCGCAATGTTTACCTTTTCTATGTTGTCAAAGACCGAACCGTGAGCGACTAGCCTCCTGATGTCCTTTCCCGAAGCCGGATTTGCGATGATCCCAACTAGCGTCAAATATATCGATTCCCCTTTCTAGTCAGATTTAATCTTAATACGCCATCGACGTTAAAAGCCTTATGGATAGGTGTTCTCGGGTTCGGGGAATTCCCATCCTTCAGGCTGGTCATAAAGCTCCACGATCGTGGCCAAATCTTCCCTGGTGTCAAGATAGGTGTAAGTAAAACCAAACCATGTGCCGCCTTGAATTACACCCACTCCCCTCTCTTTGGCCAGTTCCATCGCCTCTTCGTAGTTTCTAACCCCCAGCGCTACATGGTGAAGGCCCTCGCCGTGTTCCTTCAAAAATTCCGCGTAAATGCTTTTGTCATCCAAAGGTTGTATGAGTTCCCACTGTACGTTACCTATCTCTGCCAGGGCAAGCCTCATGGCGTAATCTTCTCTTTTTCCTCGCAGAATCATGTCTTTCACTGTATTGGGATCAAATGTATAGACCTTCCAAGGCCCAATGCCCCACTTGTCCCAGTAGTTTTTCATGGATTCATCGAGATCCTTTACCACTACTGCCACTTGAAGTACCTGGTTGAAAATTCCTTCTTTTGCCATCTTACTCTCCTTCTCTTTGCAACTTAAAAGAGGGGACGTCTTAAGGTTCGCTCACAACACGCCCCCTCTTTTGCAATACAAACGTTACGCCACGACCTCTTTTATTGCGGCAATTATCTTTTCCGTGCTTGGAATGTATGCTTGTTCAAGCACGGGGCTAAAGGGTACCGGCGTAAAGGGAGCGCCAACGCGTTTTACCGGCGCATCCAAGTAATCAAAGGCTTCTTCGGCAATCATGGCAGCGATCTCGGCACCGGGACCTGCAAACTTGACGGCCTCGTGAACTACTACGACTTTGTGCGTCTTTTTAACGGAATTAATGATCGTCTCGTTATCCAGCGGCTGCAGTGTCCGCGGATCCACGACTTCAACGCTGATACCTTCTTTTGCAAGTTCCTCGGCAGCTTCCAAGGCCTTGTAAACCATGGCCATGGTGGCTACGACAGTTACGTCGTCTCCTTCTCTTTTGACGTCTGCCTTGCCTAGGGGTACGGTGTAAATTTCTTCGGGCACTTCTCCTTCGATATCGTATATGAACTTATGCTCTACAAAGATCACGGGGTTGTCATCTCTGATGGAACTTATCAAAAGACCCTTAGCATCATAAGCGGTGGAGGGAGCAACTACCTTTAAGCCCGGAACGTGCATAAACCACGCCTCTAGGGATTGCGAGTGCTGTGCTGCCGCAGAACCTCCCGCCCCACAAGCCATTCTTATGACCATGGGAATCTTGGCCTTTCCGCCGAACATGTAGCGCATCTTGGCAGCCTGATTAAATATCTGGTCCATGGTGACGCCCACGAAATCCATGAACATTATTTCAGCTACAGGCCTCAGTCCCGTGGCCGCGGCGCCCAGAGAATTACCTACTATGGCGCTTTCTGTAATGGGGGTATCTACAACCCGCTCAGGGCCAAATTCATCTATCAACCCGGCCGTTACCCCAAAACAGCCGCCGAATATGCCGACGTCCTCGCCAATCACATACACGTTGGGGTCGCGCCTCATCTCCTGACGCAGGGCCTCATTTATTGCAGCTCGAATCGTTAACTTCCTCATCCTCATCGCCTCCTCGCTCACGCGTATACGTCCTCAAGGACTTCTTCCGGAGATGGCCACGGGCTTTCTTCTGCGAACTTAACGGCTTCTTCGATCATTTCGGATACTTCCGAGCGAATCTTCTCCATCTGTTCTTCCGTCATTATTCCCATTTGAGAAAGTGTTGCTTCAAATCGCGGAATCGGGTCTTTTTTCCTCCATTCCTCGACTTCCTCATCGCTGCGGTAGACTGTCGGGTCGCCCTCAAAGTGGCCCCTGTAACGATAGGTCTTGCACTCGATCAGAGTCGGTCCCTCTCCGGAGCGCGCACGCTTGACCGCCTCTTGGACGGCCTCGTAAACCGCCAATACGTCATTTCCGTCAACGACGAGTCCGGGAATGTTGTAAGCAGCAGCCCTGGCGGCCACATCGGGAACGTTCATCGATTTCTTCTGCGAAAGCGATATGCCGTAGAGGTTGTTTTCGTTGACGAATATGACCGGCAGCTTCCATATGGAGGCCATGTTTAAGGCTTCATGGAAGGTTCCCTGGTTTGACGCGCCGTCTCCAAAGAAGCAGGCCACCACGTGATCTGTGCCCTTGTATTTCGCAGTAAATCCTGCTCCCACAGCGATGGGGAAACCGCCACCAACTATTCCGTTTGCACCCAAGATCCCAAGCTCAACGTCTGCTATATGCATTGATCCGCCCTTGCCCTTGCAGTATCCCGTGCGCCTGCCGAAAAGTTCGGCCATCATGAGCTTCAGGTCGCCGCCTTTTGAGATCAGATGGCCATGTCCTCTGTGGGTGCTTGTGATGTAGTCTTCTTTGCGAAGATTTGCACACACTCCGGTAGCTACGGCCTCCTCTCCTACGTAAAGGTGAACGAAGCCGTAGCATTTGCCTGCGGCGAAAAGCTCCGCCACCTTCTCTTCAAAGTTCCTGATGGTCAACATGTTTTTGTACATCCACTGTAACTTTTCTTTTTCTACAGCCATGGAGACCCCTACCTCCTTTTGCTTGTAATTTTTTTAGCCAACAAAGGCCATTTAAATGACTTTATCACCTCCCTTTTTAAAGGCTTTTTCATAGCAAATATCCGCCCTGTATGAGCTTCGAACCAAAGGCCCTGCAACCACGGACTTAAATCCCAACTCATAGGCTTTTCTTTCGTATTCTTCGTATTGAGCGGGGGAAACGTACTCCCTCAATGGGAAGTGATGTGGGGACGGTTGCAGGTATTGTCCTATCGTGAATATATCGCATCCGGCACTTAAAAGATCTTTCATGACTTGGACCACTTCGTCGAAACGCTCGCCCAGACCGACCATTATCCCGGACTTGGTCAAGATATGTGGAGCTATTTTTTTGGCCTTTTCTATGAGGTCAATGCTTCTTTTGTATATGGCTTGTGGCCTTACTTTTGGGTAAAGTGATGGAACAGTTTCGACGTTATGTCCTATAACGTCCAAGGGAGCTTCAAGCAAGCACCGCAAAGCTTCCCAGTTGCCGCCAAGATCTGAGACCAAAAGCTCGACNTTCGCACCAGGGTTTAATTCCTTTACCTTTCTTACGACAGATGCCATGTGNAAGGCGCCGCCATCGCTCAAGTCGTCGCGCGTGACGCAGGTTAANACGACGTATTTGAGCTCCAGCGTACGGCAAGCTTCNGCTACCCTTNGGGGTTCATTTTGGTCCAAGGGCATGGGCTTTCCGTGTTCTACGGCGCAAAAAGAGCAATTCCTGGTGCATACATCCCCCATCAGCAAAAAAGTCGCCGTATGGGAGCCAAAGCAATCTCCTGCGTTTGGACAGTTGGCCTCTTCGCACACCGTGTGAAGCGACAGGCCCTTTATAAGTTTTTGCATTTCATCAAGGACACCTTCGGCAGGTGCCTCTATTTTTAGCCAGTCCGGAAAATAACCTTTCAACTTGCTACCCCCTCCGCCAAATAGCTTTTACGCCTTGGGGAAGTGGATCGCCTTTCCTTGAAGTAATAGGGCCGCTTCCTTCAAAGCCTCTCCGACGGTTGGATGGGCGAAGATCAAGTTTGCAATCTCGTCCGCAGTAGCTTCTAACATGAGCGCCATGCCGGCGGTAGATATGAGCTCCGTCGCGTTGGGCCCCAAGATATGCACTCCTAAGACTTTTTCGTATTTTTCTTCAGCTACGATCTTTACCATTCCTATTGCTTCTCCAAGGGTTAAAGCCCTTCCATTGCCTACCATGGGAAAGCGTGATACCTTTATCGGTATCCCCGCGTCGAGGCAATCGGCCTCAGACATCCCAACCGAGGCGAGCTCAGGCTCTGTAAAGATGCACGACGGAACCGCCGTGTAGTCCATTGCGCGCACATTCCCAGCTATGTTTTCCGCGGCCACTTCACCTTCGGCCATCGCTACGTGAGCAAGCATAAAGGGAGAAGCGCAATCGCCGATGGCGTAAATGTGAGGAAGATTTGTCTTCATGTNTTTGTCCACAACGACGCGGCCTCGCTCGGTCTTTANCCCTATGTTTTCCAGGTTTAAGGCACTGGTGTCGGGAAGCCGCCCGGCAGCCAGTAAAACGTTGCTGACTTCGACCTTTGACGTCTTTCCCCCTTCGCCTTCAAGCGTGACGGTCAAAATATTGCCTGATTTTTCGATCTTCGTGACCTTCGTTGACGCATGAATGGCGACTCCTTTGAAAGATAATATTTCGTGCACCATAGAGGCAAGCTCCTCGTCGATGTTCGATAAAATCCTGGGCAAAAACTCAACCACCGTCACGCTGCAGCCAAGGTTAGAAAACAGCGTGGCGAATTCGACGCCAATCACTCCGCCGCCCACTATGAGGATAGACGAAGGAAGCTCATCGATGCAAAGCGCATCATCGCTGGTCAAGACGCCCTCGCTCCGCAGCCCTTCTATCGGTGGCAGTGAAGTCCTTGAGCCGGTTGCTACGATGAAATTTTCGCCATTTATTTTTGTGGTTGACCCTTGCTCGTCTGTTACTGCAATGACGTGGGGTTCTACAAAGGAAGCCTCGCCGTATATTATTTCGATACCCCAAGATTCCAGGATGGCTTCTACGCCATCCGTTAGCTGTTTTACCGTGTCTTCCTTTCGCTGCATGAGCGTTTTCCAATCAAACGAAACGTTTTCGACTGAAAATCCATATTCTTGAGCTTTCTTGAAGCTATCACGAATGTGAGATGCATGAAGCAAGACCTTTGTGGGAATACATCCCCTATTGAGACAAGTCCCGCCAATTTTTACTTTCTCGATCAATTTCACGTCGCATCCTAATTGGGCCGCTCTAATAGCCGCAGTATAACCTCCTGGTCCGCCTCCTACTACGATGACATTCGTCACGACAACTCCCCCTTTGCAAGAACGATTAACTTTCCTCTCCTCATAAAGTTTAACGCCGCTGTATTTTATAAGTCCTAATATTCACATTTTGNTGCAACCACAGTAACCAGGGTTTTTTAGCTGACCAGTTCANTTNTTTTATTTTATGACAGTATTTTAAAGTTTAAACGTCTTTTAGCCTAATATACATTTGTTAGTGCACTGTAATATATATACTACCGCTAGTTTCAAAAGCCTGTCAAGAACCGGTTAAGTTTTTTGAAAGCCCTACAATGCAGGTGGCCCTGCTGGTCATTATCAACACCGAGGTCCGCGCCTGTCTCACCGCATCAAGATGTTCGGCAACCACAGGCTAATAGCCGGAACATAACAAATAACCGCTAAAGCCGCTATCGAAGCAAGGACGAAGGGAACGACGGCTCTCGAAATCTCGTCCATCGAAATGCCCGCGATATTGCACCCCACATAGAGATTGACCGCTACTGGCGGCGTAACTTGCCCTATAGCCAAGTTCACCGTCATAACTATGCCAAACCAAACTGGATCCCACCCAAAATGGGCCATAATAGGCATGAAGATCGGCAATAGCAAATAATAAATGGATATGGCATCTAAAAGTGCTCCCGCTATTATTANGACCACGTTTATCAAAGCTATGACAACATAGGGGTTTGAGCTCAAGGATATAACCGCTTGCGATATCCTTTCTACCACACCAAGAACCGTCATGGCCCAACCAAAGATCCCAGCAAAGGAAACGACCAGCATCACAACCGCAGATGAGACACAGCTTTCCACTAATAGTTCATACAANTCCTTGAGGGTAAGTGTCCTNTAAACCACAAAGCCCACAAAGAGACCGTAAACCACGCCCACAGCAGCTGCTTCGGTAGGTGTAAATATCCCACCGTATATGCCGCCCAATATTATGACGGGAGTAATAAGCGCCCAAAAAGCATCCTTGAAGGCGTGCAACACCTCTCGAGCGGTGCCAAAGCTTTCTCCTTTATACCCCCTTGCCAGAGAGATGAGGAAGGCAACAAATATGAGAAACAAACCCACGACTATCCCCGGGATAATGCCGGCTAGGAAGAGTTCACTTATTGATGCTCCGGTAATGACGCCATAGACTATAAAGCCTATGCTGGGTGGGATTACAATGGCCAAGCCACTGGCACAGGAAGTAAGCGCTGCAGCAAAAGACTTACTATAACCGGCTTTTACCATGCCAGGGATTAGTATTGTGCCCAAAGCAGCAACCGTAGCAGGCCCCGATCCCGAGACAGCCCCCCAAAAGAGCGCCGTTATTACCGTCACAATAGCCATCCCTCCGCTTATGGGACCTACCAAAAGCATTATGAGCCTGATGATCTTATCTGATATCTTCGCTCTACCCATGATGACGCCCGCTAGTATAAAGAAGGGAATGGCTAAAAGCGAAAACTTAGATATATTAGCAAAAAATACGGGAGCAAACATTTGTGCGCCNAGATCAAACCAATAGACGACAGCCATACCGGCTAAACCTAAGGCTATTGCTATAGGTACCTTAAAAGCCATCATGACGAAGAAAAGGCCGAGCAATATTATGCCAGGGTCGATGTTCATTTGATCTTCACCTCCGCGCTTGAGCTAATTTGATGCACATCTTGCAAAGAAAGCTCTTTCCATTCGATTACGCCTCTTTGAATTGTCCTTACGATGAGTAGAAAAGCGCACACCGGTACGGCAATGCCGAATATCCACATGGGCAGAGCCATAGAGTAAGTAGTCATCCCGGACCTATATTCCGACCTCACCATATCGACACCATGATACGCAAGGAGAATGAAGAGAACAACACCGCAAAGGGTAACCAACACGGACGCAGCTTTTTTAAACGCTACAGGTAAGCGATCAACTAAAAATGTGACACCTAAAAGTGCACCTTTTCGCATGGCTATGGAGGCCCCGAGCATTGTGATCCATACAAATAAGTTGACCAAAAGTTCCTCCGAGAAGGCGAAAGAAAAGGTCGTAAGATACCTTACCACCACATTGACGAAGGCCAGAATGGCCATGAAGAAAAGCATTATAGCGCATATCCACTCTTCAGCCTTATCGAGCAGTTTAAACATGCCATAACACAGCCCCTTTCTTAGCTGCACAAAACCTNTTAAGCCGCTAAGCAAGAACATGGGGAGCCGCGCAAAACGCGGCCCCCTTTGCTTATCTACTTATCTTATCTGCTCCCAGCAACGGCCTCTTCAAAGACCTTTACCAAGTCTTGCCCTATGTTCGGCACCCACTTGTCGTAAACTGGCTTTGTGCGCTCGCGGAATGCATCTAATTGCTCGGGCGTGAGATCAGTAATGACCATGCCCTTTGACTTGAGGAACTCTAATCCGTCTTTCAAACCAACCCGGCTTACATCATGAATTTGCCAGTGCATCGAGTCCTCGGCTGCCTTTTTAATCTGCTTTTGGATCTCAGGATCGAAACCATCCCAAACTTGCTTATTGACGGCTAAAATGAGCGCGTCATATGAGTAGTGCCAATTTGTCAGATATTTTTGTACTTCGTAGATTTTGTTCGGAATAATGACGCCAACAATGGGGTTTTCCTGCCCGTCGATGACGCCCTGCTGCAAAGCGGTGAAGACTTCGCCCCAGTTCATGGCCACGGCATTAGCTCCGAGAGCCCTCATGATATCAACATAGATGGGGGTAACAACCCTTATCTTCAAACCTTTCAAGTCATCAGGATGAGCTACCGGTCGGACGTTGTTCGTAAGTTCGCGAAAGCCATTTTCGCCCCAGCCGATGCCAACCATGTTGTGCTTCTCCAGAGCCTGAAAAACCATATCTCCGCCTGCGGATTTGGTTGCAGCATCGACGGCCTCATGGTCTGGGAACATAAAGGGAAGGGAGAAAACGTTGCATTCCGGGATTATGGGGGCGATGTTGATCGTTGAGTTAAGCATGAAATCTATGGCTCCGCTTGAAACCATCTCTGCCTGACGGATCTGGTCGCCGCCCACAAGTTGGGCATTGGGATATACCTTCACGTTTACCTTGCCGTCGGTGTATTCCTTCACGAGCTCCGCAAATTTCACGCCACCCTTGCCCCACGCAGTATCGGTAGAGACATTCATCGTCAGCTTGTACTCTTTTTTGAGCGCTGCTTCAGACGCTTCATTAAGCCCGATTACTCCTAAAAGCAACACTACTGCCAAAACCATGCACAGCACCTTTTTCATTTTTTCTGCCCGGCTATGGCCGAACAATTCACCTTCCTTTCGCGATTTGATAAAGCCTTTTGCAGCACATGAACTTTCTCGTCCCTTTAATCCTTTTTCAAGCGCCACCCCCTTATTGTCTAGTCAAATAATGCTTTAATGCCGGAATAGATATCCTCAGCCTTCACCCTATAAGCTGCTTCCAAGGACCTGGCAAAGGGCACAGGCGTGAAAGGCGCACCGAAGCGTAATATAGGGGCATCTAAGAAGTCAATCCCTTCTTCCGCTACGATGGCCGCAATTTCGGCCCCAACACCGCCCTGTTTTACGGCCTCATGAGCTATTGCAAGCCTGTGAGTTTTTGCTACGGAATTTAGGATGGTTTCTTTATCGATGGGGGAAATTGTCCTTAAGTCTATTACCTCGGGGTCAATCCCGTCATTTTTCAACATGGAGACAGCATTCATTACAACTTTCATTGTGTATGAGTATGAAACGATGGTTATGTCCCTGCCCGGCTTTGTGAGGGCCGCCACGCCTATGGGCACAAGGTGTTCTCCGTCAGGAACCGGACCTATCTCCGAAAAAAGCATTTTATGTTCAAAGTATATGACGGGGTTATCGTCTCGGATAGCAGATTTGAGCAAACCCTTCGCATCGGCCGGGTTTGATGGAATTACTACTTTTAGACCTGGAATGTGCAAAAACCAGGCCTCTATAGATTGGGAGTGCTGAGCGGCGGCTTGATTGGTGAGGCCATCCGGTGCGCGGACCACTACAGGCACGGACCTTTGTCCGCCGAACATAAAATGTATCTTAGCCATTTGATTAAAGAGTTCATCCATGGCCACCCCCATAAAGTCAGCGAAGTGCATGTCAACCACTGGCCTCATGCCTCCAAGAGCTGCTCCTACTCCAGCTCCTACGATGGCCGTTTCCGAAATAGGCGTGTCCCTTACGCGATCGGTGCCAAATTTTTGCGGCAAGCCCTTGAACTGGCCAAATATACCGCCTTGGCGGGCAATGTCCTCGCCCAATACGAAGACTCGCTCGTCACGAGACATCTCTTCATCCATAGCNTCTAGCGTCGCCTGAGCAAACGTAATTTCTCTCATTGTATCCATCCCCTATGCATAAACATCGCTAAGAAGCTCAGAGGGATCGGGTTCTGGGCTCGCCTTAGCGAAGGCAAGCGCATTATCAATCACTTCTTGAGCCTCAAGCTTTATGTCATCGAGCTTTTTTTGACTCAATAAACCTTCGTTTAATACCTGCTTTTCAAATCTGGAGATAGGGTCCCTTTTCTTAAAGATTTCTTCAACCTCTTCCTTGGAGCGATAAAGCTCCGGATCGCCCACAAAATGTCCTTTTACTCGATACGTCTTGGCCTCAAGCAGAGACGGGCCTCCGCCGTTTCTAGCCCTTTCTATGGCTGCCTTCGCAGCCTCGTAGACGGCAAAGACATCGTTGCCATCGACCGCAACGCCGGGCATGCTGTATCCGTGAGCTCTGTCGGCTATGTCTTCTACTGACGTGGTAGTCTTATAAGGTGTGGTCGAAGCGTACTGGTTGTTTTCGCATAAAAATATTACGGGGAGTTTCCACACGCTGGCGAGGTTTGCAGACTCGTGAAAGGTACCTCTATTTGATGCACCGTCGCCAAAAAAGGCTACGGTAACTCTCTTTTGATCGAGCATGCTTATTGCCAGAGCTGCCCCCGCCGCTATAGGTAAACTGCCGCCCACAACTCCATTTGCACCAAGCATGCCTATGCTGAAATCAGCTATATGCATGGAACCACCCTTACCCTTGCAGTACCCTGTACGCCTGCCAAAGAGTTCGGCCATCATCTTGTTAACGTCAGCTCCCTTAGCTATGCAATGGCCGTGACCTCTGTGAGTGCTTGCTATGTAATCATCCTCGGTAAGATTTGCGCACACGCCTGTAGCAATTGCCTCTTCGCCTATGTACAGATGTACGAACCCCGGGATTTCTCCTGCAAGGAAGTGCTTTTCTACCGCCTGTTCAAAAAACCTGATGGTAACCATCGTCCTATAAAAGCGACACAACAAATCCTCATCCCACTCTGCCAACTGCAATCACCCCCATTACTTCTTCAAAGCCGGGGCTTTCAAAGATTAGCCCACAATTAGCCTCATCTTTCCACCTTTAAGATGCTCATCCATCTCCTTGGCAGCGGCTTCACCATCTCCTTTGCGCAAGGCCTCTAAAATCCTTTTGTGTTCGGCATAAAAGGTCCCCATATTTCCTGGTANTTTGAGCATGTCTATATTGATGCCTTCTATGCGATCCCGAAGCCTCGCAATGAAATCGGTTATCATAGAATTGCCGTAAGCCCTCATCAGGTAATCATGAAAGTTACGATCTTCTTCATGGAAAGCAACTGCGTCCTTTTTTTTGCATGCCTCCTCCTGCTTCTTTAGGATCTTTTCCAGGTTGGAAAAATCCTTATCAGAAAGCATGTCTGCGAGCTCTTTTGTCACGAATTCTTCCAAAGCTATGCGCATGTCGTATATTTCTTTGACCTCATTTATGGAAACTTCTCGGATCACGACTCCTTGATTGGGGATTATCCTGACGAATCCATCCATCTCCAAGCGTCTTAAAGCATCCCTCACGGGGGTCCTGCTCATGCCGAGCATTTTAGCCAAGACATTCTCTGAAATGGACATATCATTGGAGAGCTTGCCGCTGAGGATGAGCTTTTTAATCTCTTCATAAGCTAAATCTCTTTTCGTCTTTTGCTGCATGATCAACCTCACTCTGGTTATATACAACCCCTATACTGGAGATATACAACCGTAATACAAGCAATCTACCATCGTTTATCCTGTTTGTCAATCGGTCATTCAGTTCTGGATCGCTTCAAGTGTTTGTCATTACTATTTTGAGTAATTCGGTAACAATGATCGCCAATCGTCACATTTCTATGGAGCATTCTCTTGCGCTTCCCCTTGCAGTATCTGCAAAGCTTTTTGAGTTGCAATGAGGACAATACATTTCTTCGAGGCTGGTCTGAACACGCATTATTACGGCATCTTATTTTTTAGATGCTTCATTGACGATCGAGTATTGATATATTGACAATCGAACAATGGACGAGATAATGAGATCTAAATACAATATTTTATTTTCGGAGGGATGAGTAAGAATGAGAAGGGTTTTAATGTTTTCAGCAATGTATGCGATTATCTCCATCCTATTAATATCACCTGCAATTGCGGACGCTCCCTATCACATTGGCATTTGCACCGAGACTGTTTCACAGGCTGAAGATGACTTGCGAGGAGCAGAGCAAGCCGTGAAGGAATATGGCGACGTTGCTCAAGGTGGGATGATACAGCATCTAACCTATCCCGATAACTTTATGCAAGAAATGGAAACGGTAATAAGCCAAATTGCCGGTTTAGCCGATGACCCTTTGATGAAAGCCATAGTGGTTAATAACGCCATTCCAGGAACAACCGAGGCATTCAGGCGCGTCAAGGAAAAAAGGCCGGACATCTTATGTATAGCCGGTGAAGCGCACGAAGATCCTGGCGTAATTGGGTCCGTTGCCGATATGATAACCAACGTAGACGATATAAGCAGAGGCTATTTGATCCCGGTAGCTGCGAAAAAAATGGGCGCTAATAACTTCGTACACATCTCATTCCCAAGACACATGAGCTATGAGCTCCTTTCCAGAAGGCGTAATATTATGGAAGCGGCATGCAACGATATAGGCTTGAAGTTTCATTCTGAAACGGCTCCCGATCCTCTTAGTGACGTGGGAGTGGCCGGTGCCCAGCAGTTCATACTGGAGAAAGTACCTGCATGGCTCGAAAAGTACGGGAAGGACACGGCATTTTTCTGCACCAACGATGCACATACTGAGCCTTTGATAAGGCAAATTGTTGCTCACGGAGGATATTTTGTAGAAGCTGATTTGCCCTCACCGCTGATGGGATATCCCGGAGCTCTTGGAATAGACTTGTCGGCTGAGAAGGGAGATTTCCAGGCCATCGTTAAAAAGATCGAAGAGGTGGTTAAAGAAAATGGCGCTTCCGGAAGGCTAGGAACATGGGCCTTTTCTTACGGATATACAAATTCTATCGGATTGGTTGAACTTGCCCGTCGCGTCATAGATGGAGAGGCTCAACTTGACCTGAAAAGCTTAGTGGCCGCCTTCGAGAAATACACCCCCGGAGCTAAATGGAACGGAAGTTACTACGTTGATATCAANACCGGCATAGAAAATAAAAGGCATGTCCTTTTGTATCAGGACACCTATGTTTTTGGGAAGGGATATTTGGGATTAACGAGCTTGCAAGTCCCGGAGAAATATTTCGCCATACGCTAAAACAAGCAATTTATCAAAAATAAAGAGCGTCTGCCTTCCTAAATTTCAGGAAGAGACGCTCTATTTTTTACTGGTTGGTACTAACCGGTCTTTACATACATCAAGACCGTTGAGATCATAATTGTGCCGAAGCACTGCTAAGCGGACATTTTCAAAGGATTTTACTCTCGCTTAAATATGTACCTCTCGCTTCCACTTAATAAAGCCGGAATGCTCAAGAGGTCGCCTTCCTTCCCGCTTAACTTGAAAGTTTTTTCAATGGATTTTACTGCATTCCCTTCATCGTCCAGGACCTCTACCTTGATCTTGTGTTCGCCATAACCTATTAAAACCACCAAGTCAGCGCTTTTTTCTTTAAGTTCTAATTTATGTTCGTCATCAAAAATGACCCTAACCGGGCCTTGCACTTCAAAAGTTGTGCCCTCCATGGTGTAATCTTTGTTTTCAACGATGATTTGAAAGCCTTTGCCGATACGATATAAAAATATGCTCACGATTATCAGCAGCAAGACAAGGCCGATTTGCATTAATAGGCGTTTTTTCAAATAGATTACCTCCCCTTAGAGAAATATATATGCTCTACTGACGCTGCAAAGTTTATTTTTTAAGCCTCGCCTCTAAACATGCGTCTGGCATAGGCACGCTCTCTAGCACGACGCCACTCGTATATCACTAAAGCTACAGCCACCACGCCATATGATACGAAAACGCGGAAATATTCTCCCAGTTGCGCCTGCCCGATAAGGTATTTACCTGCCATAGGAGAGACGACAAACATGAGATGGAATAAAATTACGCCCACAAAGACGTTTGGCAGGGTTGCCTTTGCCACGCTCGCTCCTCCGACCAACAGTGCTGCGATGGCAAACATGCCAGCTTGCTCATGGCTGTTGTAGGTGTTAAGGGTGCCAATATTTTGTAAAAATATTATTTGTCCGTAGGCCGCCAACACGGTTGAGATCAAAATGGATATTAACCGAGTACGTTCAACCGGGATGCCTGCCGATCGAGCTACTTCCATATCTTGTCCTACGGCTCGCATGTCCTGTCCTAATTTGGTGCGACGAAACCAGATGATGAAAAAGCTGAAAACCGCTATAACGATGAAAGTCCCCAGGGGGATTTTTATCCCATGTATTGTAAGGGGTATGCAGTAGTCAAGGCAATTTCTGATCCCCAGGAGGTTTACGGCATTGCGGATCCCGTATCCTCTCGAGAGGACCAATTCCGGGCTACGTATGGGTACCAGGTAGCCAAATAGGTACAACACTACGAGTTGGTAAAGGCCGTTCACGAAGAACCCCAATATATATGAAGTGACCATCTCGCGTCCCTTTGCTTTATTTAAGATGGCACCGCACATCCACCCCAAAGCAATGGCTAAAGGAGTTGATATAATCGCCGCAAGTGCCATTCCGGGGAGGCCAATTACCTTCCAGTCGGAGACTAATATCAGGCCTATTTGTCCTGCCATAGCCCCCAGGACCATGCCAAAATTTAAGCCCATTCCGGCGATGATGGGTATCAAAAGTGAGAGCACGAGGAAGGAATTCCTCGCAAGTCGAATTAGCATCTCCTGTATCAAATAGCTTGCCGAAAATTGAGATATCGGTATGGCAAATATCGACAGCAATATAAATATGATTGGAACGATATTGGCCATTAGAAATCTTTTTAAGTTAAATGCAGCTTCTCTTTTTTTCATCGCGATTTCACCCTTACTCCTCTAGTCAATGCATAAAGGATCATGCCGTTTGAAACTATGATCCTTATTACCTCTGACATGTCCGTTTGAAGCATGCTGTTTATGACCGATGGCGTCATCGTCAAGATACCCTGAAATAAAAAGGTGCCTATTATCACATGCGTGAGACTTGCCCGATTGATAGAGGCCCCTCCGAGCAAAATAGCAGCCACCGAAGGAAAAGCCATGTAAAATGGTCCCATGTAAAGCTGAATGAACCCGAAACTTTGTTCATATACTATGATACCAATGGCACCAAGCAAAGTAGACAGTATAACCGAAAGGGTTCGCATTTTGTCAATGTGTATTCCTGCTGCCCTAGCAAACTCAGGATTCGCGCCGACAGCTGACATAGCGGACCCTGTTTTTGTGTGAAAGAACATCCATAGGAGCAAACACATCAACGCAAAGAAAAGTATTGTTCCCGTAGGCACGAAGAAAAACTCACCAACTCTTAACGATAGGAAGTTGTTTAGCACGCCTCCCCAGTATTCCTGAACGCTTATGGTCGTTCGCAATCCCTTTCCGGCATAACCCCACACCATCGTTGGGTTGCGGAATGGCAACAGAAGCCACATGATGCACATAAATGCTACGGAGGAAAAACCTACGTAGGTTGCTATCATCATTTCGCCGCCTTTGACCCTGTTTAAAAGCTGTCCGTAGCCAAAGCCAAAAACGACCGCAAATGGAATTGATATTGCAATGGCTGTAAAAAAGCCTAAGAACCCAAGGGCATTCAATTCCAAGCTTATGGTAGCGCCTAAAAGTCCTGCNATGATTCCCAGCGGCAGNCCAAAGTTTAGNCCGCATCCGGATTGTACCATGGGTACCATTGCCAGGACNAAGATGCCGTTCATGCCAAACCTGACCAGAGTATCGCTTATAGATGAATCTATTCGCACATTTACGAATGGCGCCAGGACAAAAAGGGACAATAAAAATAGAGCAATGATGGCCCTTGGCCACCCNATGTCAGCAATAAATTTTTTAATCCTATCCAACTGAAATCACACCTTCCTCGACCGTTGGCTTTGCGCCCATGAGGAGAAGCCCAAATTCCGAGCTATCGGTTGAAGCAGGGAGTATGCCGGCAATCTTTCCTTCATGAACTATTGCAATGCGGTCACAAATAGCTCGCATTTCCTCAAGCTCTGATGAGGTTACGACTATTGTGGTTCCTTGCTCGCGGTTTCTTTTATATATCATGTCCAATACCAGCGATTTCGCCCCAACGTCTATGCCTCTGGTGGGCTCAGATACGAATAGAAGTTTAGGATTCAATGCGAAAGCTCTGGCGAGACACACTTTTTGCTGATTCCCTCCGGAAAGCTCTCTTACCTTTTGGTTTTCATGCAGGCACTTAATGGCAAGCATATTGATATATTCTCTGGCTGCCTTCATTATTGCCCTGTCGTCCCTCCATTTAACAACTCCGCCCAAGAATTTTTTAATATAGAGTTCATGTATCTGCATTGCGGTAAATGCGATATTCAATGCTATCCCTTCGTCGAGGATTAATCCTACCCCTCTTCTATCCTCGGACACAAAACCGATCCCTTTCTTTAAGGGGATAGTCGGATCATTTAACGGTAAAGGCTGTCCTTCAAAGGTTACCTTTCCTCCGGCCGGGTAAAGCCCCATTATTCCATTCGCTATACCGAGCTTCCCCTGTCCGGCCAGGCCGCCAATCCCTAAAATTTCACCCTTGTATATCGTTAAGTTTACGTCCCTTACCGTTTCTCCCGGCATGTCCACCCAAAGGTGTTCAATTGTCATGGTAGGAGTGCTAAACACCCTTTCTTGAGCGGCTCTGGTGGTTAACCCCTCAATTCTGCGTCCGACCATTGCGCTGGCTATCTCTCGAATGTTCGTTTCCGAAGCCTTTTTCTCCAGAGTGATTTCTCCATCCCTGAGGACTACTATGCGATTGGATACTTCGAGTACCTCTTGAAGTCTGTGGGATATGAAAATTATGCCTATCCCCTGTGACGCGAGGCGCTTCACGGCCTCGAGCAAAATTTCTGCCTCGGATTCCGTCAAAACTGCAGTGGGTTCATCTAATACCAACAATCTTGTGTTTTCCTTCTCTATCTCCCTGGCGATCTCGGTGAACTGTTTATGGCCCACCGGCATTTCGGAAATTATCATTTCAGGATCGATGGAAACTTCCAATCTTTTTATCGCCCGGATGGCCCTATCCTTCATCTTCGGGTAATCCAGCGTTGCAAGCCGTTCGCCAAATATTTCGACCAGAAAATTATACAAGGTAGATTCTCTGTTTAAAACGATGTTTTCTACTGCTGTAAAACCTGGTATCAATGAAAATTCCTGGTGCACCATCCCTATGCCGGCATCTAAAGCTTGCAGAGGACTAGTAAAGCACACTTCTTGGCCCTCCAAGTAAATCTTCCCCTCGAAGCCACCTGTTTCAAAAATAACTGGCAAACCGAAGAGAATATTCATTAAAGTTGATTTACCGGCGCCATTTTCACCAACCAAACCCAATATTTCTCCTCTTTCAAGTGTTAGGTTAACGTTGCGCAGTACCGTGTTCTCGAAAAAGGATTTTGTTATACCTTCCATACGTAAAAGCGTAGAAGACATATACAGTTCACCTCTTGCATATTTAGCCTTACGGCATCTCTGAGTAACAGAGGGGAAGCCCCGCTTCCCCTCTGTTAAGACAAAATTTGCTCGCTCTGTTTGCCGTGAAGTTATTTAATTGTAAGGTATTTTTCAGGGATTTCAACCTTGGTCATTTCAAGATAACCTTTTCCGAAGACGTAGGTATCTTGATATACCAACATATGGTTTTTCTTTTCAATGCCTGTGTTAAGATCTACGTAATAGCCGCAATTCCAAGAGGCACCAGGGGTGAACTTCTCATAAGAAGCAATTAAATCGCTCAGAGATATCGTGGCATTTCCGTCTATGATACGTTTTGCCAATTCTCCCAGTCCTACCGTAGTCGTATATCCAAAAGAGTAAACCCAGGTCCCGAGTCGTCCTGCAGCACCTTTTTCTACGATAACCTCTTCGATTTTCTTTGTAATTGCCTGGAAATCGCCCTTCTCAGCCGACAAGTCTATTCCCAGAGCTCCGGGATATCCCATCAGCGGTGAGGGCAAATCAGCTTCTACGAAATATCCCCCGTGAGCGACAATTTGCCTGATCAAAGGCTCTGTATGTGCATCGTTGGTGCAGAAAAATGCCGTGTCCTTCCCGTACTTTTCAAGCCATGCAGGTACTTTCTCCAGTATGAACTGCTGGGC
>JGI24710J26742_10001069_pt1 | contig 25516 bp, 21 predicted proteins | sample BioPla2DNA2_FD_26742 | JGI IMG/M metagenome (IMG submission 26742) | reverse complement strand
AAGACCAAGAAAAATGTTCCCATTGTGAGACGCTCTCGCTTAGTTCCATTACGTAACGGTACATAAGGTTCCAAAATACAGAACCTAAGTACCGACGAATGCAAATACTCACCATGGGAATCATTTTTTGGTCTTTTTTTATATTCACTAAAGCTAAATACTAGCTTGTAAGTTTTACTTTATACGTGCAATATTTTCTTGGCTCTTGGAGCACGAAGCATACTAGCTTCTGGCATTGATACTCCTAGTAAAGGCTGAAGATAATATTTGAAAGCATCGGTAATGTTATTACCCTTAGCATTAATAAACTCATCAGGCATAAGCTTGGTTTTCGCTGCAATTTTATTAAGGTCAGTTATCTGATAGTCTACTGAATAATATCCTGTTCTATGTATAGTAATAGAACCGTCGATATTATGCCATATTGCGAACTGAGCAGCTTTTTCTCCAACCTCTCTGGCTTCGTGTTGATCAACATCAGACACGCAACCCATAAAGGATCTTTGAAGATATCCTAATGTATCAGAGCGAACTCTTTGAATACCTAGCTGTTGCTTAATCTGTTGACTAAGAATTTCTCCTAANGCACCTGTACCTGATAACTGAACATTACCATGAGCATCCTTTTCATTACCAATATACTTGGATACAATAGGTATACCATTCTCGTCTTGAATTCCCTCAGATACAGCTATTATACAACGACCATAGCGATCATAAACTTCCTTAACGTCCCTAAGGAAATTACTCATAACAAATGTTCTTTCTGGAACATAAACAAGATGAGGTCCATCATCTGGATATTTCTGAGCAATAGATGCAGCAGCAGTTAGGAAACCTGCATGTCTTCCCATTACTACGCCTATGTGTACTCCTGGAAGAGCACGGTTATCTAGGTTAAGGCCAATAAATGCCTGTGCAACAAATCTTGCAGCAGAAGGATAACCAGGGGTGTGGTCATTAACCATCAAATCATTATCTATGGTTTTAGGAATATGAATGGCTCTAAACTCATAGTTTGAAGACTCCGCCTGTTCATTAACAATCCGAACAGTATCAGCTGAATCATTACCCCCAATATAGAAGAAATAACGAACATTATGGGCTTGGAATACTCTGAATATTTCCTCGCAATAAGCTCTGTCCGGTTTATCTCTTGTGGAAAATAAAGCAGAGGAGGGAGTTATGGCAACTGATTCTAGATTATGGGTGGTTTCCTGTGTAAGATCAAGAAAGTCCTCATTGATAATTCCAGAAACCCCGTTGACAGCACCATAAACCTTTGTTACCTGAGGAAATTTCCTGGCTTCAAGAGCAACTCCTACTAAAGATTGATTGATTACTGCGGTGGGGCCTCCACCTTGGGCTACAACTACTTTTCCTTCAAGTTTCATACTTTTGTACACTCCTTTGTGTTATTTTAAGAAATTAATTGGTTGACAGGCATACATGCTGTCTGTCCATTTCTTTTACTACTTATGCAGGCACAATAATGTGGTCGAATAATGTATACCTGTTGTAGTTACGTGGATTTGTATTAAGTATTATCTTAGAGTAAGTATTAGTAACATTAGGTGTTATTAAATACCATTGTAGCACACCGTGGTATAATCTGTAAATGACCTTTCATGGATTTACTCTTCTAAAATATAATCCATAAAACTCTCACTGAATTTTCTCTCACCATTTGGAAATATCCATAAAGCCTCGGTACCTTCAAATTCTTCTATTAATTTTAATCCTTCTTCATAAGGTAGATTATAAATTGCTGTAGATAAAGCATCTGCTATACCAGAATCCTGGGTTAGTATAGATACAGCGGTAAAATAATCTGCTGGCATAAGAGTATTAGGATCTATAATATGGTGATAGATTTTACCATCTACAGTATAATACCTTTCGTAATTGCCACTAGCAACTAGTGACATATCAGTTATTGATAAGGTATAAATGGTTGGGATGTGAGAGGATTTATCAGGGTTTTGAATACCTACATTCCATAGATCATCTTTTTCACCCTTAAGTCCCATAGCCCGGGTATTACCTCCAACGCTCAATAAGAAGTTATTATATCCTTTATTAACAGCCTCCTTAACAACCATCTCAGTTGCATAACCCTTGGCAATAGCACCTACATCTAGGCTCATATGTTCATCTGGCAAATATACAGTAGAGTTATCCTCATCAATTATTACCATATTAATATCAGTGTAGGCATTAGCAGCGACCAGTTCCTCCATAGGAGGGAGCTTGGCATTGAGAGGATCGTCAATTCCTTCATTACGATAATCATGCCAGATTTCTAGAACAGAGCCAANGGCGATATTAACCTTGCCGTCAGTCATTTCATACATNTCTTTGGAGAATAATAGCATATCAATTATTTTTTGATCCACTTTAACTGGAGCTATTCCAGCACTATCATTAATTGTTTTTATATTATTAACACCNTCATAGAGGTTATATTTGTCGTATANTTGGTGGTACTCATTAAGAGTGTCACGAATAAACTCCGCAAACTCCATAAATTCTTCTTCAGTATCTGTAACGGCCATTACTTCTGTTACAGTGTTAAATAATATAAGAAAGCTAGCCTTGTATTTTTCTGGCTGCCTCTGACAAGAAACTGTTGTGAAAATAAGGCTCATAGAAAGGAGGGTTAATATTAGTTTTTTCATGTTCATTCAACTCCTAGTTAGTAAGATAAGATTAACTTTTATAAGGTTAACTATATTATAAAATTACAGATTAGGAACTCGATATCTAACGATATCTCGTTCAAGTTACACTTATCCATCCTATCCATATCATTTTATTGTGACAAAAAGCATGTCACATAAAATGCTCTGGATACCATGGACTAATCTGCTTATCGTGGATATCATGAATAAAGAGGCTGATGCAATTTTTTTATGCAACAGCCTCTTGCTTATTCTAAATTATTAGATTTATCTTGTATTAATATTCTTACTATTTTGCAGTAGCGCCAGCACGTTCTACAGCTGTTTGCATATCACTTATGCTCATGGTAACAGAGCTTGTTAAATCAGCATCTGTAGGATAGCCACCATCAACAGCAATACCAGTTACTTCAGCAACAGTTTTTCCAGATATGTAATCTGAGAGAGCTTTAGACTGCTCGAACCATTCTTTACCGATTGGAGATGCATTTTTCATACCATATTTATCTCCAAGCTCAAGCTTACTCTCAAATGTAGCATTAGCTAGATCAGTAGTAATCTTTCCTTCAACACTGAAGTTAATTGTAGCTTGGGAAGCATCGATAATACTACTTGTGATCTTACCATCTTTGTTAAAAGTAACGGCTGCATAGTGGTTGTATGCTGTAGCATCTCCATCACCTTCAGCAGATGCACTTTTTGTGCTCTTATGTAACTTACCTACAAGACCTAAACCAAGCTTATCATCAGCAGATGCACCTAAATCCTGTGCATTATTAACTGCTTTTTCAAGAGCTGAAATCATAGCACTGATATTCATAGTAACAGAGCTTGTTAAATCAGCGTCTGTAGGATAACCACCATCAAGTGCAATACCTTTTACATCTTCTAATGTCTTGCCAGTAACATATTCAGCAAGAGCATCAGCTTGCTCAAACCACTCTTTACCGATAGGGGAAGCTTTTTTCATATCATAAGCATCGCCTAACATCTGTTTGGATTCAAATGTTGTTGCAGGATCAGTAGTAAGTTCACCAGCTACGTTGAATTTTGTTTTAGTCTGAAGAACGTCAAATTTAACATTCTTGATCACACCCTTAGAATCCACAATAACTGCAGCTACTGTTGAGTCTGTCTGTGCTAAACCTTCTTCTTCACCAGCATCCTTAGAGCTATGACTAGTGGATGTTACAACAGCTAAGCCAGTCTTAGCCTTGCCACCATTTGAGCTACATGCAGTGAATAAACTCATAACTAAAACTAATCCGAAAACTAAAGATAAAAATTTCTTCATAAATATCCTCCTTGTATTTTCATTGTTAAATATTCTGCGAGGCTTACTATAGCATTTGGATGTATCTTTGTCAATCTAAATTGAGGTATATAAGAGGACTTTTATGTCTAAAAAAAGCATAAATTAATCCTGTTTATTTAAATATATTTTGGCGATTTAGGTGGTTAAAAACCATCTATTTAACATATGTATATAAACTGCTGTATTCGGAGAAAAATTAGACAAGGAATACAGCAGTTTTACTGTCAATTATTTTAATGTATACATGCCCTTGCTAATCATATAACTTGAGATTGCCTGTCCGTGCTTTTGCTCTTCCTTTTGAATGTGATTAAGAGCATCTCGAACCGATGCATCCTTACATTCAAATATTGCAGTATCATAAGCACTTGATATATGCTTTTCGGTTGTAAGCATATCCATACACATATCCTTATCTGACATATTTAATCCAGGAGCTTTTGGGTTATTAACCGATGAAGAAGGGCCTTCCAACAATTGATCTGCTTTACTTACGGATTGCTGAACACCTGATTGTTGTCCAGAAGATAGGGCTTGTCCTCCAGATGAGCCTGAGGAGCCAGACTGGCCACCGCTCATTGATGGTACTTTACCACTTAATAATTGATTAATCGTTTGTAAGTGCTCTTGTTCAATTTGGCCGTTGCTTCTGAAGACTGCCTTTAACTGGGGATCACAAGCTAAATTTTGATAATTATCATATTTTAGAATACATTGCTCCTCGTGACTCTTCATGTCTTCAAGTAGTAATTTTTCCTTTGTTGTCAAAGTTACATTGCTGATCATATCAAACACCTCCGATAATATTATTATCAGAAGTGTAGAATATATCCATAGAAATAAAAAAATGTTAATATAATAAAAGCGTAGTGAGAATATGCAAGCTTGCTTGCAGTATGGGAGGGGAGCTGATGATCATGAAGTGGTTTTCTCCATGATATATATATTATTCGGTTGCTTCTAAGGCCTGTTGAATTACACTCTCCATCTGGGATTTTGTCAGCATAGATGCAACATAACCGTGATAGTTTCCGTCTTTATCAATAAGGAAGGTAGTAGGGAATGCAGAGATATAGTAATTACTCATTAACTCTCCAGTCTCATCAAAAACTGTAGGGAATGTGTAGTTATTATCATCGAGAAAAGCAATAATTTCCTCTTTAGATACATCTGCATTTCTAGGGTATTCATTACTTGATGGATTGACCACTCCTAATATAACTACTTCATCCTGGTTTAAGTTGAATTCATTATAAAGGGCCTCAATATCAGGCATTTCTTTCTTACAGGGAGGACACCATGTTGCCCAAAAATTCAAGAATACAACCTTACCCTTATAATCAGAAAGGGTATGTTCATTACCATATTGATCAAACAAAGTAAAATCGTAGGCAGGATATTTATCAGGTTCCCCTGTAGGAGCTGGTTCTTCTACCACATCCAGATTTTCTGTAGTGTCTGCATCTAAAGTAGTATCCTTTCTATCTTCATTAGGAGTAATATTGTCCTTTGCATCCTTCTTTTCATCGCCTAAATCCTCGGATCTAGAATCATCCTTATCCTCACTAACAATTGATGGAGGAGTAAATCTGCTTAAGTATTTACTAACCCCATTCATCCAACCGGTAAAGGTCATAATACCAATTATAATTAATAATATACCTCCAGCTTTAACTGTATATTTTAAGAATTTCTTGTGAGAATTCAAGAAATTAAGTACTTGGGTTGTAAATAAACCTAAAAGTAAGAAGGGGATTACAAAGCCAAGAGCATATACAATAACCAATAGGTTGCCTGTTAAAGCATTACCAGCTCCTGAAGCTAAAATTAGTACTGAGGAGAGGGCAGGACCAACACAAGGGGTCCAAGCAAAGCTAAAGGTGAATCCCATGATAAAAGCTAGGAGGGGATTGATTTTACGGTCTCCAAGATTTAGATGGATTTTTCTTTCCCGTTGAAGAAACTTGAATTCAAAAATTCCAAGCTGATATAGTCCTAAGATAATAATAATAATGCCACCGATTCTGGTGAATAATATTTGATTTTTATTAAAAAAGGATCCAAGGGCGGTAAAAGACATACCAAGTATAAAAAAAGCAAAGGATATTCCTAGGACAAAGAATAAAGTATGAAGGAACACTTTACTCCTTTGATAGGTGATGATTCCATTATCATCTGTCTTTTTGGCATTGCCTGACAGGTAGCTTATGTATATAGGGATTAAAGGAATTACACAGGGGGAAAAGAAGGATAGCAATCCCTCTAGGAACACAATTATAAAGCTGACACTTTCTGCTGGGACTAATCCTTGCATATTATCAAACCATTCCTTTCTTTTATGTAAGCAGGGTTCACTCTTGCCTACAAATTTGTACTTTTGATTATACCAAGAAACAAGGATAAAGCAATGTAACTTTGTCACATATAGGAAATTTAAATATAGGGTTCAAAAAATGATAGTAAGAAGACTTTTTTGAATAATAAATTGACAGCTTTTTAATTAGGTGATAGTATTAGTTAAAATAATTTAATTAAAATATTTTAAGGAAATGGAGGAAGTAGATTGCTAGAAAATGAATTTGAAAAGCTATATTATAAGTTTCGCCTTAATTACTGCAAGAATTTGTTCTCCAATGTACATGAGGGATTGACTCCTACAGAATCCTACTGCGTAGAGGTCATATTCTTGCTTAACAGGCCAACGGTTAGAGAATTTGCAAAGTATATTCATATATCGCAGCCTAATGCAACCTATAGGATTAATAGTATAATTGAAAAAGGTTATATTAAGAAGGTACCATCAATGGATGACAAAAGGGAATATCATCTTGAGGTTACTGATAAATTTATTAGAAATTACGGGGTTAATGCATCCTTCAATGCGAAATTAATGAAGGGAATACGTGAAAGACTGAGTAAGCCTGAGATAGATAAATTAGAAGAAGTTATTAAAATAATAGTTGATGAAATAATGGATTAAGTCAAAGAACAGAAAGGGAATTACAGATGGGTATAAGAATTATAACGGATTCAACATGCGATATTAATAGAGAAGAAGCACAGCAGATGGGGATTGTAGTAGTTCCTCTAAAGGTGTTATTTGGAGATAAGGAGTATAGAGAGGGAATTGATATTAGTATGGAGGGCTTCTATAAAAAACTGGCAGAGACTGATAAGCTACCTACCACCTCCCAACCAGCCCCAGATGATTTCCTTGGATATTATAGAGAAGCTAAAGAGGCTAGGGACAGTGTTATAGTAATATTAATTGCTAGCAAATTCAGTGGAACCCTTCAAAGTGCCATGATTGCAAAGGATATTGTAGAGTATGAGGATATTCACATTATAGATAGTAGTTCAACTATAACAGGCCTTCGTCTTTTGGTAGAGGAGGCTACTAAATTAAGAGACCAGAATGTAGAAGTTAAAGATATTGTTAACAAGCTGAATGAATTAAAAGAGAGAATAGTTTTGCTTGCCATGGTGGATACCTTGGAATATCTCCACAAAGGAGGACGTTTATCAAAATCCTCAACAATACTTGGAACGCTTCTTAGATTTAAGCCAATAATTAATGTAAAGGATGGAGTAATAGGTGTTGTAGGAAAGGAAAGGGGAACTAATAAAGGAATTGCTCGAATGTTAGAACTGATGGATGAGGCAGGGCAGATCGATTCTAGTTATCCAGTATACTTTGGATATACAGCCAAAGACGATAAAGGCTTACTTTTTAAGGAAAAAGCCACTAATAAATATGGTCTCACTAACACGACCCTTTACCCAGTAGGCTGTGTGGTTGGAACTCATGTTGGTCCAGGTGCCTCAGTTGTTACCTATATAAGAAAGTAACTTAAGGTTTATTTGTTTTTTCTTCCTAGGGAGCCATATTTTTATAAATCAACTGGAGATTTAGTAATATATGTGTTAAAATCATTAAGATGATATGGGCAATAATGCCTAGTAAGTCTTAAGTTGGCTCTATATTATAGGAGGAAGAATAATGAGAGATCGAATCTCGAATCCAATATTACCGGGTTTTTATCCCGATCCATCTATTTGTCGAGTTGGAGAAGATTATTATTTGGTAACTTCTACATTTGCTTATTTTCCGGGAGTACCAATATTTCATAGTAAAGATTTAGTTCATTGGGAACAGATAGGTAATGTCCTTGACCGAGAGGAACAGTTGAATTTATTTGGTGCAGGTCATTCTTTAGGAATATTTGCGCCGACCATTAGATATCACCAAGGTACATTTTACATGATCACAACTAATGTAGGTAATGGTGGCAATTTTATTGTTACTGCTAAAGATCCAGCTGGCCCATGGTCTAATCCTTATTTTTTAGAAGGGGCTGAGGGAATTGATCCTTCACTTTTCTTTGATGACGATGGTAGATGCTATTATACAGGAACTAAGGATCGCAGAGAGGGCGCTGAATTTTATGGAGATAATGAAATATGGCTTCAGGAGCTTGATTTGGAAACCATGTCCCTTGTAGGTGAATCCTATCCATTATGGCATGGGGCATTAAAAGATGTAGCCTGGGCAGAAGCCCCTCATATGTATAAAAAAGATGGGATATACTACCTTATGATTGCTGAAGGAGGTACTGCTCATGAGCATGCCATAACTATAGCATCAAGTCCTAATGTAACAGGACCATTTGAAGGATATAAATGCAATCCAATCCTTACCCATAGGCATCTTGGTAAGAATTATCCTATTGTCAATGTTGGTCACGGTGACCTTGTTGAAACTCAAAATGGGGATTGGTATATGGTGGCTTTAGCTTCTCGTCCTTATGGAGGATACTATCGTAATCTAGGAAGGGAAACCTTTCTTGTACCTGTTGAATGGGAAGATGGTTGGCCTGTTGTTAATCCTGGAAAAGGTATAATAGAGGATACAGTGGAATGTCCTGATTTACCACTTTTCACAGCGGAAGTGATACCGGAAAAAGAAGATTTTGATGATACAAAACTACCACTGAGATTTTTACACCTTAGAAATCCTAATCCACTTAGTTATAATCTAAGTGAACGGCAAAGCCATCTAAGAATGTACTTGGCTCCTGAAAGAATAACAGGTCTAGTAAGTCCTACTTATGTAGGTATTAGACAGACTGGAATGAGCTTTCTTTTGGAGACTAAGATGGAATTTGCACCTGCTAGCATGTATGAGGAAGCTGGACTTGTACTCCTTCAAAGTAATGAGTTTCACTACCGTCTGGTAGTTACTATACGAGAGGATAAAAATGTACTCCTCTTGATTAAGTGCTATGAAGGTAATGAAGAGGTATTAGCCCAGATGCCGGTTGAAGAGGCTACAGATGATGATAATAGTTTACGACTTAGGGTTGTTGCAGAAGGCCAGGATCTTAAATTCGCAGTTAGCTATGATGGTAAAAGCTATCAGGTTATCAAGGCTGGTGTAGATGGAAGAATGCTCAGCACTGATGTTGCTAGTGGCTTTGTTGGTAATACCTTAGGACTTTATTGCTCCAGCAACCTTACTGAAACTGATAATTATGCAGACTTTGATTGGTTGATTTACAGAAATATGGATTAAATTAGTTGTTTATACTTATATAGGTATAAATATTGCAGGTAAATATATGAAAGACATATATTTACCTGCTTTTTATAGGTATATCTATGTTGGCCATGTATTCATTCCTTTACACCACCTATGGTAAGTCCTGATATAAAGTATCTTTGAAGGAAAGGATATAAACAAACTATAGGGAATGCGGTTATTATGGTAGCGGCAGCTCTGATTGATTCAGGAGTTACCATATTGGAAGCATTTTTCATAGCATTAGGATCTGCGATTTGCTGTGAAACAGAAGAAAGAAGTTTCATCAACTCATATTGAAGTGTTGTTAGATCAGGTCGTCCAGAGTTATATATCATTACATCAAACCATGCATTCCACTGGCCGACCGCTATAAACAATGCTACTGTAGCAAGCACCGGTTTACATAGGGGCATAATAATTCTCAAGAATATTCTAAAATGTCCTGCCCCGTCCACCTGTGCTGATTCCACAAGACTGTCTGGAAGCCCATTCATATATGTTCTTATTACAATCATGTTAAATGCTGATACAGCACCCGGTATTATGTATACCCAAAAGGTATTAGTAAGCCCTACACTTTTTAGTAATAAGAGACCTGGAATCATACCACCACTGACATACATGGTAAGAACATATAAGAGAGAAACCTGCCTGTTAAAGAGAAACTCCTGTCTGGATAGGACGTATGATAAAAGGGAAGTAACTATTATATGTAGCCCAGTTGCTATAACCGTTCTTAGTACTGAGATGTAGGCACCTTGCATTAATGTATCCATACGAAATACTGTTCTATAATTCTCGATAGTTAATTTTCTTGGAATTAGGTGAATACCGCCGATAAGGGTATCGACTGCTTCGTTTAGGGAAATGGCCAAAGTATTTAGGATAGGATACAAGGTAATTATGCAAAAAATGGTTAAAAACAGGGTGTTTACTATTATGAAAATTGTATCTGCTGTGTTTTTTCTTTTTATACTTTTTTTCATGTTTATCCTCCATTTCTACCATTCCAGTTAATATAATCTTTCCTCTCCAAGAGCCTTTGCCGTATGGTTGGCTATGGAAACTAATAATATGCTAACAACACTCTTGAATATACCTGCAGCAGTTCCTATTGACCAGTCAGCACCAAGATCAAAAGATTTTTTCAGAACATAGGTATCAATTACTTCTGCTGTACTCTTAATCAGGTCATTCTTTAATTGGTATTGTGCTTCAAAGCCAGAATTCATAATCATTCCAAGGTTGATAATCAGAAGGACAAATATAGTGGATTTAATACCTGGTAAGGTTATATGGAGCATTTTTCTAAACCTGCCAGCACCATCTATGGAAGCGGCTTCGTATAGGTCGGGGCTAATAGAAGTGATTGAAGCCAGATAAATAATACTATTCCAGCCTGTTTCTTTCCAAACTACGGCAAAGCCTACAATCCACCAGAAATATTGGGCGTTGGCAAAGAAATTAATGGGATGCTTGGTAATATTAAACTGAATCAACAATTCATTGATAACCCCTCCATCTATGGACAATACATTTCTAACTATTGCTGCAACTATGATCCAAGATAAGAAGTGAGGAAGGTAAGATACTGTCTGAACAAATTTTTTCCCCTTTATATTAACAACCTCACTAAGTAGTAAAGCAAAGCCGATTGCAAATATAAAACTAAATACAAGGTTTATTATACTCATGGCCACAGTGTTTCGAAATGCCAGAAGAAAATCCGTATCGGAAAACAAGGTTTCGAATTTTTCCCAGGCGACCCATACTTGCTCTGTTTTTAAAGCTGGCTTATAATTTTGAAATGCCATAACCCATCCAGTTAAAGGGCCATAGTAAAAAATTCCGGCATAGATTATAAAAGGAAGTGACATTAATATAAGTTGCTTTTGCCTTAATATCATTCTCCAAGTAACAAGACCTTCAAATCTTTCATGCAAACTACCGGCAATTGCTAACAAATATATTATTGCATTAATACCTATAATGACAAAAAAACCGCTATCCCAATTGGATTTATAGAATCTATCTACTTGTAGTGGTCCAATACTAATGGCATTAATTGATAATAATCCTAATAAAGATAATGCTATAATAGAAATAGATACAGCCTTGACGACCCGATAAGCCTTTAATCCTTTGGATAACAGCGTTTTTAACCCAGCTATCAGAGATAATATCGCCGTCATAATCAAAGTAAAAATAACCAAGCATGCGCTAATAACGTCTTGTTCCAATTGTTTAATAACATAGGTTGATAATTCAATCATTCCAAAGAAAGAAAAGGTTGTTTCCTTTAAGTCACCTATAGCAGTAAGTTCTTCAACCTTTGCATCCATTTTTTCGATTAATATATCAATAACATAATACTCTTGTTCCTTGAGTCTCTTCTCAATAGATTCACGATCTTTTCCACTGACAATATTTTTAGCTGCATTATATACAATGTTTTTCGCAATGCCTGTTTCCTTTGCAATATCAGTAATGATATTACTTTCTAATGCAGCTTCTTTATAATCAATAGAGTAGCCATCTCCAGCACCTTCCTGCTTTGGAAGGTGTAAATATGGGAGAAACATACTTAATATAATTGATAGGAAATACAGGGTGGTTATTATAATATAATAAGGTTTGTGTTTTTTCATATAAGTAGTGCCTCCAGTCTCATATAATTACGAGCGTTCCCTGCTTATTAGAAATCATTTATTCTAGTAACCTTATATATAAAGAGTTGTTCTGTTATAGAAGGGCGTCTTAATTGGCATATTGCCAGAATTTAAGACGCCCCTATTTATATATAAAGCTTTATCTTAGTCAGTTAATCTTATCTGTTTTTACCACGAGCTATATCAACCCTTCTTCCCACTTCTGCGGTTAATTCATCTAGATAAGCATCAATATCAACTTCAGTTCTATAAATTTCTTGGTATTCATCCCAGATATCATCAAACTTATCAGCTGGAGCCATCATAGCTTTAGGTAGCCATTCGTGTTTAAGCTCAGTAATCTTAGACTTTGCCAAACCGTAGGCAGTCTCATTGGTCCATGTATTGGTATATGACCACATAGGATACCATGGTTCGTTTGGTTCATCGGAGCTTAAGAAATCTAAGAAGGTTTTGTACCCATAGCCATCAAGTAATACCTTTTCAACTGGATACAAGGAGTCGTAGAATTCATTAGGTTGGTTCTTAGGATCCTGAGCGTTGATTCCATCTGCTAAAAGCCCTTCAAAATGAGGAAAGTATGCATATACTTGGTTAACAAAATTCTCAGCTATCCAGTCTTGATTATCATAGTTGGCTCTTTGCTCAGCGTTTCTATAGAAAACCCCATCATTGTCAACAAAATAATCCACACCTTCTTCACCCCAAGCTCTAAGAATCATTGCTTCCGGTGAAAGAAGATCATCAATGAACTGTAGGGCACCTTCAATATCTTTACAGCTGACCGTAACGCTTAAGCCATTGGATACATCCAATGCGGAAGGACTATGCCATCTATCTTTAATACTTTCATCAAAGGTAATAGGTAGAGGAACATAGGTTTTTCCGATTTTGCCTTGAGTTACAAGAGCTTCATTAGCTGTGTTAAAGTTCCAAAGCTGGTCAATGGTACCTAGTACTCTACCAGTTGACAATAATGATATATATTGATCATATGACATGGTAAATGTTTCAGGGTGAACTAAACCATCGTTAAATGCTTTATTAACTCTCTGATAATATGTTTTGGCTTCAGGAATGGTGTTATAGTCAATTGCAGTTTCTGTCTCTGGATCTACTATACAAGCACCATCATTAGGATAGCCAGAAAGGAAGAGTGGAGGGTTCTCAACACCAAAGTATCTCCAATCTTCACTACTCATGGAGAAACCTACTGTTTCTTGACCGTCTTCTGTTGTAGGATGTGCTTCTTTGTATCTAGCAATTAAATCAAAGTACTGATCCAAAGTTCTAATCTTAGGGAAATTATCCCAGATAAGAACATCCTTTTGAATCCAGAATGCTTCATCCCAGTGATATGTAGCCATATCTTTGCCTTGGATAATTCCAAATTGAGGTATTAGATAGATGTGTCCATCCTCTTCTCTAACTCTGTTCCAATCCTCTTCTGATAGATAGTTTTTTATATTAGGGTAAGCATCCCAATATTCATCAATAGCAATTAAAGCACCGGCATCGATTAATGCAGGTGTACCTGTTGCACCTGTAATAAAATCAGGATAATCCCCACCAGCAATCATAACGCCGATTCTTTCGTCCGCTGATTGACCAGTTAACCAGGTTACCTTTGCCCAAGCTCCAGTAAGCTCAGCTAGTTTTCTTAAAATTCGATTGTCATCTGGAACTTCTGTTCCAGGAACTGCATTAAACATAGTAAACATTTTTTCTTCTTGAATGTCCTTGTCATTAGTAGTATTGGAAGTATTGTCTATGATATCATTCGTGTCGGTGGCAGTATTGGTTTGAGTGTCCTTTGGTTCTTTGGTATCCTTGCTACAACCGACCATAATGGATACCAACATTGTTAAAGCAATTAAAGCTGCAACCGGTGTTTTTGATTTTTTCATACTATTCCTCCCATCTTTTATTAGCATTATGCACTTTTACCATACATAAGCTAATATTAATATATCAACTATGTACAATAACATCAATGGAATAAGTATAGTGAAAATACAAATAATTATATCTGTATAGATACAACTTATATAATTGGGTTATATTGCACAAAAAGACCAATAAGGTGACAAGTTATTCCAGATTCCCTTTGGATACCTGTTTTCTATATTGCAGGGGGGTAACCCCTTTTGATTGTACGAATTTATTTATAAAATAATCGGTATTATTAAAACCTACTGCATTGGCCACAGTATATATTTTATCATTAGTGCGTAAAAGTAGGTCAGTTGCTCTTTCAATTCTATAATTATTAAGATAATCCTTAAATGGAATCCCATATTGTTTTTTAAAAATTCGCCCCAAGTAGGCACTATTAATATAATACTTTTCCCCAAGGGATTTTAAGCTTAAGTTGTTCATATAATGTTCGGTTATCTCTTTCTCCACATCAGAAAGCACACCGCCAAAGGAGTACTTTCTTTGTTGGTTAAGATAGTTGGAGAATTCATGAGCAAATTTTCTAAAGTGATTAATACTACCCATTACGGTTAATTCATTATAGCTTCCTTGAGTAATTATTTCATAGACCTCTCCTTGATCAAAGTTCGGGTCAAGCTCTTTGGCAATATTAATCAGGTTAAATCTAAGATAGTTAAGGTTAATATTAATTATGTCTGGAGACGCTACTAGTTCTTTAAAGTGTTCAAATATAGCCTTAATTTTTATATCAATAGCTTTTGAATTGTTTTCCTCAATTGCCCGTATTAAATCGTCCATAATTTCCTTGTCCACTGGGGTCTTTTCAGTGTTGATTAGGCTCTTGATTTCATCATAGTATGAGATGTCCTTCCCTTCGGAAAAAACCTGAAAACTCTTTGCGATTATTGCAGATTTATAGGATTCTGATAAGTTTTGTATGTCATCAACTTTTTGACCAATGTACATTACAAACTTATAGGGGACTTGACTACTTAAAGCACGGTAAAGATTATATATATAATTTTTTTCATCTAGTCCAGTTAGTTTAGCAAGATTTCTTGCATATATGAACCCCACAGAATAATCATTATCACTATTATTTATATCTATATATGAGTGATACCAATAGTTTTTTAGGTAATCCTTAAGGGAATTATATAGGGTACCCTGAGCCTTCCTCTTAGCTTTATCGCATAATTCTGTAAAAGGTTCTAGAGAGTGATCAAAATCCATATTGATGTATCGGATGTCTTTGCTATCAGTTAGATGATTTACTACGTAATCATAAGCTTCCTTATCATATTTGCCTTTAAGCAAGATAGAAAGGTTTCTGTCAAAGACTATTTTCTCTGAAAACTCCACCATATTTTGTTCTTTCATCCGCTTTTTATATTGCTCCTTATAATCCTCTAAGGCTCTGATTAAATCCTCTCTTTGAACAGGTTTTAGAACATAATCAGAAACATCATATTTAATGGCTTTTTTAGTATATTCAAACTCATAAAAGCCACTAAGTATGATAAAACGAATATTCTTCGAAATGTTGTTGTATGTATATTCAATTAACTCAATACCACTCATCTTGGGCATCTTTATATCAGTTATTAATAGATCAAAATCCTCCCTCTCCATTAATTCGATAGCTTCCATCCCGGTTCCAGCTTCTCCAGAGATCAAAAATCCATATTGCTCCCAATCAATTAAAATTTTTAGTCCCTGCCTGATAAATGGTTCATCATCCACTATCATAACTTTAATCAAAAAAACACCCCCATGGTATCACTTCATTCTAAGAGCATGTTACATGTTGTTATCAGTTACATATATTAAAGGAATTCGAATTATAATATCTGTTCCCTTCTCAGGTTCACTATCAATTTCAAGTACAATATTACCCTTACAAAACATTTTGAGCCTTAAGAATGCATTTAACATGCCAGTACTTTTTGCCTCAAACAACATCTTACTGTCAGCGTTTTTAATCATATACTCAAGCTCATTCAGCTTATCAGGTGGAATACCTTTCCCGTTATCTGATATTTCAATGATTAAGGATTCTTTATTTTTCGTAATGTTTAATGATATAATCCCATCTTTATCAGAGCTTTCTATACCATGAATGAAAGCATTTTCAATAAAGGTACCGAGGGCTAGTTTTGGTACAATGTATTCACCGCAGCCCTCCATAATATAATAATAATATTTGATTTTATCTCCATAACGATATTTCTGGATATTAATATATTTTTGGACAAAACTTATTTCTTTTTCAATTGTTATGTAATCTGATCCCCAGTCCATACTGATTCTGAATAATTGAGCAAGCTCTCCAATTATGTCCCCTGTTTCATTTTCGTTTTTAAGAAGACTTCGCATTCGAATTGTTTCTAAGGTATTGAATAGGAAATGAGGATTAACCTGATTCTGCACGGCTTTTAATTCGGCCTGTTTTTTAGATAGCTCAAGAGCTTGTTTTTCTTCCTTGCCCTTGAAAACTACTTCAATTAGATTACGTATCTTAAGGACCATCAGGTTATAACTGCGGATTAGTCCTCCGATTTCATCCTCATCCTTTGAACCCTCTTCAATTACTTCGAAACGTTCAACCTTCACCTTGTCCATATATGTAGCTATAATTGATAAACGTTTTGTTATGGATTTACCAACAAAATATATAAGGATAGAGGGAATTGTAATATTCCATATTATCAGAGGGATAAGTCCTTTATTTTCGAAAATTACTGTCCAAAGAGGAGTCTCTTCTGACATGATAAGAATCTCCCACTGCTGTTTTCCAATAGTAAAGGTAGAAGATAGGGTAGCATCCTCGGCTTCAAAGATGGAAGCAGGTGTAAATTCCTTCATGCTATTTCGATTTGGTAGGTTTGAAAAGAGGATGAAATCCTCATTTCTCACATAAATATTGGCATCTATTTTTTCATTTAATACATCCTGTAACATCAGATTATAGTCTATATTGATTTTTAAAACTTTCTCAACCTCATTACTGCCAAAATTATTCAATCGTCTTATAATACTTACAGTTCTACTAGGACCGCTTCCTGCAAGAAGTCTTTTTTCGCTATCGTAGTATATATATAGTAATATATCTTCTTCGCTTTCTTTATATGCTTTATACCAATTGGTTTCTCTAACCAAATCAATTGTTGATATTTTACCCCCATTTAAGATGGAATCATTATTTGCAAAAACCTCTATTTTCTGTAAAACACCGTTATTGTAGTTATAGCTTAGATTATTATTTCTAAGTAAATGGATATATGCACTATAGTAGTCTATATTATCTTCGTATTTAGTATTTAAAAAATCATTAAGCAATTGATCGTTATAAAGATTGTTAGTAAATAGAATACACCCTTCTACGATTTCAGAAAGGTTATATTCAACACGCTCTATTACATATGATAGTTCTTTCCTTTTCTCATTTTCATAGCTTTTGTTAACTGTTAGCAAGATTACTGCATCAGTAGCTATGATAGGAATGAAAACACAGAAGAAATATATTAATAGAAGCTTGTTTCTTAACTTAAAATTATTAAAAGTAATCCTAGCCATGCTTCCCCCTAATCTTCAAAAGTGTAACTAACTGAAGCTATAGTTAAGTTTATACAAAAAATGGAAATATTGCAAGGGTAAGAAACAATTGAAATCATCATAGAAAAAAGGGAAAGTAGTATATATTAAGAAGTTCTTAAAAATGAGTAAACAATTAATAGCTATGTTATTTTAAAAGTAAAATATGCTATACTCTTTGTAAAGCAGATTAATCCAAGTAAGGTAGGGAGTTTTCCGTCGCCATATAATTAATTCAAGAAAGGTAGTGGGTAATACAGTATGTTTGGATATGTGAACATCTATAAACCAGAATTGAAGATGAAGCAATACGATAAATATAAAGCATATTATTGTGGTTTATGTAGGACCCTAAAGGAGAAGTATAGTCCCTTAGGCCAGGTAACCTTATCCTATGACATGACTTTTCTTGTTATTTTGCTTACATCACTTTATGAAGACCCAGTGAGGCTTTCTAGACACCGATGTATAGCTCATCCTACTAAAAAGCATCCTATGCTACAAAATAGTATAAGTGAATATGTAGCGGATATGAATATTGCTCTTACTTATTATCATCTTCTAGACGACTGGCAGGATGAGAAGAGTATCATTGGCCTAACTGGTTCAACCCTATTAAAAGGATACTATAAGAGAATTAGGAAAGAATATCCTAGACAGTGCAAGGCCATAGAGAAAGGGCTAAAGGCTCTTAGAGATTGTGAGGAAAGCAATGAAGTTAATATTGATGTGGTTTCTAGATGCTTTGGGGAAATGATGGCAGAAGTATTTGACTATAAAGAAGATCTCTGGGGAGAAGGCTTAAGGAAAGTTGGCTTTTATCTAGGAAAGTTCATCTATATTATGGACGCCTATGATGATTTGGAGGAAGATATAAAGAAGAAACAGTACAATCCTTTAGCCAGGATGAGTAGGGATAAGAATTTTGACTCTAAGGTTAAGGCTATGATGACCTTATTATTAGCTGAGTGTACTGCTGAATTTGAAATGTTACCTTGCCTTATAGATGTAGAGATATTAAGAAATATCCTATATGAGGGGGTTTGGTCAAAATATCTGAATAAACAAAAAGAGAAAGGCACTAAGAAGGGACAATAATATGATAAATGATCCATATAGTGTACTAGGGGTTTCACCTAGTGCATCCAACGATGAAGTAAAAAGAGCATATAGAGAGTTAAGTAGAAAATATCATCCGGATTCCTATGTAGATAATCCCTTATCTGATTTGGCTGAGGAGAAATTTAAAGAGGTTCAAGAAGCCTATGACATGATTATGAAACAAAGAGAGGGTGGTTATAGCAGCTGGAATACATCATCTAGTCAATCAAGTAATTATTCCAGTGGCTCAGGTGAAGAAGATGTAAGGATGCAAGCAGTGGCCAATTATATTAATAGCCGTCATTATATAGAAGCTTTAAATGTTCTACGAAGTATTAATAATCGTACAGCCAGATGGTATTATTATAGTGCTATTGCTAATGTGGGAATTGGTAATAATATTGAGGCTATGGATCATGCCCAGAGGGCTTATATGATGGAACCAGGAAATCCTGATTATGCAAACCTTGTTAACCAATTACAGTGGAGAACGAGGAGGTATCAAGGGAGTAGTGTCAATAGTGGCTCTGGATATGGCATGGATGATTTGTGCTGTGATTTATGGTGTGCTGATACCTGTTGCGAGTGTATGGGAGGAGATTTAATTCCATGTTGCTAAAAGGTAAAAAGATGGCATTTCTCGGACTTTTGTTAGCTATAACCCTAATACTAATTATTCTAAGCGGTGTTTTTGAGTTTAACACCTTATTTCTTATAGGAGCAGCTTCATTTTGTGTAGGCATAGCCCTTCGTGAATATGGAATGAGTTTAGGTATCGGATTCTATATTGCAAGTATTATACTAGGCCTTCTTCTGGCGCCAAACAAGCTGTATATGATTACATATGGTGCTATGGGATTGTATATTGTAGGCAGAGAATTTGCATGGACTATGATTGACAGAGCCAAGAAGAAAAACCCTATTGTGATATATTGGGTACTAAAATATGTAATATTTAATTTGATTTATATACCAATTATTATCTTCATGCCTAAGCTTATTTATCAGGGGACAATAAATACTGGCCTCACAATAATGTTAATTATAGGAGGCCAGGCTCTACTGTTTGTTCTTGATAAGACATATGATTATTTTCAGGTAAATATATGGGGCAAAATGCGAAGTCGTCTGGAGTAGAGGACTTCGCTTACTTAATGCTCCTTAAGTGAGTGATAAATTCTTCTACACTAATATTAGAAAAGTCGATATCCTTAAAAAGAGTCTGCTTATCTATAAATTTCTTAATAATATTACTATCTTTGCTTTCCCCAATAATTATAGCTCCGACGATTATATTATCTTTAATAAAGATACGTTTATAGGTTTTCTCTTCTTCAGAGCTTTCAACAAGGGTATGGGTGAAGCTATTCTCATCTATATCCCCTATGGAGAAGACTGATAGATTAAAAGCATTCATATTAGTTACGGGAACAACACCGGTAAATGAAACATCACTGCCCCCTATATTTTGTCCTGCAATCCTTCCTTGTCCCATGGCTATGGTCCAGAGCCCGCTGTATTTACCGAATTCAGCAACATCCCCAGCTGCATAGATATTAGCCTCACTAGTTCTCATATGATCGTCAACAATAACTCCCCGATTAACTTTGATGGGAGTATCTTTATAGAGGCCTATATTGGCGCGAACACCCACAGAATATATGACCATATCACATTCTACATGCTGTCCATCCTTTGTCTGAGCCCCACTTACCTTATCATCACCCCTTAATTTGGTGATTTCTGTTCCTAGCAGTATATTGGCACCACAATCCTCTACAGCTTTCTTAAGAAGCTCAGATCCTTTTACATCTAATTGTCTGGGCATTAATCTATCCATAAATTCCGCTATGGTCACCTTTTTTCCTTGGGAACACATTGCCCAAGCGGCTTCTAAGTTTTGAACTCCTCCACCGATGCATAAAACTGAATTTTTATCAGAAGCATGACTTCTAATATCAACAATATCTGTTAGATATCTAATGCTATAAACATTTTCCTTATGAATTCCCTCAATAGTTGGAACAAAGTTACTTGCTCCATTGGCTAATAGTAGAGAGGTGTAGTCCAGCTTAACCCCATTATCCAGGGTGACCTCTTGTGCTTTAGTATCTATAGAGACAGCTTCCCTACCAAGATAAAGTGTTACATGGTTATCCCCGTACCATTCTTTATTTTGTAGAATTAGGGTGTCTATATTAACCTTGTCAAAGATGCTTTTTGTCAAACGTAGTCTGTAATAAGGATAGAAACTTTCGTTCTGGACTAAATGGATACTTGAAGTTTTATCGTGTTCTCGAATTCCTTTAATAGCATTAACTGCGGCAACCCCGCCACCAATAATGACAATTTTACCATTCATATGCATAGCCTCCCTTTTATCAACAAAAGTTTTAATATGCCATAGGGTATTCAATACTTATAAAATTAATCATAGATTTACTATATGTCTTTGTCAAGGTGATATGTAATTATTGTGATGTAATCACAGAAGCCGTAATTCTTATGTGGTAAAGTGAAGTCAGTTATAAAAGAGATATGATAATCTTAATACTTGAAACAAAGGTATATAACTATATTCGTAATGAAAATGATAGGAGGAATTATTATGGCAACAGTTAAAATAACGAGGGATAATTTTGATAAAGAAGTACTTAATTCTAAGGAACCTGTTTTATTAGATTTTTGGGCATCATGGTGCGGACCCTGTCGTATGGTAGCTCCTACTGTTGAGGAAATATCGGAAGAAATGAAGGGAAGCGCTAAGGTTGGAAAGATTAATGTGGATGAAGAAACAGAGCTTGCATCCCAATTTCGTGTTATGAGCATACCGACCTTAATGGTGATTAAGGATGGTAAGGTTTCTGCAACAGCTGTTGGTGTAAGACCTAAGCAGGATATTGTTAGGATGCTTGAGGTTTAGCTTTAGTGAAACTTGATAAATATAAGAAATGAAGAAGCAGACATAGGGTTATAGCCTTTGTCTGCTTTTGTCGTGGGCTCTTTTATATAATAAGTATTGTTTTATTCTATTGACGAGGCAGGAACAATAGATTTAATATATAATAAAGGATAAGTAACAACAATGTGCAGAATTGGAGGAGTTAGATGCTTAGTAAGAAGGATATTAATTATCTAGGGGAGACTTTAAGCTTCTGGAAGGATTTAACGGATTTGCAAAAAAAACTTATAGAAGAGTCAACGGTGATTAAAGAATTTAATAAAGGGGAAACCATGAGAGGAAGTTCGGATAATTGCGCTGGATTATTCTTGATTCTTGAGGGACAGGTAAGAGCATATATAATATCAGAAACAGGAAGGGAGATAAGTCTGTATCGACTGTTTGAGAGGGATGTCTGCTTATTTACGGCATCATGTATATTAAAGAGTATTACTTTTGATGTATTTATTGAGGTAGAAAAACCTACTAAAGCTTATCTGATTCCAACTGCAATATTTAGAAAGCTTTCAGCAGAATCAATAGCTGTTCAAACCTTCACTAACGATATAATGGCTTCTCGCTTTTCTGATGTTATGTGGATTATGGAGCAGGCTCTTTTCTCAAGTTTTGATAAGCGGCTAGCCAACTTCCTTCTAGAAAGAGAGAACATTGAAGGTCATAAGGTTATTAAGATAACTCACGAAAAGATAGCCAATGATCTTGGTACGGCTAGAGAAGTAGTTACTAGAATGCTGAAGTACTTCCAGGAGGAAGGAATGGTTGCCATAAGTAGGGGTTCCATAGAGATACTTGATTATAATAAACTATATGAATTAGGTGAATAGAAATTAATAAAGATGTACCAATACTCCCATTATTCTGGAAGTATCGGTACATCTTTATTAATGTAAATAGATATTATTTATTCTTCAACAAGGGCTTTGCTAGATACTTGTTCATCATCTTTATCTTGTGATTCCTCATCTACTGAGAGATCCTTAACCATGGCGATAGTAGGAGATATATAAACTGATACCTCACCATCTTGTTCAAGCTTGTGATCTCTTAAGAGGTTATCTGCTATATTACCACTAATATTGGCTCCAGTAATTAGACAAATAATCTCTTTCTCAGGTAGTAATTCTATGTTAAGGATTGGTAGGACAACTTTAGTATGCTTGTCTGTTCCTCTACCATGTATTATAGTGGCGCCAGTAGCTCCAGCCTCTCTGGCTACATCAACTACTCTATCAGCATATCCTCTATTGACCACTGCTAGGATACAGCTATGGTATAAGCTGCTCTCTTTAATCTTAGATGGTGTAATTACAATCTTTTCGTCTTCAGGAACTGATGATACTTTCTTCCTCTGGAAAGCAGTACCAAGGATCATAAGGGAAAAGACAGGTGCCATGGCAACCATTGCTATTATACCGAAGCCATCTACAAGAACATTGGCAGTTTCTATCTGGCTAGCTGCCCCCTGGGCAAAAGCAAGAATAAAGGTAGCTGTCATTGGTCCAGAAGCAACGCCACCAGCATCATATGCTATACCTACAAAGACAGGATCAGATTTAAAGGAAAGGATAATAGCTATTAGGAAGCCTGGTAATAGAAAGTACCATAGCTTTACCTCAGGAACAATAATTCTAACCATTGAAAAGGCAATAGCGATACCTACACCTAAAGAAAGAGTTAGTCTAATAAGTTTAAGAGGTATATGACCACCGCTTACTTCTTCTATCTGTTCTCCTAATACGTGGACAGCTGGCTCTACCAGAACAACTATTAGTCCCAAAACAAAGCCTGTTCCAATAAGTAACCAATTATTGATTTTAGCAAGTTCCATACCTAGAACTCTTCCCATATCCATAAATCCTGAATTAACAGCTGTTAGGAATATAACAAGACCTAATAAAGTAAGAATTAAACCTTTTATTATTCCCCATATTTCACCCTTAGGTAATTTGAACTTACCAAAATTGTAGATGAAAAATAGTAAGACTAAGGGTAAGAGGGCCATAAGGGATTCTATAAATATGTGAGGGACTACATTTAGTATAGGTCTTATAACACCTTCTGCAAAAACATACTCGCCTACATCACCCTGAATGTTTTTCTGTCCTGATATGATGGATAGTAGCATTACAGCCAGTATTGGTCCAGAACTCATAATACCAACAAGTCCAAAGGAGTTCTCTTCTGATTTCTTACCACCTTTAACATTAGAAAGTCCTAGTGATAATGCAAGAACGAAAGGAGTAGTCAAAGCTCCTGTTGTTGCACCAGAAGCGTCAAATGATATAGCCAGAAACTCCTCAGATACTAGTAATGCTAATACAAATATAACTCCATAGGTTATCGCCATAAATATGTTAAGAGGTTTATCCTTAAGTAGTCTAAAAACTCCTAATGATATCATAACTCCTACACCGATGGAAACCATGTAAACAATTAATTGTGAAACAAGATCTCCTCCTGAAGCACCTTCAATCTGATTACCCAGAATAAGTAAATCTGGTTCTGCAACAGTTACTAAAAATCCTAATAGGAAGCTTAAAATAGCAATTTTATTAAGGGATCTGGATGTTGCAACCTCTCTAGACATATGTTCGCCTATAGGATTCATTGATAGATCTACTCCCCATAAGAAGATGGTTAAACCTATTAAAAGAAGAACACTTCCTACAATAAATCTTAATATCAAATCAGAATTTACATCAACTATAGTAAAGCAGATAATTAAAACAAGAATAAAAACGGGTAACAAGGTTTTGGCAACTTCCTTAAGCTTTTCATATAATAAACTCATGCTGTTACCCCCTTACGTTCCTCAGTTCTGTTTTCATAAAGGCCACTTGTCTTGGTAACAGGAAGAGTAAAGACTATACCATTACCGGGCTTGTCTAGCTCCAAATCATGAAAAATTCTTTCTCTGATTGATGGGGCCTTATCCGTTGTAGTAACAATCATAACAGTATCTTTTTGAGGTTCAATAACCAATGGGAAATAATAATCCGTCGGTACTCCGGCTCCATGTCCATGAATTAATGTTCCTCCTCTTGCGCCAGCGGCTCTGGCAGATGCAATGCAATCCTTGCTTCGCCCCTTATCCACTATTGTAATAATGCAGCAATATGGTGTGGTAACGTCAGATAGATTGGCTTCTTCCTCTTCGGAATCATCATGCAATTCCCACTGCATAAAGGGTACACTAAATGCTATACCTTTGTTTTTTTTATGGAATTGAAAAGCTTCACCAATAGTCTCATGAAGTTTATCACTTAGTTCATTAGTGGCTGATATCATAAGTATTTCCTTATGTATCTCTGTAAGGCCGATTAACTCTAGGAATCTAGATTGAACTGTGCCTTCCCCTAAAAAGATGGTTCCACTTGTTGCCCCACATTCTTTTGCCTTACGTAGTACAGAGTCGGCTTTACCTCTGTTTATGACAGTAAAAAATAATGTATCTATAATTATCACTCCTTTTCGGTGTAGTTTTTCAAAATTATTTAGGTATGTATAGGTAGACGTAGAAGTTACAGATAGATTAGATTAAATAAATAGATAAGTTGACTTTCACAAGCATGGTAATTATTAGTGTATACACAAGTAAAATAATAACATATTAAATCTGCAATCGCAATAAAAAAGCTTTAAAAAAATTGAATATTCCTGGCAGACTTAAAAAAA
>JGI24710J26742_10001063_pt1 | contig 25551 bp, 16 predicted proteins | sample BioPla2DNA2_FD_26742 | JGI IMG/M metagenome (IMG submission 26742) | reverse complement strand
CTGCCTTCAACAAGTCCTGCAAATGCTTCCATACCACTGAAGCAAAAATTAGACATGTGGCAGAAGGTGAAGTGTGCACTTGAAAACAGGCTATAATCGCCAATATTTATATAAATACGCCTTCCTTTTGTTTAGATAAAGTGAAGGCGTTTTTAGCTCCTAATGATTCTTCATCTCACTATTCAAGTATTAAGCTTAGACCAATTTCAAATAAATCTTCTGTCAGTGCTCCAGGCTGGTATGCAATAATATAGCCATCTTTGTCAATAAAGACAGTTGTAGGTAATGAATAAGCCTCATATACTTTTGTTGCGTCTAGATCCATATCAAAGTAGACTGGAAAAGTGTATCCGTTATCTTCAATATATTTTTGTCCCTTTTCTTTAGTTTCNCTACGACCATCAACAGCATCTATCATCAAGAAATGTATATCATCCTTATATTCTATATACTTTTCTTCAAAAAGAGGCATCTCTTCGATACAATATGGGCACCAAGTAGCCCAAAAGTTAATAATAATTGGTTTACCATAGAAACCTGAAAGGTTTACTTCAGCTCCATCCACATCATAGACTGTAAAATCAAATGCTTCAAGCTTCTGTACTACGTTATCTACGCCGTTATCTTTGCCATCTTCGTAAGATTGCTGTTCATTGCTATTTTTGCTAATACTTAATTTATTATATGCAAAATAGGCGCCTGTGAGCAAAATAGCAAATACCACTATTCCAATTATTGTCTTAACTTTTGAATTCATAATAATTTCGTATGATATAGTCAACGACCAACCATACACTCCTTTCTGATATTTATGTTTATCCGTTAAAGTCTTTATAATAATTTTTTCTTACAACAATGCCTGCAGTTACCATTTTCATGTCAGCTATCTACCAAAGGCGTATGTGGAACAAGTTTGTTGACGGTATACTTTGCCTTGCTCCTTTAACCATAGTAGTTGATCAAGTATGCTGAACAAGTTTGTAGATATACTCATAGGAGTATGATTATATTGACAACAATGACAGATATTCTCCTATGAGGCCTGTAGCCAATAAAATGCCAACAATAACAAGCAGTAAACCCGATACAATATTTATAACTCTATAATGCTTCTTGATAAAGTCAAAGGATTTTTTTAGTCTATCAATTAATACAGCGCTAATAATAAAGGGAATACCAAGCCCCAGGGAAAAACACAATAGCATAATTATACCCTTAAAACTTTCACCACTACTAGCAGCGAGCATTAGGGCTGAGCCTAGAAATGCACCAACACATGGTGTCCACCCTATAGAAAAAATTAATCCAAAAAGAACTGAGTGAAAGAATTTGGGTTCTTTGGTCTTAATACCAATCCTTTTTGTATTATTAATAAATGGAATGGTAATTAAACCTATGAAATTTAAGCCAAACAGTATCACAATACTACCTGTAACAATATTCACTACTGTTTGATATTTTCTTAAGAAACCTCCGACAGTGCCAGCTAAAGCCCCCATTGAAACAAATACTATAGTAAAACCTAGAACGAAGCCCAAAGCATTTATAAAAGTTTTTTTCTTCTCTCCCTTTAAATCCTGACCAGCAAAGTACGAGATATAGATGGGTAGCATGGGCAACAAACAGGGTGAAATAAATGTTATGACCCCTTCAAGGAAGGTTATAAGATAATCCATATCGTAATACCTCACATTTGTGTTATAGTGCTTAAAACAGTTACTTCTCAGTATTAACAATTTGCTTTTCACAAAGGACATTACATTATTTTACCCCCATTAAATAATTTCTAACATTGAATTAGGAAGTCAAGACTTGCTCCACTTAANAAGCTGAACAGATGAAGGGTTTTGTGTGGGCCATTGTTAAAGAGCTTTTAAGTTAAGGTGGATTACTTCTTGTTTCATATTGAACTAGGTTTACCTTCTTGTTATATATTGTTAAACTTTTATGGAATATGATATTATGTAGATGAGTTCATCTTTATTTATGGATTTCACTATNTAAAATATCGCAAATACTCAGATAGGATAGAAATATGTTTACAATTAGAGAATGCACTGAAACAGCGGGATTAACAGAACTATTTAAGACGACATTACTTACAGGAAAGACGTCAGAAATATTTGAAGTTTTAAATTACCCAGAGTTACTGGATTTATGGAATAATTATTTTCGTGGTAGAAACCCTAAAGAGGTCAGTAAAGAACACTCTGGAAAAAATGAACAATGGCGAGATATAGATGAGCAAATTCTTTTTTACATTGTTCTGCTAAGTCGAGACAGATACAATAAAGTTTTTTGGAATATACTCGGACGTGTATATCAGAAAAGTAACTTTAGTGAGCGGGATAAATTAGCTTTTGTCTGCTATCTCCACCAATGCAAGTTTTCTAATAGCAGGAAGGATTATAGATTCCTACAAGCTTTCTGTGGTGATAAAGGNTTTTGGGTTGAGTCTCATTATGCTGCACTTATGTCGATTGCACAGGAGGATTCCACACCCGAACAGATACGTGGATATGTTCGGTTTTTCTGCAATAATGCAAACAAGCTAATGGATGATCCTATAATTAATGANTTTGAAACAGATAAATTAATTAGAGATATTAAGTCTTTTTTAGANCCCCATATTGAAAATTTGNCCCATGTAGATAAGTACTTTACATTAGGTATATTTAAGGAATTAGAAGGAGATATTGCCGGTGCATTTGAGATGCATAAAAAAGGCTATCGNGTTCATAAAAATCCTAAAATATTATTAAAATGGCTCTATAATGTGAACCAACTGGATAAATGGGAGAAGTTCTGGAAAGAAGAAACTCTCAATGGAATAAGGGACAGTGAGCAATACATAAGTGTAATATACGATTTATTACTATTTGCCAAAACGTTAAATGACGANATTGAAAAGCAGATTAGCGACTTTGCCACGTCTTATCCCAANCCTCCATCTTGGAGGGAGTTGAATAATTTTTACTCTGGTGTTATTTCTTTAAATATCCTTGGTAAAATACTTCCGGCTTTAAAACTTATGTACAAGCTGTATCCAACTGATATTGCTGTTTGCGACGTATATGCCAGGGCTTTGTTTGACCTTGGAAAATCAGAAGATTGTATTAGTATCAGGGAACATATTTTGAACTATTGCAAATTTAGTGATGAGAAATATATTGATTACTGCTTCAAAATTATACTTCTATGCCTGATGTTAGACAAAAAGGAAAAGGTATATCAATACATAAAAAAGATTGATAATGTGGGTAGAAAATTATCTCAAAGAAGATCTATATATGGGCTTAATTTGTATAAAAAGCGAATTGCTTGGCTTCTTGACTTATATGAAAAAATAAATGATACAGGGAATGAAAAAGCTAAGCTTGCTTACTTAGACTTTTGCAGTGCAATGGATCAACAGGGGTTATATGGGATACTTATTTGCTTGTGCGATCAAGAAAACATAATGTTACTGGATTTTGACGAGACAATTAGAATAATTAAGAGTTCACAAGACTTTGAAGTAAATAAGTTTCTTATAGGTATTTACTTAAAATCAATGACTAATAGGAAAGATTTGAGGCAGGGCCTTATTAAATTAACTGAAAAAATTAATCCCATACTTTCTAGATGTTTTCCAAAGGATTTACCCATTGAGATGCTTGAAAAGGTATACAAGACAATCTCAAATGCCGCTATTTCAGTAACACGGCAACGTTGTATTTCATTACTTGAATCCATAGATGATGAGGTGTTGCAGAAAAACCTTCTCAGCTACATGCTCGGTATTTATGATTATAAAACTCTTATCAAAGGGGTTATGAAATCACAAGTAATTAGTAGTTATAGAAAGGCAGAACTAAGGTTCGAGGTCTATTCCCTTTGTCTAAATGCTTATAATGATAATATTATATTTTATTATTTATGTGCTGAATCATTAATGGATATCGGGGATTATGAAAAAGCAAGAGAATACTTTAGATATGTGGCAGAATATAAGGACACTATACCCAAGCAAGATACATCCAGAATTATGATGTATGTTTGTGATATTTTCATAAAAACCCATATGCATGAGCCGGTGGACTTAAGCACAGAAAAAGATTTAAGCTATAAGGTGGCTGCTATTAGAAGAATAATTATAACTAGTGAATACGAAAGGAAGTATTTGGACAAGATTTACTCTATTCATAATGAGCTAAATCACCCTGGTGTATATATTATTAATTCTTTTATGCAAAAAAAGGCAGGAAACGAAATAGAGGCTTTAAGGCATCTTCAAAATATAAAAAATGATACTATATTGTATGAAATATGCATGGAGAATTTGAACCATATTTCACCTATGGCAGTTGATTATAGAAACAATCTTAAAAGCGACGATACTACGGCTTATCAGAAAGGGTACCAATCAGGAACTAACCGTGTTCAAAGTCAAGACATACTTGATAAAGAAATTGGTGACGTGCTTCGTAACAAAGTAAGCGATAAGGATAAAGCCACAATCAACAACCCTGATACTAATAATGCTATTACAAATATCGTTGATGATAAGGATATAAAGATTGAAGCAAAAAGTTTGGAGCTGCCAGCTCATAATATCAGTAATAACCAAACGATACTAAACAATATAGACAAGCCCAGATATGATGAAAAAACGACAAATATATTTAATGCATATAGTAGTTTAGAGCAATGGGAGGGGATTGATGATTTTTCTCATCTTTTGCCAAATCTCCATCATGCGCTTCTACAGTGTCCTGACAGAGCAGAAGGGGACAGAATGGCTTATTTTCGCGCAATAGAAACTTCAGCTCATAATATGCAAAAAGTAATTGAGGTACAAAAACTTACCGACAAGAGTAAAGTTTTACTCGAAGCTTCAAAACAAGCATATTTGTTAAATCTAAATGTAGACTTTTTCCTACTTTTTAATGAGTATGCATACTCCATGATAGCGGATTTTGATTACAAAAAGGAAATCGAAAGAAAGCTTATTTTTAGTTATGAATTCTTAGTGTTGCTCCATGCTGAAACGAAAACGGGTTTCAGTATTCCAGAAACTTATGTTGACTTTGCTTTTAGGTCAATGATTGAGGCGTATATTAGCCTTGATACCCCTGAGAAACTATTTGATAATTTGAAATACTTATACAAAGCAATAGAATTGTTTCAAGTTTTTAGCTATAAGTATATTCCTAAAATAAGTCGGGCGTATTCGGATGTCTATGATGAGATATTTGGCGTGATAAAGGAATTTATCATAAAAGTTCAACACTACAATGAAGCAACCGAAATTGATAAGAAAAAAGAGATGTTATCTCAGTTGTCACTTAACACTGTAGACTTTAATTATGTAATAGCAAGTAAAGTAAATAACCCTTATAAAGTTTTGCTTATTCAATTTATAAGTAGTGTTGACGGACTACTTGCAAAAGAGAACAGAAATCTTATTAAGATGCCGGACATAAAAATTGTGCTACTTAATGTTGATAAGATACTCAAGAGTGATGAAGCTCTTCAGTTCGAGATTATAAATGAAGGAGAGGCTCGAGCACTTAACGTAACTTCCAGTTTTAAAATTCTTAAAGATGATTTGGTGGTTTTATCAAAGGATTTCACTTTTGATGTTGTACGTGAGATGGAGAAGCTGCCGATAAGAATTGATACCGGTTTAACTAAAGAGGGTTTATATCATGTAAGTGTTCATGTGCGTACTGGCAATGACGAAAAACACACAATATCATACAATGACAGCTTTGAAATTGTTCTGCGTTCCGACGAAAAGTTTGAATTTATCCCGGATAAGTTTGTTGTATCACCTATAATAGATCAAAAAGGTTTCTTTGGGAGAAAGGATATTATAAACACAATTGAAAATGGTTTGTCGGGTGGAGTTGGAAATACAACATTTATAATATACGGACTAAGAAGAATAGGTAAGAGCTCATTGCTGTACCACATCCAAAACAAATTCGATAACGAGTTCATAACAGTTTTCTGCGATGGAGAAAGCCATCCTGCTAACGATACCGCTGAATTGGTCTATAGTATGTTTGTTGTACAAATACATCATGAAATGGTGGAACATGGAATCGATATAAACATGCCTGATTTTGCAGAATTTGAGCGTAATCCATTGTTGAGGTTAACAAGTTTTTTTAGGGAAGTGGAGAGAAAGCTTAAAGACAAGAGCCTTCTTTTGTTAATAGACGAGTTTGAGCTCATAATACTTGGCGTGCAAGAAGGTAAGTATTCTCAGGATTTGTTTAAGACTATACGCAGCCAAATGCAGCATTCACAAAAAACAAAAATTGTTATTGCTGGAGGCGGATACTTGCTTAACATGCTTGTGAACGAAGCGCTTTCTATATCTGATACCTCGCAACCTGTAAAGATAAGCTTCCATCAAAAATCCGAAATATTTGAAATGGTTCAAAAGCCATATGAAGGAGTGCTTCACTATTTACCTGATTCTTTAGAGCGTATTTTTATGCTAACAAATGGACATGCCTATTATGCTTCTATTTTGTGCAAAGAGCTTATTGGCATTTTAAATAAAGAGAAAAGGTATGTAGTCTATCCTTCGGATATTGATTTAGCAGCAAAGATTGCTTTAGAAGTAAATCAGTATGGTAACTACGAGAATATGTGGGAATCACTGTCCGGGGTAACTGAAAAGCTGGTGCTTGCAGCCACAGCAGAGGAATTGGACCATTATGACGATTATATAACTATGAAAAAACTATACGAGAAAGCCGAGGATATAGAAGCGAAATACGATCTGGATGGATTATTATACAAAACTCGAGTATCGGCTGCAGTTAATAATATGCTAAAGATTAGTATTTTATCAGAAAAATCTGGCGGATTTCGAGTTTCATTAGAACTTTGGAGAAGATGGCTGCAAAAGGCATGGCCAGTCCAACGAGTAATTGAAGTATATAGCGATGAAATAAAGACAGAAATGCAAAAGGAGGCAAATATACTTGAACAATAGCATCTTATGCGACAAACGTTATCCAATTGAGCAACCTGATGATTTTATAGGGCGAGAAGAAATTATATGGCAAATTAAAGACAAGGTATTCAGCGGAAGAAGAAATTGTATTGCCATAATTGCTGATGATGGTATGGGCAAATCTTCACTGATTAACTACATATATTTTGAAGAAACACAAAAGAATCTAATTGACAATTACGAAAAAAATCTATTGGTTTTGCTCAATAATGCCGAGCCATCAAGTTTCGAAGATTTCTTTTTTATTTTACACGAAGCAATTTATGAAAATATCCAGCTAAGTAGTTTCTTAAGTGATGAAATAAAGGAAGAAAGTCAAGAAATCTTTAGCGGCGACAAAGGTGTATTAAATGCTAAAACTATATTTGAGCTGAAAAACTTATTAAATCGTCTATTTTTATACCTCTACAAGCAGGAAATTACAACAACTATATTAATCGATGATATAGATAAGATGACGAAGGCAATAGGGGATCGGGATAAAACTAATGAGAAGCGTCAAGTAGCCAAAGAAAGTTTTAAATATCTTAGATCCAAGGTTAATGATGTAAGGAAATGCGATATAAGGTACATAATTACTAGCAAAAAGCCTCTGAAATCTATTTCAAAAGAATGCTACGAATCTGGTTTTCCGGGAATTTTTGAGTACAAGACACTCGAGCCCTTTACTGAAAATGAAATAGAACAATACCTTTCAAAATGCAATATGGACCCGGAAGATAGCAAGTATTCTGTTATCAGAAGAATATCTGGAGGATTTCCGGGGATTCTCAGGTCAGCCTGTAAGGTCATGGGTGAAATAGAAAAAGAGCATGGAGAGAGTAGTGAGAATAAAAACATAAGCCAGGATGAATTTTATAAGAAAGTTGCATTAGATGCGGCAAATACTCTCGAATCTCAATGGAATGTATCCTCTGACAACGAAAAACTGCTATATAAAGCAATAGCAGAAAATAAAGATTATGAAATGATAAATAGTGGTAATAGGGATTGGTCTGTTGAGCTAGATATAGCAATTAACAGAAAAATTATAGATACCGAAAGATTATTTACTTCGGAGATCTTTGGCTATTTCGTAAAGCATATGGCAATCATCACGGAAGATGAACCCGATGAGTTTAAAGCGATAAGTGAAGATAAAAATATTATAGAAGAGGAAAAGGCAAGCGAAGTCCAAAACATTAATGCGGCAATGCTTGAGCAACAAAATGATATTCTTGCAAAGTCTAATATGATGAAAGATGATGCAATAAACATGCATAAAAAAACGCTGGATATGTTATATGAACAAAATAAAAGACTGTTTTCAGAGTTTGTTTCTAAGGACTCCAAAATTAAATCATATAACAGTACAGTTTTAAATCGTGAAAGTAAAAAGGAATACAATGAATATGTAAAAGATGTGTTCCAAAAGTACATGGCAATGAACATTTCCGAGACTGATGGTTTCGCATCATTGAGTGGTAGATTGACAGAAAATGCACGGGAAGTCATAGGTGATGAAAACCATAGAATGCTAACCGAAGCAGAGCTGTTGTTTAATGTCTATCGGGAAACTGATAATGATCAATCGCCTGTGGGGGTTTTATATGGAAAGCTATTAGAAAGCCTTATTAACAAAGTTGCGCTTCCAAAAATAAAAAGCATTCCATTAATACAAAGCTCTGATATTGTTCTTACAAAAGATGGTCAAACACGCCTTCTAATTGAATGGGACAGCATATATATTGGTAATTTAAGGTATGTTATGAATCAATGCAGGAACATATTTGAACAGGATAATTACTTGAGAAATAAGTTCAGAGGCATCTATACATTTGATTTTCGTAACAAACTAGAGGATATTAGAAACATAAGAAATAAGTGTGATCATGAAAAAAAGGAGCCAGGTGATAAAGTAACGGTTGAAGACATAGAAGTTATGAGAGATTCGTTGTTCGGTATCAACACGTATGATACAGGTATAATTGAAGCTATGGTTAAGCTTTATAATATGTGAGGTTGGACCTATAAGAACTAACTTAAGAGGTGAAGATAATGCCATTGGTGTTGGTTCCCATTTTCATCACCTTCTTTCTATAACCATTATTCTATATAACATAACAAAAAATTGCAAGTTAGGGGGTTTATAGCAAAAGAAGGTCAGCTTTTACTTTTTCATGTCCTCCTTTGTCGCATTCCACAATGAATGGTAAACGCTAAGAGATTTTGTATATTTTATATAAATTATTTCATAATTTCACAAAAATTTTGTTGAAACTATATTATAGAAATGGTAAAATATACTTAAAAGTGTGAGCGATGACTCACGTCAATGTAAATTATAGGTGAGTACAATGTATAAAAAGCTGGATTCTGATACTATAAACAACATTCTCGAAACTGGAATAGAGGAATTTGCCAACAATGGCCTGGATCGTGCAAACATTAATGTAATAGCAAAAAAAGCTGGTGTCAGTGTGGGCGTAATCTATAAATATTTCAAGGATAAGGATAGTTTCTTTCTGGAATGTGTACGGCATAGTCTAGAACTTTTGGAACAGGTGTTGCAAGATGCTTTTTCGGATGATGCAGATGTGATGACGTGCATCAAGAGAATTGTTTACGCTTTGCTGGAGCATTCCAGAAAGCATAAGAACTACAATGTGATGTACAACGAAATCACTTCAGGAAGTTGCAGGCGATATGCAAATATCCTGGCAAAGGAGATAGAAACGCGCACAGCATCTGTATATGAACAACTTATGGAAAAAGCAAAGCAATCGGCGGCTGCGGAGATCAAAATAGATTCTCGTATGCTCGCCTTTTTTTTCGATAACCTGCTGATGATGCTGCAATTTTCCTATAGCTGCGATTATTACACCGAAAGAATGAAGATATACTGTGGTGAAAATATTTTGGAAGATGACGAAAAAGTAGCCAATGAATTCATCGGGTTTATCGGCAGCGTTTTGGGTTACCGATGATTATAACAGGGTGCAATAGAAGCTCAAGAAGTAATGGTTTATAAGCAAACGGAGTTACCGGTGATATAACCGGTTGAAATAGAAAAACTTAGAAAGGAGGATGACTGTTTGTATGTAATTGCTTATGACTTTGGAACCACAGGAGTGAAAACCTGCCTTTTTAGTATCGGAGAATCGCTTAAAATGGTGGCAAGCGAGTATGGAGTATATGGATTGTATATTCTTGAAAATGGCGGAGCCGAACAGGATACTGAAGAATGGTGGGGGGCGATGTGCACTACAACACGAAGACTTTTTGAGAAGACGGACGTCAGACCTGAGCAGATTGGTGGAATTTCTTTTTGTTCTCAGATGCAGGGGCTAGTACTTGTGGACGATAGAGGAAAAGCCCTTAGACGGCCTATGAGTTATATGGACCAGAGAGCAGTATCAGAAATGAAAGCATATCTAAGCCATGGGCTTGCTATCTCTGGTGCTAATATGCGCAAGCTGATTAAAAGTCTAATAATCACCCATGCAGCTCCAACCAGCGTAAAGGACCCTATTTGGAAATACAAATGGGTTCAAAACAATGAACCAGAAGTTTTCTCTAGGATACATAAATGGCTGGATGTAAAGGAATATTTAATCTGCCGCTGCACAGAACAGTTTGTTATGACAAAGGATTCCGCGTTTGCCACCTTCCTTTATGATACCAGATCGGTGAAGTGGGGCTGGAGCAAGACGCTTTGTGAACTGTACGGTGTTGATCCGAAGCACCTTCCAAAGGTAATAGACAGCTCTGAACAGGCAGGCGTGCTTACAGATAATGCTGCGCATGAACTCGGGCTTAAACCCGGTATTCCAGTATACGGGGGAGGCGGAGATGCGACACTGATAGGCGTAGGTGCGGGATGCATTAATGTAGGTGATACGCATATTTATTGCGGAACATCTGGCTGGGTTGGCACTGTGATTGACAGACAGGTAGTGGATATTTTTGCGAAGATTGCAGGTATTATCGGTGTAGAAGCAAATAAATATATTTATTTCGCTGAAATGGAGACTGCAGGAAAATGCTTTGAGTGGGTAAAGGATCATCTGGTCTTGGATGAGATCGGTATTTACCTAAAAAAGACACAAATTACCGAGAGTAAAGAAAAATTATACGAAAGCCTATATGATTATATGTCCGAAACCATATCAAAAATTGGTCCAGGAGCGGGTGGCGTGTTTTTTACACCATGGCTTCACGGAAACAGGTGTCCCTTTGAAGATCCTAACGCAGCGGGAATGTTTTTCAATATAAAACTGGAGACTGGAAAAACAGAACTTATAAGAGCAGTACTTGAGGGCATCTGCTATCATCTTCGTTGGATGCTAGAAGCCCAGGAGAAAAAGGTCAAAACCTCCAGTACTATACGTTTTGTCGGGGGCGGTGCATTGTCGACCGTGACTTGTCAGATTCTTTCGGATATTACTGGAAGGGTTATAGAGACAGTTGAGGCATCAAAAGATGTGGGTGCCGTTGGCGCAGCCATGTTAGCCGCAGTTGGTAGTGGAAAACTGTCGGGAATGTCGGCCATTAAGGATTTTATTCCTGTGAAGAACCGGTACGAACCTGATATGGAGAAGAAAAGGATATATGACAAAAATTATCAGGTGTATAAAAGGCTGTATCAGACCAATAAAAAAAGCTTCGCCATGATGAATGCTTATAACAGGGAGGCTTGACAATGGAAGAGAATAAGGCAAGAAAACTGCTGGTGGACACCGGCAAGAAGCTCCTGGAAACAGGGCTTGTGGCCAGAACATGGGGAAATATAAGCTGCAGGTTGGATGAAGACAATATTGTCATTACACCAAGTGGATTGGATTATACAAAAACCAATGAAGAGGACATAGTTAAGTTGAACATTTCAACGGGTGAGTGGCAGGGGATTCATAAACCGTCTGGTGAAAAAAAGATTCACATTGCTGCTTATCAGCAATTTCCTGATGTGAACTTTGTGATTCATACACATCAAACTTACGCTTCTGCAATAGGGCTTGCAGGATATGAGCAACTGGATATAACTGCCGAGGAAAGGGAAACACTTGGAGGCGTCATGCGGGCAAGCTATGGCCTTCCAGGGACAAAAAAGCTGACAGAAGCTGTAAAGGTGGCTTTACAGGATGGAGCCAAGGTAGTACTTATGGCAAATCATGGTGTCCTTATATGCGGAAGCAGTCAGGATGAGACGATGGACAAGGCTATGCTTTTGGAGGAGATCTGCAAAAGAAATACAAAAGGTAACTTTGAAGTGGCACAGTATGAAGTAACCGAAAAAGTAGAGAAGTTATTATGTGATTTAAAAGAAAAATTCGTATATGCTGCTTTGGTGCAGACGCCCGCTGTTCTCGCGTGTGCAAACGAGGGGAAGCCAATATATGCACAGGTGGATGACATGGCTCAGATGATTGGGCGGAAAATCCCAGTGACAACCAATGAGACAGAACAGGTTGCTAAAGCACTTGAAAAAGTGAACGCTGTACTTGTGTCGGGTATCGGAGCTGTTGTTAGATCTGAATCCCAAGATGATACTACAGCACTTGAACTGCTGGTGGACAAAGCAGCAATCTGCAGTATTCATACGGCTGCTTGTAACGTAAAAGCAAGAATCGGTATCATCGACGCAGCTTTAATGAAGTTGGTATATAAAATGAAGTATTCAAAGCAAAAAGGTTAGGGGTAAAGACTGGTCTGTGCAAAACGCAGTCAGATTGAATAAATAAAGCAAGGGGGATAAACAAATGGGTAATTACGGAATAAGTAGATGGGACGATCCTGTAGAAATCAATGCAAAGCTTAAGGCTCTTACGAGTCAGCCGATATGGGAGGTGGATGACGACTATTATAACAATGTCGTTATGAAGTATTTTAATGAAAAGTGTAAAGCATCCAAGGCTGTTTTCGAAGAAGCCAAGGCATATATACCAGGGGGCGTTCAGCACAACCTGGCATTTAATAAGCCGTTTCCAATGTGTATGGTTAAAGCAGAGGGCGCATACCTGTATGACAAGGACGGTAACAAATATATAGATTTCCTGCAGGCGGGCGGACCGACAATCCTGGGTAGCAATTATCATGTTATCAGAGAAAAGGTCATTGAGCTTCTTAACGAATGTGGACCAGTAACGGGTCTATTGCACGAGGCCGAACTGATGATTGCAAAGGAAATTAACAGACATATGCCGAATGTAGAGATGTTTCGCATGCTTGGTTCTGGAACTGAAGCAGTGATGGCCTCACTTCGAATAGCAAGAATTGAAACCGGGAAAAAGCGTGTCATTAAAGTTGGTGGAGCGTATCACGGTTGGTCGGATCAGATGGTTTATGGCCTTAAAATCCCTGGAAGCAGGGCACTGCTTGAGTCCCACGGAATACCTAAAAGCGCATTTCGTTACACCGATGAGGTTCGTCCAAACGATTTGGAAATGCTTGAGAAAATGCTTAAGAGAAATCGGCTTAAAGGCGGTACTGCTGCAATAATTCTGGAGCCAGTAGGTCCTGAAAGCGGAACAAGGCCCATCTCCAAGGAGTATAACGCTGAAGTACGCAAACTCTGTGATAAATATGGGGCTCTGTTGATATTTGATGAAGTGGTGACCGGATTCCGAGTTGGCATGGGCGGAGCACAGGGATACTTTAATGTGGTTCCCGACTTAACGATCTTTGGCAAGGTTATAGCCGGAGGATATCCGGCTGCGGGCGGCGTAGGTGGCAAAAAAGAGTATGCACAGCTTATGGCAGCTGGCCTTGCTACAGGTAAACACAGGGCTTATGTAGGCGGAACTTTGGCGGCTAATCCTCTTTCCTCTCTTGCAGGATACACAGCAATTAAGGAAATCGAGAGAACCAATGCATGTGAAATTGCAGGCAAAATGGGGGACCGCCTGTGCGATGGATTAAAAGAGTTGATTGACAGATATGGTTTACCTTTCGTCGCATATAACCAGGGCTCTATTGTACATCTTGAGTGTACGGGCGCGATGAGCTTCGACTTTTCATCCATGTCGTTTATAAAATCAGCCCTTGGTATCTTGAAACATAAGGATATGATGTATGAAAGAAAGGACTCCATGGAAAGAATGGGTGCAGCCTATATGGCAAACGGAATAGTAACACTTGCTGGCAGCAGACTGTATACATCTTTGGCAGACACACCGGAAATCATAGATGAAGCTTTGAACAGGTTTGAAGAAGTATTTAAGCATGTCAAAAAAACAAGCAAAGGGCTGATTAAATAATTAATCATACTACTTATCAACCTAAAAGATATATAACTTGGGGGGGAGTCAGTTCGCGGGACCATTCCATATTGTGGGATGGTCCCAAGTCTTATGGTGGGCTATATAAGTGTTTGTTTTACTTGCTTTAGGGGGGGTTGTATGCTATAAAAAGACGTAAGTCTAGGTTATCTTCAAGACAAGTGGCAGATAGCCTGGTTTGTATTAAAATAAGTGATAACATATGCGTTTTAGAAAGGCGGGCTAGATATGAATATTGTTGATAATAGGGAAGTTATTATAAAAGGCAACTACGATGTAATCGTAGTTGGTGGAGGGATAGCAGGAGTTAGTGCTGCTGTCAGCGCAGCACGAGAGGGTGCAAAAACGCTTATTATGGAAAAAAGCATAATGTTTGGTGGTCTTGCCACGGCTGGATTAATAAGCTGGTATGAGCCCTTATGCGACAGTAACGGCAAAAAAATGATAAGTGGCATCGCTGAAGAGCTTATACAGCTATCGGCAAAATATGGGTTCGACAATCTTCCGGATGTATGGAAAGATGGAAACAATACTACTCAAACAAACAAAAAATACGCAACATATTTTTCACCCACTATTTTTGCAATGGCACTGGATCAATATCTCATCGAAAATAATGTAGAAATTATTCTTGACTGTATGGCCACTTTTCCTGTTATGAACGGTTCAGTGTGCNAAGGAATTGTTNCAGAAACAAAGGAAGGAAAGGTGTTTTACGGTGCAAAATCAGTTGTTGATGCGACGGGAGATGCAGATATATTTGCAAAGGCAGGTGCACCTGTAGTATCCGGTGATAATTACTTAAGCTTTGTAGCACATGGAATTAATCATGAGGCAATTGAAAAATATAATAATAANAATAATAATATGCTGTTCTTGCGCAAGTGGTTTTTTGAAGGAAGTAATCTTTTTGGTAAGGGGCATNCTGAGGGTATGGAACTTGCAAAAGGACTAACATCAGAAGATATAACCTGGTTTGTTTTAGCCGGAAGGAAATTACTTTTTGATAAAATAAAAGACCAGGACAAAAATTCAAGAGATGTAACAACGCTGCCTTCTATGCCCCAGTTTAGAAAAATCAGACGTATAGTAGGTGAACATGAATTCGTTGCAATAGATGGTGAGAAGTTTGATAATGCTATAGGTAGTTGTGGAGACTTCAGACCAAATGGTAAGGGGAAGCATTATCAAATCCCGATTACTTCGCTGTATAATAAAAATTACTCTAATTTGATTGCTGCAGGCAGAATTATATCAGCAAGCGGCGATGGTTGGGAGGTAACAAGAGTTATTCCTGTATGCGCATTAACTGGACAGGCTGCAGGATTGATTGCTGCAATCAACAAAGATGGCATAAACAACATAAACTACATAGAATTGGCTAACAAATTAAAAGATAATAAAGTGCTTTTTGTTTAACTTAAGAGGAAAAATACTTTTGCTTAAAGATTAGATAAAAATAAACCAACCCCAAAAGATTAGANAAATATCTAATTGTGTATTGACATTAGATAGTTCCCATAATATTATATGATCATATATTATTATGCGAAGGGGAATTTACCTATGAAGTTTGAACTTATTAAGCAAAAGGATTTTTCTTTATTGATGTTAGGAAAGTTTGTTTCCTTAGTAGGAAGTAATATGCAACAGTTTGCTCTGTCATTATATGTCCTGACAATCACAGGTTCGGCCACTATATTTGCATCTATATTATCAATATCCATATTACCTAGATTATTAGTATCTCCCATAGCTGGAGTTTTTGGAGATTGGTTTGATAGAAAAAAGACCATCGTAATGCTGGATTTTATAAATGGGTTAATCTTAGGAATATTTGCTATGATATATATAGTTAAGGGTAGCTTATCTATTTTTTTAATCTACATACTGGTTATTCTATTAGAGATAACTGAGATATTTTTTGATTCCGCAATGTCTGCAGTAATGCCTAGCTTAGTGGAAAAGGAAGAGCTTATGGAAGCAAACTCTCTGAATTCTCTAATAATGAACATAGGGAATATATTGTCACCTGTCATAGCTGCTATTTTTTACGGTAGCTATGGCATTAAAGTTATATTGATGTTTAGCTCTATTAGCTTTATATTATCAGCTATTAGTGAGCTTTTTATTAATATACCAAAGTCCCATAAGAAACCTGAAACAATAGATATTAAAACTTTTAAGGCAGATTTAATGGAGGGAATAGATATTATTAGAAGCAATAGGCTAATATCTACAATGATAGGTCTAGGAACTATAATTAATTTCTCAATCACTCCTCTTTTTGGTATTGGACTAATTTATATAACCAAGGAAGTATTAATGGTAAGTGATATGCAATTTGGAGTATTTCAAACAGTTGTCTCTATCTCTATGTTATTAGCGCCACTATTGTGTGGAAGTATAATTAAGAAAAAAAGGATTGGCAGACTTACTCATGATAGCTTTATAACTGTAGCTATATTGATATTAGTCATGTCAATATTTCCATCAAGCGTTCTTTTAAAAACCTTTAATTCCAATATGGTACCTTATATTGGCTTGATAATAATTACTTTCATAGTAGGATTAGTTGTTACAGCAGCTAATATTGCCATAGGGACATTGTTTAATCAAGTAGTGCCATTAGACTTAATGGGAAGGACTTCCACAGTTTTTAATCTTGCAGTTACAATATTTATACCTGTGGGACAAATGATTTTTGGATTCTTATATGATATAATGCTCTCAAGTGTAGTAATAATCTTAAGTGGAATGATATTAATTATAGTTACAACATTATATAAGAAGGCTTTATTAAGTTATGATGAAAGTGAGTTACTTGCAGAATCAAAAGCTTAGGGTTTGAGCAAATAACGGGAGAGATATAAGAGATGAACTTCAAATTTTACACTATAGAAAGTAGAATATTCGACTTTTTAGAATTTCCCAGTCTGATTTTTGCCAGAGCGCGTTATGAAAAATCGAAGGAGGAAGATGATCTTAAAATACCTTACTTTGCAGATTACTTAGATCTTCTAAATAGGGTAGAAGTAAAGCTAGAACCCTATGTAAAAGATATTGAGTTTTTTTACNTGAAAAATATCCATGGAGAATATGATTTTATAGGTCTGATTTCAAGCGTATATATGATATTTGGCCATAATAGCGAAAAAGAATATTTGGACATGTTACTAGGATTAAGTGAGAAGGATATTAACAAAAGTATAGCATACTCAATAATTTCCGATAATGAAAATAGTTTAGATTATTCAGAGGAGATTATGTCTAGGGCTGAGGCTCTTAGTTTAAGTAAAAGCGAACTAATCGCTCTCATTAAGGATTTACCCACTGACGCTGCTGCGAAATGGAATTTGTTTCTCACCATTGAAGAGCCCGTTAAGTATATGAAAATCTATGTTGATTTGATGTACAAAATACTGCCAATATTTACAGACTTCTATAAGCAATATGAAGAGGAAGTGGGTAAGTATGGACAATACCTAGCTGAATTTCTTAATGAAAAGGGCACAAAAGGGCTAGAAGAGAAAACATACTCCATACTTGATTCAAAGGTTATTAATGATGATGATAACAGAATCTTGATTTCTGCAGTACTACAATATGCCATTGCCGTAATGGGTGTTGGGCGCAATAGTTATATTGCTTGGGGCTTAAGGATGGAAGAGGCCTTTAAGAGAATTAAGGAAGTAAATGAAAATAAAATTAATGAGCGGGTACAGGTATTCAAAAACTTAGGTGATAAGACTAGATACGAAGTTGTAAGGCTAATAGCCTCGGGTGAGACCTCAACTAAGGAAATAGCTCAGGCTTTAGGTGTATCTAGCGCGACCATATCCTATCATATAAATAATTTACTGCAATCAAAGATTATTAAAATAGATAGAGCTGAAAGCCGTTATAGCTATGTTGTAGATCATGAAACACTTGAAAAAACAATCAACGGACTAATGCAGGATTTAAAAACTCACAGGTGTGAACATACAGCAAAATCAAGTTTTGGTGATATCATCTCCCATTGAATGCGCTGACTTTGCCCGATTGATGGCAGAAGTGGCATACGCCGAAGGTGCAAGGGATGTTGTTATCAATTGGAGAGATGAGTTGTTTAGTAAATTGAGGTATATGCTTGCACCAGAAGAGGTTTTTGAAGAGTTTCCCCAATGGGAAAAGGATCTGTATGTATCTAATGCTAACAAAGGTGCGGCTTTTATCAGTATATCAGCTTCGGATCCGGAGTTGATGAAGGAAGTAGATTCTGAAAGAATATCCAAATCACAAAAAAGCCGGAATATTGCCTTAAGTGAGTTTTATGACAGAACCATGAGTAACTGGAATAGCTGGTGCGTAGCATCTGTTCCTACANCAGCATGGGCAATGAAGGTTTTCCCTGAGATGGATCCTGACGGGGCTGTTGAAAAACTATGGGAATTGATTTTTAAGGCTGTACGCATAGATACCAACGATCCAGTAGCTGCATGGGATGCCCATAAGCAGAATTTAAAGCAGCGTATTGATTTCTTAAATGAAAAAAAGTTTAAGTGCTTGCAGTATAAAAACTCCAAGGGTACTGATTTAATTATTGAATTACCTGAGGGCCATATTTGGCTTGGCGGATCTGAAAAAACCCAGGAGGGATTAGAGTTTATAGCAAATATGCCTACCGAAGAAATATTCACGCTTCCATCCAAATACGGTGTACATGGTACAGTTGTTTCGACTATGCCGCTTAATTATCATGGAAAGCTAATTGAGAATTTCCAATTTACTTTTAAAGATGGCAGGGTTGTGGATTTCAAAGCTGACAAGGAATATTCTGTTCTGAAGAAGATGCTTGAGACTGATGAAAACGCCGTATATCTAGGGGAAGTAGCTCTTGTGCCACATGATTCCCCCATATCCAATACAAAGGTACTGTTTTACAATACTTTATTTGATGAGAACGCTTCCTGTCATCTGGCTCTTGGTGAGGCATATCCTGTTTCCCTTAAAGATGGAGAGGATATGACTAAGGAAGAGCTTGAAAAAGCAGGTGTAAACTCCTCACTGATTCATGTGGACTTTATGATTGGCAGCGAGGATTTAGAAATAACCGGAATTACAAATGACGGAGAAATGGTGCCAATCTTTGTAAAAGGAAATTGGGCAGATAGATGATAACTTCTCAGCCAATTATTGAGTAAGTTTCAATAATAGCAGCAACTATTAACATTATACTGCTTATTAATAAAATGATTATTTCGGTAATACTTAGTTTGATATCCTTCAACTTTCGTGTTTGAGACCATTTTTTAGGTGGGAATGTTTCAGAAATGAGAAGCGATTTAGTCAATGTTACTCCACAGACTAAAGAATATGCTGTTGTTTCCCATAACCCTATTCTAAGATATTGCATATTTGCTGCTGTCACATTAATAAATGGTACTTCAAAACNATTAGCGCCTGCAAGCCATCCAATCATTATGCCTTGGGCTACTAATATCAGTAACCCAGGCGTGATTACTTTAAACCTAACAAATAGGTTACCAACAGTTATCAAAATACAGATAATAAGATTGCTACCAATTATAAAGAGAAGTGTCGACCACCAACCTCCTACAGCAGCTGTAGCTGAGTTTACTTCAATTACGTTTACCCAAGCATCTTTATTAATTATATAACTGATGGCAAATACGACCCATAATATAACTTGAAAGCCCAACCATATAGTAAAACATCGCTTTATCACACTTAATTGATAAAGAGCGCCTAGACCTGCAAGAATACTCCTACCTGTTCTACATTTTCCCATAAAAATATCCCCTATCATCAAGTAAACTCTATCTTACGGTCGAAGCTATGATAGTCAAATCTAGTGTTTGTTCTGCTGCTATAAGTTATCAATGATGTAATAATCTACATATATAAACTAGCAATAATTGCATATAAGTATATCATATGATTGGCTGCATTAAAATACCAATATTCCTCGTTAATCACATTACTCTAGCTACTAACCCTTTTTAACCCTTCTGTAATCTGACGGAGCCATCCCCATTATTTTCTTAAACAATCTGGAAAAATAATATTGATCGCTATAACCAATTTTTTCAGCGATTTCTGAAATAGTCATTTCGGTAAAGTCAAGATTGAAACATGCTTTTTGGATTTTTAGCCGTAAGAAATAATCAATTGGGGAGTAGCCTGTTTTTTCTTTAAATATATCGATTAGTTGAGTTTTTGAAAGATTGTTGTAGATTGTTAAGTCGTTAAGAGTCAACCTCTTATCAATATTATTTTTCATAAAGTCTATGCTGTTCTCTACATACTTGGTTTTTTTATCCCTTGCCTCGTATTTATTATTTGGCATAAACAAAACCTTCGCCAGAAAATAACTCAAACTATAACAAGCATATATGATATTGCTTATATCCGGACCTGTTGATAAGGCATCAAACATATCATCAAAAAGAACTTTAAGAAAAGGCATAGTTGACAAAGGCACATCTATCAAGGTAATGGTACTGTTGTTTTGAATTAAATGATCATCTGACTCTCCACTGAAATGTATCCAATAAATATCCCATGGATTTTCGTCGTTGGATCCATAAATATGAGGCGTATTTTTTGGTATTATCAGCATAGTGTTACTGCGAATTCTTGTTTTTTTTTGGTCAATAATGACATAGCCCTCGCCTTTAGTGCAGTAAATTAGAATATTTTGCTTGCAGCCCTCTTTTCTATCAATATAATGATATTGAGCATACGGAAAAAAACCTATATCTGTTACAAATAAATTCTTTGTAAGAGGATGGGTAGAAATATAGTCAATAATTTCTTCTGGCAAAACAAACAGCTTCTGATTCTTAAAGGTATACGCAATATACGGTTTCATAAGTTTATTATAGTTATAGAAATAAAAAACATCAACATGCAATTCGGAATATAATCCATCATGTGAGTTATAATGTGCATTTCTTGATAATGTTTTATATGGTATATTCAAGTTAGCTATAAGATAATTAAACTTATCTTTATGGATCAATCGATTGTCTTTTTAATTTTTAGTACTTGTCTTACATATTTCTATCACACCTTGGATGGTACAATGGAGGTTGGATATGAGAAATTTCTTAATTAATCTGACAGATAATAAAAAGGATATTTTTTCAGGGCATATTAATTATGGTGGCGTAAATTCACAAGGGGATAAAATAAGCTTTACTAATTATTATATGGAACTAAACGGAGTTCCTTTTTTCGGAATTTCGGGGGAGTTCCATTTTAGTCGCTATCATAGAATGTTTTGGGAAGATGAAATAATTAAAATGAAAATGTGTGGAATTAATATTATTGCCACATATATTTTTTGGATTCATCACGAGGAGGAACAGGGTGTATTTGATTGGAGTGATAACAAGAATTTACGATACTTCATTGAACTATGCAGCAAACACGGGTTATATGCAATAATCAGAATTGGACCATTTTGTCACGGTGAGTGCAGAAATGGAGGTCTACCAGATTGGTTGTTTGGTCGTCCCTTTGAGATAAGGTCAAATGATGAGGAGTACCTTTATTATGTGCGTAGACTTTATAACGAAATTGGAAACCAAGTAAAAGGACTTTTTTATAAGGATGGGGGACCGATTATAGGCACTCAGATTGAGAATGAGTACATGCATTCTGCTGCACCTTGGGAGATGACGACAGGTATAAGCAATGAATGGGTCACCGGCGGAAGAGATGGGGATTCCCATATGAAAAAACTAAAGCAACTAGCGATAGAGGCCGGGATCGATACACCTATATATACCTGTACTGCATGGGGAGGGGCGGCGGCTCCAGTAGATGAAATGCTTCCTTTATGGGGAGGGTATGCATTTTGGCCGTGGATTTTTTATGGCGATGTAGAAGAACATCCTGTAACACCTGAATATATATTTAGAGATTATCATAACTCATCCAAACCTAAATGTTATAATTTTGAGCCCCAATATGACCCTGGAAGATACCCATATGCGTGTTGTGAAATGGGGGGAGGGATGAATGTCTCCTACAATTATAGATTTGTAGTACCTGGCGAAAGTGTACCTGCCATGTCCATAATAAAAACTGCAGGGGGATGTAATTTTATTGGTTATTACATGTTCCATGGTGGATTAAATCCCAAAGGAAAGAAAAATACATATTTGAATGAGCATTCTACACCCAAAATTTCATATGATTATCAGGCGCCTCTTGGAGAGTTTGGGCAAGTAAGGGAGTCGTACAAAAACTTAAAGCTTCAGCACTATTTCTATAAAGATTTTGAAAAAGAGCTATGCCCTATGAAAACCGTTCTTCCACGTGATACAGACAGCATGGATCCAAAGGATCTGGATGAACTCAGATATGCTGTTAGGATAAATGGAGAATCGGGTTTTGTATTTATCAACAATTACCAGGATCATATGGAACTGAAGGAACAAAAGGATTTTAATATTCATCTGAGACTTGAAACCGAAAATATAAAAATACCCGAAAATGGCACTATCTCACTTGGCAAAGGCGCTTCTTGCATTTTACCTTTTAATTTTGATATGGGTGGGGTGCTTCTTAAGTATTCAACGACACAACTAATAACGGTAAGCGAGCATAATAATGAAATCTATTATTTCTTCTTTATTCCCGACGGAATGCACGGAGAGTATTGTTTTAGTGGAGAAACCTGCCATTATCAAGTAGAAAACGGTTATGTTGAAAATGTTGGTGACAAAGTTGTAATTCATGTAAAAGAAGATTGTACAAGTATTATTACCTTCACTGCTGCTAATGGAAAGAAAATAAATATTTGTACTCTCAAAAAAGAAGATGCAGCAAATCTATGGAAAGCAAAAATATGGGGTAGTGAAAGAATTATTATTACCAAGGCTAATGTTCTGGCAACCGAAGATATGATAAAGCTTGAATGTCGAGGGACAGAGAATATAGAGTTTTCCATATTCCCCGATTATAAAATTCCTTCTATTAAAGGAGCAGAGGTTATTGATAGAAGCAGTGATGGTATATTTACTAAATACCAGTTTAAGATTCCCAAAACCAACTCTAATTTAAATATTAATAAAGTCCAAAAAAATAAAGCAATTATAAGAGTATCACAAGAATTGTTTACAGGTGTAAAGGAAGTGATGCTCAAGATTGACTACAATGGTGATGTTGGATACGCATATGTAGATGGGGAACTTATACATGATAACTTTTTTAATGGAACGTCATGGGAAATTGGATTAAAGCAGTTTGAAAAGGAGATTCTGGAGGGTGGAATGTACATTTATATATCTCCGATAAAAATTGGAAGTAAAGTAAAGAGTGATTCAACAATGGCTGCAAGGATGGAAACAACAGAAAAAGAAATAGCTGATATAAACTCAGTTACAGCAGTCTCTATATGCGAAATTATATTAGGGTGATAGCGATATTCACTCGCACAAACACACATTAAATAAGTGTTAGGTAGTGTCAAAAAAGTTATGATAACAACAAACTTGAGATTACAAGTTTGTAACAAAGTGGGAAAAGTGTTATTAGGGGGTTATTAATATGTATAATTTTTATGTTACGTCCGATGAACGTAAAATACTTCGCGAATTGGCTAAAAAACAGTTAGAGTACTCACAGCTACCCATTATNAAGGAACGGATGGACCAATGGTATAGGCATAATGAATGTAATGGAGAAAAACCGATGATCCATATAGAAATAGGGACTTTTGAAAAGGACATCATCCCAGAACTAAAATGTCGAACCGAAACAGGCCGTGCCATTGAGTTAGAGCTATATCGCAATTTCATCAATTATGAGAAGATAGATGATGATAGGATTGTTCCGCCTTATTATTCAATTAGCTGGGATACCTATTTTCAATTGTTCGGCGTCACAATAGAAAAAGAGCATGCAATGGATTCCAAAGGAGAATCTGTGGGACACAGATTTAAGTACATAATAAATGATCTGGAAGAGGATTTTCCAAAACTTGGACCTTCAAAGTATGGTGTGGACAGAGAGAGAACCTTAGCATGGAAAGAGTTTATTGAGGAAATATTCGGCGACATACTACCGGTAAAAATTACTAACAATTGTCTTTATGCCGTTCCTACTCAAGATATTGTACACATGATGGGTATGGAAAACATGTTTTTTGCCATGTATGATTACCCTGACATATTTCATGCTTTAATGAAACGGATTACAGATGATTATATTGAATACTTTAAGTGGCTGGAGACAGAGGACCTGTTGCTTCCTACAGTATCCTATGAGATCTGCGGCCAGGGAACATTCTGTTTTACCCATGAACTTCCTCAGAAGAGAGTGCCGGGGAAAAAACTTACAGCAAATGATTTGTGGGGCTTCATGGATTCACAGGAGACAGTTGGGATTTCGCCTACAATGTATGAAGAGTTCATTTTTCCCTATTACAAAAGAATATCTGATTTATATGGGATTTTCTCCTATGGATGCTGCGAACCAGTTGATCCAATCTGGGACAATTGTCTAAGCAAATGTGAAAATCTGCGCAAAATTTCAATCTCTCCCTGGTGTAAAGAAGAGTTAATGGGAGAAAAACTTAGGGGTACTAAAGTGATCTATCACCGTAAGCCTTCTCCAAACTTCATTGGCGTGGGAAAAGAACTGGACGAGGAGGCTTGGAGGCAGCATATTATTAGTACACTTAAGGCAGCGCAAGGGTGCCATCTTGAAATTACGCAACGAGATGTTTACTCGTTGGGAGGAGATAGTGAAAAGCCCCGTAAAGCAGTAAAAATAATAAGAGAGCTTATAGAAGAATACTGGAAATAATATAGCCTTTATCAATCTGACTGCATGCGCTATGGGTTGAAACCTGGGAATATAATCATGCAAAATGTGAAAGCGTAAGCAAATGCAGTGTGACAACTTTCTAAATTATTGCCAATCCTCATATTGAAATTATTACAGAAAGTTTAATAAATTTGAACTTGGATTTACTTAGTTCATTGACATAAATTATTTATTTGTTAGCATAAAGTTAGAAAATTCAATAGTTATCCAATACTCATAAAGGATGAGTCGAGGTGATTGTTATCCCCTTTATGGGATCACGGTAGAGCAGGAAAGGAGTATTTGAAATGCTAGAAGTAAACATTAGAGAATCCTACGCTATTTCAGAAGTTGTTAAGAAGTCGGATGGCCTGTACTTACGCAGTGAGTATGGACTACTACGCCTATCTCCCAAGAGCGCTTCCATTATACGAATATCTTTTACCCGGAATGAAG
>JGI24710J26742_10001060_pt1 | contig 25566 bp, 25 predicted proteins | sample BioPla2DNA2_FD_26742 | JGI IMG/M metagenome (IMG submission 26742) | reverse complement strand
AAATAGACGTGTAGCTTGGATAAAGAATATTTTTCAGCAATAGAATAATGTGTAAGGTACAAACAAATCCCAGTTTGTCGGACAGAAAAATACCGATCTGTTGTACCTGAGACTGCCGATACCCCTGATGTCAGAGAAATGCTACACGTAGAAAAGCTTGATTTCACTGGGTTTTATGAATGTAAAAAGAGCCCAAAACAGCGTTTTATTTTAGACTCTGTCACAGGTAAGAGAGGGTTCTTTTCTACAGTTTTGTGGGGTCCATTGTGCAAGGCATATCCGTTTATTTCAAAATAAATGAACTTGTACCTTTATGAGTATTGTAAATTTTTTTAATTTTAGACATAATATATATTGCAGAACCTAAGGAGGTGGATAATGAAAGGTATTTTTTCAAAACGCAGTCTAGCAATCTACCTACTATTTGTGCTCATGATCGTCGCTTTTACTCCGGCGGTTATGGCAAAAGGCAATGATGTTCCCGGAACGTACCCGACTCGCCCCGGCGTTATTTTAGTCACACCTGATAAATTTGGGGGAGTTCTTCCGCTAGGACACGCAGCGATCATCAGAACATCCACCACCGTTGTAGAATCGACATCCAAAGGTGTTATCATGGGTGCAAACAACTGGAATCACGTAAAGGATAATTGCTATGCGGTCACTGTAAAGACAACGACGCCTCTTCAAGACGAGCAAGCATCAGTATGGTGCGAAAACCAACGCTATAAACCATATAATTACAATTTCTTTAATACCTCGACACGTTCACGCTTCTACTGCTCGCAACTGATCTGGGCGGCTTTCAAAGACAAGTACGGAATTGACTTAAACACCTCTGCTTTCGGAAATGCCATTCACCCGCTTGAGCTTGTCACGACTCCAAAGACGGAAATCATATTCAGCAAATAAAAAAAGAGGTGGGCACTCCACCTCTTTTTCTTTTAGCAACCCTCTAAATAGGAAATGTCATGAAGCGATTTATTTTTTTGACAGCCATAGCCGTTGTCTTGTCTTTTTTAGCAGGCGCTTGTCAATCCACAAACGCACCGCTGAAGGTGGAAGAAAATGCTCTCCTTTCGGTGATCACTACTTCAGGGATCAAAAAGGAAAGCACCCTTCATTTTTTTGATGATGAACTCAATGTCATTGGGTCCTATCATCTGCCTTATGCAAGTGTGGGGAACCATTTTTATGTGCCGGAAATTCAGGGGCATGATTTATTTCTTCCTACTCACGGCTACGCTCATCTTAAAGATGAAGAAAATGTCCTTCATATCGATTTGAGTGAACTGAATTGCACGCCTGTTTTTGTCGGTCAACCCGGCATTAACTGTGTGAGTCTTCAAAATGGATTTCTCTACACATGCAATACTTTGAACAATGTATCCTATATCAGCAAAGTAGATCTTTCCTGTGAAAAAGTGGAAAATGCTCTTTTCCCGCAGATCTATATGACGAAACTCATTTCAGATGAAACATTTCTCTATGCTTTTGGAACAGCACTTGCCGAGAATCTGTCATCTTCTCTTTACATACTGGACCAAAACATGGATGTCGTTGACACGGTAGATCTCACCGGTCTTGGAATTACACAGTATAAGGCCGTTCAAGATGAGGACTGTCTGTATTTTTCCAATCCGGTAGATTCTCAGGATCGCCCGACCAATCGGATTGGCTGTTTCAATAAAAAGTCGAGGGAAATACAATCATTTACCCTAGATCATTTCATGCCAAATGACTTGCTGATATACAACGACACTCTTCTCATCGCTCATTATAATCCTGTGACGGCCGAAAGCGACGGGATTACCTTATTCGACTTGAACACGGAGATTCAGACACATTTCCCTCTTTCTCATGGAATAGAGCAGATGGTTCGGATCGAAGATTCTCTTTATATCCTTTTTGAAAAAACAATCTATGAATATCATGTAGAAGATACAAATCTGGAACGAATCAGGCAAGGGAGTCTGCCTCCGACAAAAGAGGGCGAATATACCGGCGGAATGTTTAAGATGCCTTGATGCAACCTTGTAGCGTTTGTTCTATGGCGGAACCGAAAACTATAAGCGCTACATACCGATCAAAGCTTTTGCGAGAATTGGCAGTAGGAAGGGAACAATAAAAGTAAGGATTGTCCCGGTAATCAATGTCACAAGTCCAAGTCGAATGCCTACAAATTTAGTGATAGGAGCCAACATCGTATCCATGTTTCCGGAAGCGCCGCCGGCTATAGGGCTTCCCAAACTGATTTTTGTCAAAATCGGCATGAATAGTATGGTAAAGAACTCCCTCATGACATTGACGAGAAAGCCGTAGGTTCCGATTTTCAGTCCGTAAGTTGATGTCATAAACGCACCGGTAATGCTGTAAAAACTCATGCCCCCTGCAGATACCATCGACACGGATTGAGGAATGTTCAATACGATTCCGGAGACGAGGCCGCCTAACAGACTTCCGATCAAAATGGCAAGGGGCAGCCAGAGAATTTTAAGCCCTAAGGCTTTGACATATTTGAAGACGTCTCGATTGGCACCTTGTGAAATGCCGACACATATGTACAAGACGATTAAAAATAATGAAAACAGTTGATCGACAAGCGCAGAGTTGAGCCATGCTCGCGTCAGCACCCCTACAACTAAACCCAAAAGCAAGCTGACCGGCATAATCCACATGAGACCTGAATCTCTTTTTTCTTCTGCAGTTACGTTTTGCTCCGGCAAGATCGTTGCATCCGCCACATGCAAATCCAGTTTTTTTTCTTGCAGTTCGCGCTCTACTTTTGATAGAGGCAATACTGTCTTTTCACATATCAGGGTACACACAACGCTAAATGCAATTGCGCTGAGCGAAATGACGGCACATTGAAATCCTATTGTCATGAGTTGAGAGACCACTTCACGATCCAATCCGATGCCCAGCCCGATGCTGATCATGAGTAGAGCAAGTGCAACGGTTGATATTGTATCCGCTGCTTGGATGAATGCTTTTGATTTCACCGATATTCCAAGGAAAATGCCGATTCCAAGGCAAATAAAAGGAAGTATCGTCATATCTTTTCCTCCTGAAGGTCTCCACAATTTCCTTTCATATGAGTGTTTCGTTGCATATTATGAGAATCTCAGCTCTCTGTGGTTAGCCTTTTTTGCCTCGTTATGATGATATCGCGTTGGAAACAAAGCGTAAGGTAATTTTGCGTAGTCAATGAGATATTCTCTTTGATTCTCCGGGCATCGTTTTGGATTTACTTGAACTGAATCTAATCGGCTGAATTTGTTTATCAGTGGCAGATTCTATTATACAAGAGCGTGAATAGAAAGGCTTTCTACAACAGCGCCGATCAACATGAAGATGATTCCGATGAGGAGGGCCGTTTTTTCTGAGTTTTGCAATCGAATTTCTTTAAGATTTCTTTTTGTTGTGCTATTTCCGCTACTTTGGAACACTGAGATATGAGCAATGGCACACACTATCAATAATTGGCCCGTCATCTCCCAGAAAGCCGCCCTGTGTGCGAGGTCGAAGATATGGATGATTCTCTCAAGTAGCGCAACGGCGTCGCTCTCGACAGAAAAAGACCACGTGCCCAGGACAATTCCATTGATGACAATCAATGTATAGAAAGTCATATAACCGATAGAAAGATAGTTGTCCTCGCCCGACTCTTTCTTCCCGAACAGACTGGCCAGAGAGATGATCAACACCGACAGCATATTGTAAAAAAATATCTGAAAGGTAAGAATCAGGGTGTTGTCTGATGTTTCCCAGCTCTGAGCCGGATTTTTATTTTTTAGTACTCCCTCAGGCAGCAAATAATAACTGATTACGACGGTTGCAAAAAATATGACCAATAAAAGAATGGCGGCCCAAATAATTCTTTCTTTTAAATGGTTGCTGCCCAACTTTTGGCGAAGATATTTCATGGCTAATCTCTTGAAATGGATTTTCCTTCTATAATTGTCCCGCAAGATACATTTCGGCATAGTATCCGTTTCTATCAAGTAATTCCCGATGAGTTCCGACTTCTACAATTGTACCGCTGTCCATGACGATAATTCTGTCTGCGTCTTGGATGGTGGAGAGTCGATGAGCGATGATAAAGCCGGTGGAGTTGGAGGTCAGCTCTTTCATTCCGTGCTGAATCAGAAGCTCTGTGCGCGTGTCGACCGAAGAGGTGGCTTCATCCAATATGATGATGGGAGCTTTTTTAATCATGGCTCGGGCTATTGTCAACAGCTGAACTTCGCCTTGGCTGATATTCGAAGCGCCCTCGGTCAAAACGGTGTCGTAACCTTGCGGGAGCCGCTCAATAAATGTATCTGCTCTTGCTAATTGTGCGGCTTCTTTAATTTTGTCGAAATCGACATCAGACAGGTTTTCTTCGTCTGAAATATCTGCTCCATAAGCGATATTGTCTCGAATCGTGCCGGAGAAAAGCCACGTATCCTGTAAGACCATGGAGTATGCCTTTCGCAGTTCCCGGGTATGATAGTTTGTCGCATCTTTGGCGTCGATGTAGATGTTGCCTCCGTCTATCTCGTAAAAGCGCATTAACAGGTTGACCAGGGTCGTTTTTCCGGCGCCTGTTTTTCCGACGATGGCAATCTGTTCACCGGGGCTTACTTTGAAGTCGACTCCTTCAAAGAGCAGATCCTCCGTATATCCGAAGTTGACTTTTTCAAATGTGATCCCTCCTTTAACGGTGTCGGGATCCAATTTTTCGTCTCCCAATTCAACAACTTCGTCTGAATCGAGAAAGTGAAAGACACGCTCGGCTGAAGCCAGTGCGGACATGATGGTATTAAAGATCCCGAGCACTTGGTTGAACGGACCTCTGAGCATCTGCGTATAACGCAGAAATGCCTGAAAGTCTCCCAGGGATAGACTGCCGTTTATGACATATCTACCGCCCCAAATGGCCAATAAGACATAGTTTGAATTCAAGATTAAATCGCCGGCCGGCCTGGTCACAAAAGAGACGAGGGAAGATTTCCATTCGCTCTCATACAATTCTTCGTTCAGAGAAGACAACTCGCTTTTTAATTCCTCCGCCACATTGTAGTGCTTGACGATATCTTCTCCTCGATATGCCTCTTCAATCTTTCCGTTAAAAACACCTGTCAGATTCGCGTTTTTGCGGAAGAGAGGTTTTGCTTTGGTTATCAGATATTTGACCATGTAGTAGGAAACGGGTATGACGACCATCGATAGAATAGCTAAAACGGAGTTGATATTGATCATCATGGCGACGACGCCGGCGAGTAGGACGATCGCTGACAATGAGCTTGTCAGGCCGCTTTGAAGAGTGTTTGCTACATTGTCAAGGTCGTTGCTCAGCAGTGAAACCATATCGCCGGCGGATGAGCGGTCAAAATAATCCAAGGTGAGTCGGTTTAATTTTGCTTGCATTTGATTTCTGAGGGATCGGATGACTTTTTGTGCGACCTTGACCATCAGAACGCCTGAGAGATAGTTGGAGAAGAAGTTTACAACATATAAGATCATGAGGATGAGCCCTGTTTTTCCCAGGTTTATCCAATTGAGAGGTGTTTTCTTCGTCAAAAGGCCGGAAAAGGCGTTGATGATTTGCCCGATCATTTTCGGAATGAAGATTTGCGATAAGGAGGCGATGAGCGTCAGCATGATCGCCGCCATAAAAAACCATTTAAAAGATGCCACATTTTTTAGAAGTTTGAACATTGTTCCTTTGGCATCCTCTGCATTTCCGGACGTCAAGAGACCCGACACTCGCCCTGCTCCTCCGACTCCTTTGGAGATCGTCGGCAGTCCTTCCGTTTTCATTTCATTGTTTCGGTTCGGGTCCGTGTTCATTTCAGTCCTCCTTCCCTGGATTTCGATTGTGAAGCGAGGATCTCTTTATAGACTTCCGAACTCACCTTCAGCTCTTCGTGTGTTCCTCTGTCCACAATGCTTCCGTTTTCGAGAACCAAAATTTCATCGGCTCCACGGACGCTCGCCACGCGCTGAGCGACCACAAGGACGCCTCGATCAGCCAATTTTTCTTGAATAGCTTCTCTGATTTTCTTTTCAGTGGCATAATCCAGAGCGGAAAAACAGTCGTCAAAAATGTAAAAATCCGATTCTCGGATGAGACCGCGGGCGATCGAGATTCTTTGCTTTTGTCCGCCGGAAAAGTTGACAGCGTTTTGTGCGATGTGCGTATCGAGTCCGTCGGGGGACTCTCGAAAGAAGTCTCCCATCTGCACCATATTTAAGACCTGCCAGATCTCCTCATCTGTGGCGTCTTTTTTTCCGGTCTGTATGTTTTCTCGGATGCTTCCGGAAAATAAAAAAGCGGATTGAGGAATAAATGTTATCGCTTGGTTGATCTCTTCCCTTGAAAGACATGTGATACTCATCCCGTTGAGACAGATCTTTCCTCGATAGGCGTCGTAGTCTCTTAGCAGTAATTTTAAAATCGTCGACTTACCGCTTCCGGTGGAGCCGATAATAGCCTTCGTTTGGCCCTTTCTTAAGTAGAAATGAATTTCTTTCAATGCCGCTATGCGAGAGGAGGGGTAGTAAAAATCGACCTCTTGAAAACGAATCCCCTCTTCACACGACTCAAAAACACCTTCCTTCCTCTTTAAGACCTCTTCTCTTGATAAAACCTCTGCAATTCTGTCGATGGAGACTTTTGATCGGGGGATGATGGTGATAATGGATGCAAATTGTTGAATGTTTGTCAAGCTGATCGTGGCATATTCGATGAGGCCGATAAGGACACCGAGTTTGATCGCGCCCGCTTGTGCCCGCATGCCGCTCAGATACAATATGATGAGGATGAGGATATTGGTGAGCAGTAAAATAAGGGGGCTTAGAAGCATCATCGTCGATTCCGACGCAATGCTCGCCTCGGAAGCTTCTTTCGTCGCTTTTTCAAATTCTCTAATCTCATAATCGGCTTTGTTAAAAGCTCGGATGACGCGAATTCCGCTGATGTTTTCTCGAAACATCTGATTGATGCGGTCAATGGAAAGACGTATGCGGGCATATTGAGGAAGAGCTTTTGAAGTCAAAAACAATCCCAACAGCAAGATAAGCGGGATGATGATTAAAATGACAGACGCCAATTGAACATCCAATGAGAAGGATAAGACGAGCGACCCGATGACGGTAATCGTAAGGGTGAATATTTTCCTGAGGGAGAGGTCAAGAAATGTTGAGACTTGCTTTACGTCATTGACTGTGCGAGTGATGAGGGTGGAGTCGGAAAAACCCGTTCTCGTCTCCTTGGACCAGTCGATTATTTTTTCAAATAGATCGCTTCTCAAGTCTCTGGATATTCCCGCCGTGGCTTTTGTGAGGAAATATAGAGATATTAGCAAAGAGACAATATTCAGTACGGTTGCCAGCAACATAAGCAGACCTCGGTATACGATGGCATTCATATCTTTCATCATGATTCCGGAGTCGACAATCTCTACCATAAAACGCGGTATGAGGAGCTGTGAAATCACCCAAATACTCGCAAAGAAAAGCTGGCCGACGATATACTTCGAATATTTCTTTGTATACTGAATCAGCATATTGTTATTTTACCTTCACCAATTCATCTATATCTTTAAATGTCTTGGCGCCCGGTTCGGAGAGTATGTCTCCAAAGGGCATTTGAGATAGTAATTTCCAATTAGCCGGAATGTCGAACGCCTCCTTTGTCTTTTTATCGATGAGCGGATTGTAGTGCTGCAGGCTCGCTCCCAAGCCCAAGCTGCTAAGAGCGCCCCAAACGTTCATCTGCGCCATGCCTGCGCTCTCGGTTGCCCAGCCGTAAAAATTATCGCTGATTTTCTCCGCGTACTCCTTGACCACATCTTCGTCTATAAAGAACAATACGGTTCCATACCCCGAAAGAAAACTTTTGTCGATCTTTGCTTCCGTTGCGACAAATCTTTCTGCGCCGATCTTGGCAAGTAGCGCTTCTTTTACAATATTCCATAATTTTTTATGATTTTCTCCGAGCAAAATGACGGCTCGAGTGGACTGCGTATTATAGGCGCTTGGTGTGTGTTTTATGCTGTCCTTTATGGCTTCAATGACCTTGTCTTCCGGCAGATTTATAGTGTTTTTCAGGGCGTACCGGGATCTTCTTGCTATTATTGCATCCAGATAATTCATTTTTACCTCCTAGCTTTCATCTTAAAAATAATCAAAGAGAGAGTTCGGATCTACATATACTCCGTCCTTATAGACGCGCATATTTCCGGAGGCGATCTCATCGATCAGGGTGACCTCTCCGTCGCAGCGTCCGAACTCGAATTTAATGTCATAGAGATCAAGGCCTTTTTCCTTGAGATCGTCGGCGATGAGGCGTGTCATGTCTTCCGTCATGGATTTCAATGTCTCGTATTCTTCTTCTGTGACGATTCCGAGCATCCGGAGAGCGTCTTTTGTGATCAGAGGATCTCCCAGTTCATCGTTTTTTAGAGTCATTTCCACATAGAATGGAAGCGGTGCGCCTTCTTCCACATAATCCTTATATCTTCGATAAAAGCTTCCGACGGCTCGAAGCCGGCAGATCACCTCGAGCCCCTTTCCAAAGGGGGTTGCGCTAAGGACTTCCATGAAAGAGTTTTCAACGTCGGATTTTACGAAATGCGTTCGGATGCCCGCTTCTTCTATCTTTTTAAAGTAGTACTCGCTCATGATCAGGTTTTTTTTGCCGATGCCCTTGATAGAAAGAGCGACCTGATTGCTTCCGGGGTCGAAGACTCCGTCTTCTCCGGTCACATCGTCCTTGAAATAGAGACAGGCGTTTCCGTTTTCCAGTTTGTAAATATCTTTTGTCTTTCCTTTATATAATAACTGCATGATTCCTCCTACATTCTCTCTCTATTCTACCCTCTTTTCGCTTCTGATGAAAAGAATCTTTTCATGGTATGATACTTTCATGGAAATAGATGAGAAAATCCTTGAACAGCTAAAAGAAGTTCCTCAGAGTCCGGGCGTCTATCTCCTTCGGGGAGCGGAAGGTCGGATCCTTTATGTGGGAAAAGCAAAGCGTCTGAGAAATCGTCTTGCGAGCTATTTTCGCTCGACACAGACACATTCTGTCAAAACACAGACTCTCGTCGTCAACACGAGGGACTTTGAGTACATCCTGACGACAACAGAGACAGAGGCGCTTCTGCTCGAGGCAAATCTCATCAAGAGGCATCAGCCGAAATTCAATATCTTGCTGAAAGATGACAAGAGCTATCCCTTTGTAAAGCTGACCGGTGAGGATTTTCCTCGCCTAAAAAAGACGCGAGACAGCAGAGGGGGCGGAATCTATTATGGACCTTTTGCCAGTGACTTTGATGTCAATCAGACACTCGTTGCTCTGAAGATGCTCTATCCGCTTAGAAGATGCGATGTGCCGCTGGCAAGCATCCGCAGACCTTGTCTTTATTATCATATGGGACAGTGCACGGGACCGTGCACGGGAAACGTGTCCGTGGATGAATATGATTCCCATGTGGAAAAAGTGAGGAAGTTTTTTTCGGGAGATCGAGGGGAAGTAATCGAAGAACTTGAAAGAAGGAGAGACGAGGCGGCATCGAAGCTGCAATTTGAGCAGGCGATGGAATACCGTGACTTGGCCCTTTCAGCAAGCCGGCTGAGCCTCTATCAGAAGATCACCCATGCTTCTGCGGGCAATGAAGATATCCTCGGCCTTTCCAAGGTGGAAGAAAAGATCTGCGTGACACTTTTCATTCGAAGAGAAGGTAAAATCATTGACAGAGAGAATCACGTCTTCACACCTTTGGAAGAAGATCCCGCTCTAAATATGGAATCATTCATCCTCCAGTATTATGCAGAGGCATACGCACTTCCCGGAGAAATTCTTGTTTCTCATGAACCGGCGAGCGTGTGTGCTCTGGAAGAAATCTTATCGGAAAAAGAAGGCAGGAAGGTGCACATCCGTGTCCCCAAAAGAGGGGAAAAGAAACAGATGGTGGAGATGGCTCTCGTCAACGCCAAGGAGTATCTGGAGAAATTCCGAAAGGTCATTGTCTCTGCGGAAGAAAAGCAGAGAGAGATCGAGCTTATTCTGTCCTCCATCATCAGCCGGGATCGGGTGGAGCGCTTGGAAATCTATGATATTTCCAATATGTCGGGTTTTCTGAGCGTGGGCAGCATGGTCGTATACGAGAGGGGAAAAAAGAAGCCGTCCGACTATCGAAAGTTTCGCATCAAACACGTCAAGGGCCCCGATGATGTTCGCTCTATGGAAGAGGTCATCACAAGGAGGCTTGCCCGCTTGCAAGAGTCGAGCTTTGGAAAGAGACCGGATCTGATTCTCGTCGACGGAGGGGTTGGGCAGGTTGGCGCTGCTAAGGCGGCGCTTGCCAAACTGGGAGAGGATATTGCGGTGATGGGATTGGTAAAGGACAGCCATCATCGCACAGATCATCTGTTTTTTGAGGGCCGTAAGATCCCGCTGGAAAGAGATACGGCCATCTATCGATTCTTTTACGGCATGCAGGAAGAAGTGCATCGATTTGCTCTTGCTTACCATCGGAAACTAAGGGGAAAAAGCTTGGCGTTTACTCTTTTAGATGAAATTCCCTTAATCGGAGAAAAGAGAAAAACAGCTTTGATGAAGCATTTTGAAACACTGGAAAAACTCAGTCGGGCATCGATAGAGGAGATCCTTGAGGTAAAAGAGATGGATCGCCCCAGCGCCCACAACGTATATATGCATTTTCGGGAGGAAGAAGATGAAACAGTGGATCGTGTTTGAAGGAGGAGAAGGCTCGGGAAAGACGACTCTCATGGCCGTTCTTAAAAGAGAGCTGGAAGAAAGAGGATTCGATGTCCTTTGTACGCGCGAACCCGGCGGCGTCCCCATTGCAGAGGATATTCGCGCAATCATTCTCGATCCGAAAAATACGGAGCTCGATCCGATTGCTGAGGCGCTTTTGTTTGCCGCTGCCAGGAGACAACACCTGGTTGAAAAAGTGTTGCCTGCTTTGAAAAAGGGGCAGATGGTGTTGATGGATCGGTTTGTCGACTCTTCTCTTGCCTACCAGGGATACGCCAGAGGGATCGGAGTAGAGGATGTGCGTCAAATCAATGAGTTTGCCATTCAAGGGCATCGGCCGGACATGGTCTTTCTTTTGGATCTGGATCCTCAGAGCGGGCTTGAGCGGATCAATGCCAATCGTAACCGCCTCAACCGCCTCGATCTGGAAAAGGTTAAATTCCATGAGAAGGTGCGCGAAGGATATCTGTCTTTAGCAAAACATCACGCATCTATGAAGGTGCTTGACGCAAAAAAGAGTGTGGAGGAGTTGGTAAAAGAGGTGTTGGAGGAGCTACTTCCATGAGCGAAATCCGAAGAGGGTCAATGAGCGTGGAGGCCATGCTCGTCATGAGTGTTCTTTTCGTGGCGCTCGGCATCATCCTTGTGCTATTTCAGCGCGGATTCCTGTTGGCAAAAATAGAGGCGCAGGATTGCTATGCGGAAGTATTTTTAGAAAAGATCGAGGATTTACGATATGAGCAGCTGATGAAGCTGGGAAAATGAATTCGGGGGTTTGTGATGGAAAAGAGATTTCGAATAGAACCATGCAGTGGAATTAGACTGGAAGTCTCCAAGGGAGAAAAAATCGTTATCATCGATGTCGAGGGAGGACAAGTCGTCGACTTTTTTGCCGAGATGAGAGGGAACTCGGAAGAGTTTGTATCTCCGGGAGTGACGATGGACTGCAATGAATCCCTGAAACTTCATGTCGGTGATACGATCTATTCCAATCGATATCGTCCGATGTTTAAAGTTTTATATGACGACGTCAAGGAACACGATCTTTTTCATCCGTGCTGCAGAAGAGAAATGTATGACTTTTTTTATCACAATGGAGAAGGTCATCCCAATTGTCTCGACAATATCAATATGGCATTAGGCGCTTCTCATCCGCTCATTCATCCGATCAATCTGTTTATGCACTCAAAGATTCACGCAGACGGTTCTTTTCAAGTTCTTCGGCCCCTGTCGAAAGCGAATGACAAAATTGTTCTGGAGGCACTTGAGGACGTAACGCTTGGGATTGCCGCCTGTAGTGTTTCAGAGAGCGAGTGCAACAGCGGAAGATGCTCGCCCGTCGATATCGTCGTTCAAGACTGAGTGAAAACAAATCTCTCGGAAGCAGTGAGCCTGCGCATATGCGGAGAAGTGAGATGACCCACATGATGAATCTGCAGCATGAGCCTTTTGTAAAAATTAAAAATGGCACGAAGACCATAGAGATGAGGCTATATGATGAGAAACGCTCGCGCATCAAAGTAGGAGACTTCATTGTATTTACAGATATTGATAGCGGCGAGACGATTGAGTGTTCGGTGACAAAATTATTCATCTATAGTACTTTTGAGGAGCTCTACTATCATCATGATCAACGGCTCCTCGGCTACCGCTGTGATGAAGAAGCAAAGCCCTCCGATATGCTGAGATACTACTCAGCCGATGAAATAAAAAGGTTCGGCGTTGTCGGAGTTGAGCTTGAACGAAGACAATCTTATTCTATGCAGCGTTAAACAGCAGAATGATGAAGCTCTGAAAAAGGGCTTTTTTATTGCCCGGATAGCTTTAACAAGTTTTGCTCAAGGTTCAAAAGGTACAGCTTTTTCTCCGGCCCCCCGGCGTAGCCGACGAGTTTTTTTGAAGATCCTATGACTCGGTGGCAGGGTATGACGATAGCAATCGGGTTTTTATTGCATGCTTGGCCGACGGCTCTTGCAGCGCCCGGTCTTCCAATTTTTACAGCGATATCCTTGTAGCTGCATGTTCGGGCATAGGGGATTTCATAAAGTGCTTTCCAGACCTCCTTTTGAAAAGGTGTTCCATCCAGGCGCAAAGGAAGGGAAAACGCAGTTCTTCGACCCTCAAAATATTCTTTCAATTCATGTTTTGCTTGCTTGGAAAGAAGGGAAGATGAGGGTTTTTTTCGTTGATCCGTAAAGCTTATTCCATAAATATAGTTCTCATCACAGGCAATTTCAAGAATGCCTATTGGCGTGTCGAGATAATCGTATAAAAGCATTATATTCTCCGTAACTGAGTGGAAAAGATGAGATATTCTCTGTTCTACCCCCTAAGTTTTTTTTATGCTCGTGAGGGAGGAAGATATGAGAGAAAGAGGTTCCGTCAGCGTATTCTTTTTGATCCTGTTGCCGTTTTTTATGATATTCGCTCTTATTATAGTTGAATTCGGTTATTTTCGCTTTCATTTTCATAAGCATCGCTCGCTTTTGTATTTACATGCCGATCAGGTGCTCAGCGATTTTCATCGGCCGTTATTCTGGGAGCTTGGTCTACTTGCGGTCGAAGGGGAGGCAGAGGAGTTGCGCCACCCTCTCAGTGAGCCGGAGGTTTTGAAAGACTCTGTTTTGAAAGTGATGGAAGGACACATGTTGTTAGAAGGCGTGTACTTTGCGGAAGATCTGGTAAATGAATTTTTTCAAGAAAGAATGAGTATAGATGTAGAAGTATTTGACCTCTCCGGTCTCAATCGCGAGCTTTGGAGCATTCTTGAGGGCGAGAGTGTGGATGTGGAAGCATTTTTGCTGAAATTGGCGGCGAGTACAACGTACGCGCGCTTGGAGGGCATCAGCGCACACGAACTTGAACATCTGCTTCTAGAAGGTGAGTTTGAGGCGATCAAAGAGCTCCGTCCGGTATTTGTCATAAAAGAAGAGATCCGAAAGACGTACTCCATATTTCTCGAATACGCTGAAAAGTATGATTTTCTGAATATGATCGGGAGCTATCAGCTNGCTGACTATGCTGTGGACTATCTGGGCTACAGTTTGACNAAGGCGGAAAGAGAAACTCTTCATAGTGAGTACATTCTCACCGGCGTGAAGGAGCGGTTTCTGCGCAGATCCNTCATTTCTGCTGAATTATTCGGAATAAGGCTTCTGTTTAATATAGCGGAGATATTGATAAATCCGAGTCTTCGGGAAAAAGTGCAGGCGGCCAGCTTCGGCGATCCCGCCCTGTTCTTTCTTGAAGCGGTGGCTCTTGCCGGGACGGAGAGCGGATGGGATGTAAGTGACATTTTGCAGAGGCGGCCGATCCCGTTATATAAGGGGAGTCAGGGGTTTCAGACTTTTTCGATGGGCAGAAAAAATTATGAAAGCGGATGGGGATACCCGGAGTATCTCAAAGTCATGCTGATGCTGGTGCCTGAAAAACAATACCTCAAAAGGTTGTCGGTAGTTATGGAGCATAATTATGAATTCGACCTTCGAGATTTATATACGGCTTGGGTTTTTGAGGAAAAAATGACGTTTTACGGAAAAGTGATCCCGTTTGAGATCACCAGAGAAATAATAGGAGGGCTTAGCTATGTCCATGAATCGGGGTTCATTGAGCGTTGAAGCGACGGCGGTGATGGGTGTCTTTCTTGTGTTTGTCCTCTATGTGCTGGCGCATATGTATGGAACGGTGTATTTTTCACATACCTTTCATGAGACAACGGCATATATCATCGGGAATAATCGCCATTTCATAGACGAGCGCGTGCTGAATCAGGAGATCTCCACTTCTTTTGAAGACGGATATCTGCTCCGATTTGGACCGTTAATCGAAGAGTATCCGTTTTTGGAAAATGGATTTTTGCATGCAAGTGAAGAAGTGGTCTATATCACCGATACTGGGAGCTATTATCATCGCCCCTCATGTCCGACGGTTCGGCTGAGCCTGCGACCGGTGCGAAAGGTAGATATGGAGGGGGTCATTGGCCCTTGCAGCGTCTGCCACTGAGCATTCACAGTCAATAGAAGAAGGGCATTTGTCTTTGAAGGACTTTTACTTCAACGCCTTCAGGTGGCGTAGATTCTAAGAAGAGTTCGCCGTCCATGTCGAGCTCATCTTCTGTCCAAAAACGAAGATGGTCTGTCTGAAAATAGGATACATACGGACTTTCGATATGCTTGCCTTCCTGGAGCAAGATGGAAATCTCAAGAAGAGCCGGAAGAGGCGCCTTTTTGATAAGAACTCCTTCCAGTAGGCCGTCTTGTGTATCTGCGAGAGGGGCCATATTGAAAAAACCGCCGATGCTGGAGGAGTTCGAGAGGAGAAAGACGAGATATTCCCCTAAATACGTGAACGACTCCGACTCAATTCGAATGGTGCCGAACAGATCTTCTGTGATGACCTCGCGAATTCCTTCCAAATAATAAGCGACGGGACCGAGAAGATTTTTGAGATTGGATTCGGTTCGATGTGCGATATTGGCAAGGGTTCCTGCTGCCAGAACGTTAATAAAGTACTGTCCGCCCGATTCACCCAGATCGAGGTGATGAGTGGAGAAGCCGGGAAAGGCCCGGAGAAAGTCTCGCACTTCTCTGGGGATTTCCAAGTAAGAGGCAAAGTCATTGGCAGTGCCTCCGCCAAAAGGACAGACCGGCACCTGCTGTGGCGCTTGCATCAGTCCGTTGATGATTTCGCGAAGAGTTCCGTCTCCGCCAAAACTGAGCAGGAGATCGACATCCTGCGCCTCTGCGCGCTTATAAGCTTCTTGCATCGCATCATTCGGGCCGTCGGTTTCAAATAGAGAAACCCGACACCCAAGGCGGATCAGGCCGAGAATCAACTCTTCGATGTCATGAGAGAGTCTGCCCCTGCCGGATAGTGGATTAAAGATAATATGCACTCGTTTCATGAACCCCCCTTATTACTATCATATACCCAAATGCAATCGAATGTGTATGCGTTGAGTTCTTGCCAGTTTCCGGCTTATTTAAAGGAAGGCAGTCAAATCTTTGCGTGAGGAAGAGGAATTGGGGGAAAGGGGAAAGTGGAGAGAACGGATNCAAAATATAATGTTGCAGGCCTGCATAGCCCGCAAAAGAGGAGAGTCGACAATTCTTTTCAGACGCACTCTTTCGATGGGAGCGGCGTTTTGCCTTGCTTGACATCATAGAATTCAGCATGCTAAACTTAATTACAAATCAGCCCAATTTTTTAGGGCGGGTCTATGGGTATTTAGTGTCTCGGAAGTAACGGCAGCTAAGTATGTGGTTAGAGTTGTTCGCTGTTGTTTTGACGGAACTGGATGCCCATATGTTGCACCAAAACCATAAGGAGGGTTTTGTATGAAAAGATTTACTTTAATCTTGCTTTCCCTAGTCATGGTTCTTTCGCTTCTGTTAGTTGCTTGCGATAAGCCGGCCGATCCGGTTGCACCGCCTGCAACAGAAGCTGAACCACAAGGGACTGAGACTGACGTGGCTGAAACGGATGATCCGGCACAGCCGACCACACGCAAAGGCGGTTGGCTGGATGAGATTGTCGTATCAGTTATCGATCAGTCAGCGGTTGTCGCTCAACTGAATGCTGACGCTATTGACATCTACGTAAACGGCTTCGGCACAAACGGACTCGACGAACTGAATCAATCCGGTTTTGAATACACCACCTCAAATGGAACGTATTACACCATTCAGTTCAACCCTGCCGAATTCACATCGGGAGAATTCAACCCGTTCAGCAATCGCAAAGTCCGCGAAGCCTTTAACTACCTGATTGACAGAAACTACATCAATCAAGAGTACTATGCAGGCGGCGCATTGCAGAAGTGGTTCCCCATCATGACGAACTTCGGCGACTATGCTGATCTGGTGGATGTCGCTCGTCGACTGGAAGCTGAATATGCCTATGATTTTGACAAAGCTGCTGAGGTTATCCGTGGCGAAATGGCAAATGAAGGATACGAACTTGTTGACGGAAAACTTGTCAAAGACGGTGCTCCGCTCGAGGTTGTGTTCCTGATTCGCAACGACGGTGACGGAACACGCAAACTCTGGGGCAACTACCTCGCCGATCAAATGGAAAAAGTTGGCTTCACAGTCGTACGCCAGGAAGGCACAGGCGGTGACTTAGGTCCTGTCTGGATCTCCGGAGATCCCAAAGAAGGACAGTGGCACATGTACACCGGTGGCTGGGGTGCATCCGTTCTCAGTCGTGACCAGTCCAACATTTTCCAGGAAATGTATCTGAACACGTCTGCGCAGGGCCTCCCTGTATTCCAGGCAAACGTATCTGATCCTGAGTTCCAGGAACTCGGCGATCGTCTGTATCGTCGCGATTTTAAAACAGTTGAAGAGCGCCACGACATGATGGCTCGTGCTCTGGAACTGTGTCTGCAAGACTCCTTGCAAGTCATGGTCGTCGACAGTAAAGAATATGTACCTTACGTAGACGGTGTCGTCGCTACAGCTGATCTTGCGGCCGGTGTCGAATCTGCTCAGATTACGCCATACACCCTCCGCTTTAAAGACCAAGAAGGCGGAACCATGCGCTGGGCAACACAGCAGTTCCTGTTCAACGGTCCGTGGAACCCCATTCAGGGATCCAACACGACCTCCGATCAGGGCGCAGCCCGCATGACCGTTTCCTATGCATTCACCTATGATCCTTACACCGGCTTAGTGCATCCCTTCTTCGCTGAAAGTGCAGATGTCACAGTTGAGGCGGGCCTGCCTGTTCAGAAGACACTCGACTGGGTAAACCTCGATTTTGCCGACAAGATTGTCGTTCCTGAAGATGCTTGGGCAGACTGGGATGCAGAAGCACAAAAATTCATCACATCCGCTGAGAAGAACGGCGGCGAAGAAGTAACGGCTCGTACAAAAGTCGTCGTCACATATAGAGATGATATCTTTGATGTCGTCAAATGGCACGACGGCAGCGACCTGACAATGGCAGATATCGTCATGTCCTACATCATGGGATTTGACCGCGCTAAAGAAGAATCCGCCATCTTTGACAGTCAGGCTGTTCCAAGATTTGAAAATGTGTTCATGCAGGATTTCCGCGGCTTGAAGATTGTCTCCACGGAACCTCTGGTAGTGGAAGGTTACTCCAATGCGTTCTATACCGACGCAGAACTGACCGCGCTTGATGTTGCGGGCATATGGGTCAACCACTTCCAAGGACAGGGTTCATTCTCGCAATTTGCCATGATGAACGCTGCTGAAGCTGCAGGCGAGCTCGCCTACACGGAAGACAAAGCGCTGGATAAAGAAGTTGAACAGACCAGCCTCATCGGCGGCCCGAGTCTTGAAATCCTCGGAAAGCACCTTGACAACCTGATCGCAGAAGGAACCATTCCCTATGAGCCCACTCTTGGCGAATACATCGACAAGGATGAAGCCGTAGCACGCTATGAAGCACTCAAAGCCTACTTTGACGCGTACGGCAACTACTGGCAGGGAACCGGCCCCTACTTCCTCAAGTCTGTCGACTTGAACGGCAAGTCCTTAGTCATGGCACACTTCGCCGACTATCCGGATCCTGCCGATCGTTGGGACCGCTACTCCGAGCCTATGATTGCCGACGTTGACATCGAAGGCCCCGCTCAAGTAACTGCCGGTGAAGAAGCCACATTTGACGTGTTCGTCACATTCAACGGCGAGCCCTACAAAGTGGATGACATCAGCAAAGTCAAGTTCCTTGTCTATGATGCTGAGAACAACGTAGTCCTGATCAGCGATGCCGAAGCAGTAGAAGACGGCAAATATGCGATTAACCTCTCAGCAGAGGATACAGGCAAGTTTGGTGACGGAGCAACAAAGATTGAAGTCGCAGTTGTTTCTCTCGTCGTCGCACAGCCTACTTTCCAGACTATTGAGTTCATTACTAACCAATAATTTAGATGACTAAATAGCACCCGAGGGGGCAAGTCTCATAACTTGCCCCTTTTCAGGATTCAGGAGAGATAGCGCTCATGACAACAGAAAACAATAATCAAATTTCAATGGAATCAACTTTAGAATACAGCAAGAAGACATCGCGTGCGACGGCACGAAGATTGTCAATGTTTTTCCTTAGGCGGCTTATATTGTTGATGATCACGATAGTCATCGGCGTGTATATCACAATTCTTGTAGCGAACATGGGCGGATATGTCGATACTATTTTGAAGTCCGCTATACGTGAAGAAGTCAATATGGAAGTGGCCGCTATGACAGCGAAGACGCCTATGACGACGGAAGCGCGGACCGAGCTTGCCGAGTCAATGATTGCCGAAAGAGAAAGACTTGCAGGCTTGGATCAGCCTTTTGTACGGCGCTCTATCACACATTTAAAGAATGCTCTGCTGTTAAATTTCGGCCGCGCTCGTTTTATGATCAGTGATCATGGTTCGCGATTGGTCCGAAATATTATTTTGGAAAGGCTGCCGGCGACGTTGCTGTTGATGGGAACATCTCAACTTCTATTGTTTGCCGTTTCGCTATTTTTGGCGTTGATGGTTTCCCGTCACTATGGAAGCATTTGGGATAAGCTTATCGTTGCGCTATCGCCTACGTCTTCCATACCGCCGTGGTTTTACGGTATTTTCCTGATCCTTATTTTCGCCGCGTGGCTGAAGGTTCTGCCTTTTGGCGGAATGGTTGCTGCTCCACCTCCCCCGACAAAATTAGGATATTTCTTCAGTGTGTTGAAACACATGATTTTGCCCGCCAGCTCACTGTTTATTTCGAGTTTTTTGATCAACACGTATTCCTGGAGAACCTTCTTTCTCATCTACTCCAGTGAAGACTACGTAGATATGGCAAAAGCAAAAGGATTGAGCTCGCGAGCTATTGAGAGACGTTATATTTTGCGCCCTACTCTGCCCAACATCATTACGAGCTTTGCGCTCATGCTTGTAGGCATTTGGACGGGTGCGACCTTGACAGAGACAGTATTCCTTTGGCCGGGCTTAGGAACAACCATTTATCAAGCCGTCAGTAAATTTGATACGGCTGTCATCGTTGGAACTACAATTATTCAGGCGTATATGTTAGGAATTACAGTGTTCTTCCTTGATTTCCTATATGCCATTGTGGATCCAAGAGTGAAATTGGGCGGAGGGAACTAAGGAAAATGAAACGACTAAAGGATTCTTTAAAAGATATTGGCAGATACCCTTCTGCTATAATTGGACTGCTCATTGTTCTGTTTCTAGTCCTCTTCTCGTTTTATACGATGTGGAAAATTCCGTATAGTGACGCCATTAAAATGTGGCGCGCGAGTGAGAGTGTCGTTTATAAGAACCCGAAGAACGCCAGACCGATTTGGGTCAATTGGTTCCGCAAAGCGAAATTGCCGGCTTCAGCCGATGTGATCGCAGGAGAGGATGACTCTTTTACGAAGGAATCAACTCCTCGCTCCGGCGGAGGCAATACGATTGAATTTGTCTACACATTCGATTTTAATTACGACGAATTTCCACAAGATATTTTCGTATACTTTACATCGAATTATGAAACGAAAAATCCGTTTATTTCGATGTCTTTGGTGACCCCTTCCGGAGAAAATATTAAAATTACCGACACCGGAATTACGAGATATCAGAATTATCGCTTTGAACAGGATGAAAATCTTCGAACACGCCTGAAGCGCCTGCATCGCGGAAATGAACCCGCTACAGCTATGCAGGGACTCTTTACCAAGCTCGGCTCTGATCCGGTTGAGATAGATAAAGGAACATATCAACTGATTATCCAAGCGACCACTTTTGAAGAGGGATCCGATGTCAACGCGGAACTGATTACTCATGGAAAGGTGTTCGGCTTTTTTGGAACCGACCATCTGCGTCGCGATTTAAAGGTTGCGATGATGTGGGGAGCTCCGATCGCACTTGCATTCGGACTGACGGCTGCCTTAGGAACGGCTGTTATAACGATGTTCATCTCTGCGATAGGAACGTGGTTTGGTGGATGGCTCGATGAACTGATCCAAAGAATTACGGAAGTAAATATGGTCATTCCATACTTTGCCGTTCTCATCATGGTGGGTACATTCTATTCTCGAAGCATTTGGACATTGCTGCTTGTGACGATTCTGCTCAACATGTTTTCCGCATCGATCAAGTCACAGAGAGCTATTTTCCTGCAAGTCAAGGAGTCGACCTATATAGAGGCGGCGATCGCCTATGGAGCAAGTGATTTGCGAATCGTCACTCGCTATATGATACCGCGCGTCATTCCTATGATTATTCCCGGGCTGGTATCCGCCGTCCCCTCTTACGTGTTCCTGGAAGCATCCCTCGCCCTGTTGGGGCTTGGCGATCCTTCGATTCCCACTTGGGGCAAGGTCATCAATGATGCTCGTATGTATGGTGCACATTATCAAGGTATGTATTACTGGATTCTGGAGCCCGCTGTATTTTTGATGATTACAGGTCTTGGTTTTGCGCTGCTGGGCTTTGCGCTTGACAGAATCTTCAATCCAAGATTGAGAGGCATGTAATATGGCAAAAGATAAATCGTATATGCATAAAGAAGCGATTGAAGCGGCGAAAGAAAAAGCTCTATTGATGAGCAAAATGACGGATACAACCCATAAAACGGGGGATGTTCGCCATGACCTTTTGTTGAGCATCAAAGACCTCAGACTTCATTTTGAGACGATCAGAGGCCCCGTTCAGGCTGTTGACGGCGTAAACTTTGACTTGGTGACAAATAAAGCGGTTGTCGTCGTCGGAGAATCGGGTTGCGGCAAGAGTTCTCTAGCAAAAGCGGTGCTTCGCCTGTTGCCGAGAAATGTCGCCCATTACTCCGGACAAGTTGTTCTCCGGGATGAAGATACCATGGCGCTCAGTGACGAAGAATATCGAGAAAGGGTTCGTTGGGTCAGAATGTCCATGGTGCCTCAGGCAGCCATGAACTCTCTCAACCCTGTTCTTCGAGTCGGTGATCAGGTTGCTGAACCCATGATCGTCCACTTTGGTATGAAAAAAGAAGACGCCATGCAACAGGCAGCTTTGATGTTTCGAAATGTCGGCGTGCCGGTGGATTTTCTAACGAGGTATCCATTTGAGCTCTCCGGTGGAATGCGCCAACGCGTGGCGATTGCCATGTCCCTTATCACGGGACCGGATCTTGTCATCCTGGATGAGCCCACTTCAGCATTGGACGTCTTAACACAGGCAAATATATTCAATTTGCTAAAACGCATAAAGGCAAACTTAGATACCAGCTTTATCCTCATCACTCACGACATTTCCACTTCATCTGAGCTTGCGGATATTGTGGCTGTCATGTATGCCGGGCAAATCGTGGAAGTCTGCGAATCTCATCGTTTTTTCACGGTGCCCAGACATCCGTATTCAGCAAAGCTGATGGCCAGCGTTCCACGCCTGCGAGAACGCGAGGAACCTGAGTTTATTCTTGGGACACCTCCTTCGCTGATCAACCCGCCAACGGGCTGCAGGTTTAAAGATCGCTGTGAAAAGCGATTCGAAAAATGTGAACAAGAGCCGCCTACGTATCGATTTGGAGATGACAGTGTCAAGTGTTGGCTATATGAAGGGAAAAGTGAAGAATGATGATGCAAACAGAATACATTGAAGAACTGCATAAAGACGACGCTCTTCCTTCAGAGACAAAAGACGCAGATGACGGCTTTGTCTTAAACATTGATAATCTCAAAGTGTATTTTGAGCTTCGCAAGCGCGCTTTTCAACATGCAGGGTTTGTGCGGGCGGTAGACGGCGTAGATTTACAGCTCAAACGAGGCGAGACGATAGCTATCGTCGGGGAATCCGGCTGCGGCAAGACGAGCCTGATGAAGACGATTTTGAGGATCAATAAGCCCACCGGCGGCACCATCCAATTTGACGGTGAGATCATCAATGATTTTAAGAAAAATGAACTGAAGGATCTCCGGCTGAAGATTGGCTATGTTCAGCAGGATCCATACGGAGCGCTTGCTCCATTTATGGATGTTCAAACTATTTTAGAAGAGCCCCTGAAGATCAATGGAGTCACTGATCGAGAGGAGCGCATTCAACGCGTTCGGCAAGTACTCGAAGAAGTTCGCATGACGCCTGTCGATGACTTTCTGAGGAAGTTTCCGCATCAGTTGAGCGGCGGACAACAGCAACGTGTCGTCATCGCTCGCGCGATGATTTTGAATCCTATTCTACTGGTGGCCGATGAGCCCGTTTCCATGCTCGATGCCTCTGTTCGCGTTGAGATATTGAAGCTTCTTCGTGCTTTGCAAGAGGAGCACAATCTGGCGGTCATATACATCACTCATGACCTGGCAACGGTTCGGTATTTTTCGGAATACATCTTCGTCATGTATGCCGGACAGGTGATTGAAAAAGCGCCGGAAGCGCAGCTCATCAATGAAACGGCGCATCCCTATACGCATGCCCTGTTGGCGGCAACCTCCGATCCCGATCCGAAAAACGTCGATGAGTTTCAGGAAGTGCCCGCCGGGGAACCTCCGAGCTTGGTGACGCCGCCTGCGGGTTGTCGATTCCATCCGCGTTGCGAGAAGATCATCCAAGGTCTTTGTGACATAGAAAGACCGCCCGAATTCGATCTGGGCAATAGACACAGTGTGGCCTGTTGGCTGTTTAAAGATCGACCCGCTCTTCGCGAGTATTCAGGTGTTTCCGAGTAGGGGCAAACGCCACAAAAAAAGGTTCCATCTATCATAAGGAAATGAGAATTAATTTTGATGCGATTTAGTACGAAAAAGATGATCATAACAGGTGGGTTGCTACTACTCATCAGTGTTATTGTGTCTGCTTTGCGAGTTGCGAAGATCTTACCCGCCAGTTTCATTTTTGATTTCTTTTCCTATACCTGTTTAGTAGCCGGTACGTTTATAGGAATGATGGGCATCTTTACGCATGTAAAAGGAACGGTTGACTCGCGCCGGAGTTCTGATTATCGGCATCGCAAGCCTTAGATTTTGATCTCTGTGCACTGTTTTATATGAAACAGTGTAATATATGGCGGCAAACTAATGAGGGAAGGCGGTTTGGGTTATGCCGCCTTTCTTTTTTTTATCAGACAGGTGGGGTATACTAAGCGCATGGAGGACTACACATGACAGAAATACTGGACTTTTTCAGAGAACACAATATCTCTGTATCGGAATTTGAATCTCTGAAAGAACATTGTACATTCGGAATCGGAGGCGCGGCTCGAGCCATAGTTAAGCCTCACTGTGAAGAAGATATCGCATTGGTTCTCGCTTCGTGCCGACAGCGTGAGATTCCTGTTTTTATCCTTGGCAACGGCAGTAATATTCTTTTTAGCGACGAGGGCTTTTCGGGAATCATTTTAACTTTGAAAGATAATTGGAGTGATTTTACGATAGACGGGTGTCTTGTCACGGCCAAAAGCGGTGTTTCATTGGCAACGTTGGCCAGAAAGACGGCTATGCGCTCCTTGACGGGGATGGAATTTGCCACCGGTATTCCGGGAACACTCGGTGGCGGCGTCATTATGAATGCAGGAGCCTACGATGGAGAGCTGGCACAGATCGTCCGGAGTGTGCGTGTGATGGATCGACAAGGTCGGATTTTCGCTCTCAAGGGAGAGGAAATGGAATTCGGTTATCGAACCAGTCGAGCGCAGAGAGAGTTCCTGATCATTCTCGAGGTGGTGTTGGAACTTCAACAGGGAGATTATGAGCAGATTTGGAGCCGAATTGATGAATTGACAATTCGAAGATGGATGCGTCAGCCCCTGGAGTTTCCCAGTGCCGGAAGCACGTTCAAGCGTCCGCCCGGTCACTTTGCGGGTAAATTGATTGAAGATGCAGGGTTGAAGGGCCTGCGCTTTCGAGGAGCGATGGTGTCGAGCAAGCATTCAGGCTTTGTCGTCAATGTCGACGGCGCAAGCGCCTCGGACGTTCGCACCCTTATTCGCATCGTACAGAAGCGCGTATTTGATGAATACGGTATCTTATTGCAGCCTGAAGTGCGCATGATAGGAGCGACCGGTGAAACTTAGAGCAGACCTTCACAGCCATACGACGTATTCCGACGGCAAAGGCTCTATGGAAGACAATGTCCGCGCCGCCATTGATAAAGGACTGCATACATTGGCGATTACCGACCACGGTTTTGGCCATGGCTTCTTCGGAATAAAAAGAAGAAATCTCCCCCGAATGCGGGCAGAGATTGAGGAGCTTAAGAAGAAGTATCCCGACATCCAAATACTTTTCGGCGTGGAAGCAAATATCAGCGGCTCCAGCGGCAAACTCGATCTTCGTCGAGAAGAGATGGAGTTGTTTGACATCGTGCTTGCAGGCTATCACTTCGGGAGCATATCTTTTCGGCCGGAAGACTGGACGACTCACCTGTTAAATTTTCTCTACAAATTCTTCGGTGTCTTTAAACAGACGGCTCGTCGCAAGAATACGCGAGGCATTCTCCTCGCTATGCAGAGGTACCCTTTTTCTATTCTCACTCACCCGGGAGACAAAGGACCCGTCGATCTTCGCCTGATCGCAAAAGTGGCTAAAAAGCGCGGCATTGCTCTAGAAATCAATGAGCGCCATCGTCATTTGTCGGCTGAAGATCTCAAGGAATTGGCCGACCTGGGCCTCAATTATATAGTTAGCTCCGATGCACACAGACCGGAGGATATTGCAAGGGTTCCGCAAGCTCTGGAGCGGATCCGAGAAGCAGGCGTTCCCGTTTCACAAATTGTCAATATCGAGGAGGAAGAATGAATATCAAGATCATAACCGGTATGGCGGGAGGCGGAAAAAGTACGGCGCTTGATGCATTTGAAGATATGGGGTATTACTGTATCGAC
>JGI24710J26742_10001056_pt1 | contig 25601 bp, 23 predicted proteins | sample BioPla2DNA2_FD_26742 | JGI IMG/M metagenome (IMG submission 26742) | reverse complement strand
CAAGCTGGGGAAACTAAGAAAGTCGCTGACAAAAAATTATATATTTGTTTTGTCTTTTTCCCTTATTATTTCAGTTTTTTCTATAATAATAGGCTTTATTTTAGGGTCAAACAGCGAGTGGCTGCAGTTTAGCGCAATTGCATTCATTTCGACGGCTTTTGCTGCGACTACTTCCTACTTTTTAATAAAATATTAAAAAAAGTGTATGGAGCGATTGTATGAAGTGTCCATTTTGCAATTATTACGATACAAAGGTAATAGATTCCAGACCTGCGGATGACAACTCCAGGATCCGGCGACGCAGAGAATGTGTCGAATGTGAAAAGAGATTTACTACGTACGAAAGTATTGAAACACTGCCTATAATTGTGATAAAGAAAGACGGGTCAAGGGAGCTTTTTGATAGAAACAAATTACTCAACGGAATGATTAGGGCATCCGAGAAGAGAATGGTAAACATTGAAACTCTCGACCTTGCTGTAGATAAAATTGAGCAGAATTTATTGAATTCCATGGAGCGTGAAATACCATCGACGAAGATTGGTGAGTTCGCAATGGAAGAATTAAAAGAAATTGATGAAGTTGCATATGTTAGATTTGCCTCGGTATATCGACAGTTTAAAGATATAGGATCCTTTATGAAGGAACTTGAATTGTTATTAAAAAATGATAATTGATTTTTCAGTATTGAATGTCTAAATGAATGCACAATCACTTGAGATAGTGATTGTGCATTATATTATGGTTTGTTGTATAATTAAAACGTTAAGAATGGGATTTTGATTTGTTTTGTTGCGCCGATTTGAAATTATTTCAGATTGAGATAAAAGGTGTAAAAGGGAGGCTTTTATGGACAATGATTTTACCTCTTATTCGAATATTGGGAATATCGCAAATTCATATGAAGAGTCAAAAGAAATAGAATACACCATTTCGGTATCCGACTTTGCAAAAAACTTAAATCTTAATCCGATTTACAAATCATCGGACTATGAGGATGTACAGATAGTAACTGCTGAAATAAATCGTGCAGGTTTTGTTTTGGCGGGTTTCCTTGAACATAACAATCCGGATAGACTTCAAATATGCGGAAAGGTTGAAATGGCGTATTTGAGCTATAAATCATATGAAGAAAGGCTTGAAGCATTTAATCATCTCTTTGAAATGAAGCCTCCCGCCATAGTCATAACCAGGTCCAATAAACCTTTTCCCGAAATGGTTGAATTTGCAAAAAAATATGATGTAACGCTGTTTTCCTCACCCCTATCCACATCGCATTTTATGTCTGATGCTATTTCGCTTTTAAATGTCGAATTAGCCCAGCGGATAACAAGGCACGGAGTGCTGGTCGAAGTGTACGGTGAAGGAATCTTACTGCTTGGTGACAGCGGGATAGGGAAAAGCGAAACTGCAATTGAGCTTGTCAAAAGGGGACACAGGTTAATTGCCGATGATGCGGTTGAGCTCAGAAAAGTATCGGGCAGAACAATCGTCGGCTCATCCCCTATGAATATAAGGCACTATATAGAACTGAGGGGTATCGGAATAGTTAATGTCCGACGAATTTTCGGAATGGGTTCCGTTAAAGTATCTGAGAAGATAGATCTCGTAATAAATCTTGAAATTTGGGAAAAGGATAAAAATTATTCCACAATAGGACTTGGAGATCCGACTATAGATATTTTGGGTGTTCCGCTTCCAGTTACCACAATACCTGTCAAACCGGGCAGAAACCTCGCCATTATCATAGAAGTAGCTGCAATGAATAATAGAGACAAGAAAATGGGATACAACTCCGCTGAAGAATTAATGCAGAGACTTGGTTTGAACATGGAAGAGGACGGCTCTGATGAATTCTGAAGCATATAAAAAAATATCATCGTTAATTGAGATTGAAGAAAATATTCCGATGCATGAATTCACGGGGTTTCAAACGGGCGGCGTCGCAGATTATTATGTGGCGCCAACCAACAAGAATGCTCTTGTTGGTGTATTGGAAATCTTAAGTGAATATGATGAAGAATATTTTTTGTTGGGAAACGGGACAAATGTAATCTGTTCCGATGACGGATATAGAGGCACTGTAGTACACACATCAAAATTCAAAACAGTGAATTTTAATGAACCGAATGTCATTTCGGTTTCTTCAGGTTATTCAATCAACCGTTTATGCAAAATTGTAATGCGAAAGGGACTTGCCGGACTCGAATTTGCCTATGGTATTCCGGGAACATTGGGGGGAGCTGTCTTCATGAATGCCGGTGCGTATGGCGGAGAGTTGTCCAATATAGTCCAATCGGCAACTGCTTTCGACAAAAGCCGAGGGGTTATTGAACTTGATAATCAACAATGTGAGTTCGGTTATAGAAAAAGTCTATTTTCAAGGAATGTCGATTTGACAATTATCTCAGCGGTATTGAAGCTTGAGATAGGCGATGTTGATGAGATTGACAGAAAGATGACTGAAAACTATGTAAGAAGAGTGGAAAAACAACCACTGAACTTTCCCAGCTGCGGCAGCACTTTCAAAAGACCTGTTGGCGATTATGCTTCCAGATTAATAGACCTATGCAACCTGAAAGGATATTCGTACGGAGGAGCTCAAGTCAGTGAAAAACACGCGGGATTTATTATAAACAGATCAAATGCAACGACAAATGATATTCTTGGTTTAGCCGATTATGTCTCAAAAACAGTTAAAGAAATGACGAATGTGGAACTTGAGATGGAAGTTAGAGTAATGGAGTGAAAGTAGATTGCGTTTTCTTATTATAACCGGCTTGTCGGGGGCAGGAAAGACAGTTGTTGCCAACGAGCTTGAGGACATCGGATTTTTTTGCATTGACAATATGCCGTCAAACTTAATTCCGACATTTGCCGAGATGGCGTTGCAACTTAAACAATTTGAAAATATTGCAGTTGTAACAGATGTCAGGACAAAAGAACTGTATTCAGGACTTGGGGAGTGTTTATTTCAGCTGGAAGAAATGAATATTGAGTTTGAGCTGTTATTTTTGAACGCCAGTGATGAGACCTTGTCACGCAGATATGTGGAAACCAGACGGGCGCATCCTCTTGCATTAGAAAGCGACTCTCCCATTAAAGATGCCATTGCGTACGAAAGAACGCTTACAAACCCTATTAGAGAACTTGCAGATCACTATATTGACACCACGAATATGACTGTTCCCGACTTGAGACGCATGGTGTGTTCGCTGTTTCTAAAAGAAAAATGTGCTACCTTAAAGGTAACATGTATATCGTTCGGATTTAAATACGGAATACCGACAGAGTCAAATATAGTTCTGGACGTCAGATTTTTACCAAATCCCTTTTACATTGAAACATTATCTAAAAAGAGTGGTTTGGATCAGGAAGTGAAAGATTATGTTCTTTCTTTTGATGAGACATCGGAAGTGTTTGATAAGTTTTCAGGTTTGATTAAATATCTCCTCCCTTTATATCAAGGAGAAGGCAGGTCTCAACTGGTAGTTTCAATTGGCTGTACAGGAGGAAAGCACAGGTCGGTTGTACTGGTGGAAATCTTGACAAATTTAATAAAAGAATTGGGATATGATGCAATAGCAATTCATAGAGACATCGCGAAGATTCTCTGAACATGGAAATCAAATGACATTTTGCAAAGGCCTTAAAAGAGAATTAATCAAAATAGAGCTACCGGAATGCTGTAATGCTTCAAGGCTTTACGGCATATTATCGTTTGCCCGAACATTTTCAAGCGATTTAATTGAGATAAAATCTTCGGATTTATGTATTGTCGAGCACGTAATAGATTCCTTCAGGAAACTGGGGGTAAACCTTTCGGAGCAGATGATTGTTAAAACCCCCAGAACTTTTGTATTAAGAATCGAATCACAAAGAATCAACGACAGAATTTTAGCTGATTTCGGCTATTCGGGAGTCGAATCCAGCTACAGGATTATTGAAGATAATTTTCGTTGTTCCTACTGCAAACCTTCCTTTCTTTCAGGGTGTTTTATTTCTTCGGGGACCATCGTAGATCCCCAAAAGGGATATCACCTTGAAATATCGACACATAAAAAAAACCTATTTAATGACTTCGTCGATTTTATGGACACTTTGGGCTTGAAACCAAAAGTATTTGAGAGAAAGAGAAAGCTTGTTGCATATTACAAAGACAGTTCGGCCATTGAAGATTTCTTGACTTATATTGGAGCTGCCGACGTTGCTATGGATTTGATGGAGTTAAAGATACGCAGGGATGTCTATAATCATATTAACAGAAGGATAAATTGCGATAATGCAAACATTGATAAAATAGTAGAAGCATCCGCAAAAGATAGAAATGATATTAACTACATATTAGATACGAACAGAAGTGAACTTGATGAAGATTTAATGGAAATCGCGATGCTAAGAATTGAAAATCCAATTGTATCGATGACTGAACTTGGTCGTTTGACAAAGGTAAAACTATCGAAATCCGGAGTGAGTCATAGACTTAATAGGATTAGGAAAATTGCCGAAGAGTTGAGAAAAGATGAAAATGGAAATTAAAAAAGAAGACTTTGTACATCTTCATCTTCATACTGAGTACAGTCTTCTCGACGGAGCTTGTAGAATTGAAAGACTGTTGAGCCACGTCAAATCAATAGGCCAAACCGCATGTGCAATTACTGATCATGGGGTTATGTACGGCTGCGTAGACTTTTTTAAAGCGGCTAAGAAGAATGGTATAAAAGCAATAATAGGCTGTGAAGTTTATGTGGCTCAAAGGAGCCGCAATGATAAAGTAAGCGGATTAGACTCAAACCCGTACCACCTTATTTTATTGTGCAAAAATGAAACAGGTTATAGAAATCTGATAAAAATGGTGAGCATCGCCAATATTGAAGGTTTCTATAACCGCCCAAGAGTAGATAGGGAGCTTCTTGAGCATTATAGCGAAGGATTAATAGCAATGTCTGCATGTATTTCGGGAGAAATTCCGAGAAATCTGTTGGCGGATGACTATGATTCAGCTAAAGAGGCTGCAACTTTCTATAAGAATGTTTTCGGAGAAGACTTCTATATAGAATTACAAAATCATGGCATCAAACAACAGATTCAGGTTTTACCCAAACTTGTTGAATTGGCAAAAGAACTCAATATAGGTATTGTAGCGACAAATGATTGCCACTACGTTGAAAAAGACGACAACGAAATGCACAAGGCCTTAATATGTATTCAGACCAACAGTACGCTTGATGACGGCAGTGCTATGGAATTTGAAACAGAAGAGTTTTATGTAAAAGACACCTATCAAATGGCAGAGATATTTAAGGAATATCCCGAAGCCATTCTGAACACCTCTTTGATAGCGGAAAAGTGCAACTTTAATTTTGAGTTCGGTGTGACCAAACTTCCACACTTTGAAACTCCTGACGGCAGTAATAATGATGATTATTTCAGGAAGATGTGTTTTGAAGGACTCGAAAACAGATATGGAAAAAATCCTGATTTATCGGTTGTTGAAAGGTTGACCTACGAGATATCCGTTATATCCGAGATGGGGTATATAGATTACTACTTAATCGTTCACGATTTTATAAAATATGCGAAAGACAACGGTATTATTGTCGGTCCGGGTCGGGGATCCGGAGCGGGAAGTATTGCTGCATATGTTTTGGGGATAACCGGTATTGACCCGATAAAACATAATCTTCTGTTTGAACGCTTTTTGAATCCTGAAAGAATAAGCATGCCCGATTTTGACATTGATTTTTGTTATGAGAACAGACAAAGAGTAATTGATTATGTTGTTGACAAATACGGTTCAGATCATGTCGCTCAGATTATTACATTTGGAACCATGGCAGCAAGAGGGGCAATAAGAGATATCGGAAGAGTAATGGGCATGCCTTATCAGCAGGTTGATAGAATCGCAAAAATGGTTCCGAACACTCTGGGTATAACGATTAGCGATGCACTAAAAAGGAATGAGAGTTTGTCAGAACTTTATAATAACGATTATAAAGTGAATAAACTAATAGATTTATCGATAAAAGTTGAAGGAATGCCCAGACATGCGTCAACACATGCTGCCGGTGTTGTAATAACAAGAGAAGAGGCAAGCAATTATGTCCCACTGCAAAAAAATGATATGCAGATAGTGACGCAGTTTCCAATGAATACTTTGGAAGAACTCGGCCTGTTGAAGATGGACTTTTTGGGACTTAGAACACTGACCGTATTAAGCGATACAGAGAAACTTATAAAGGTAAAGGATAATAAGTTTGATCTTGAATCAATACCTGAAGACGACAAAGACGTCTTTGATATGTTATCGCAGGGAAACACGGTCGGAGTTTTTCAATTTGAATCGGCGGGAATGAGACAAGTTCTGATGGGACTGAAACCCCTAAACTTAGAAGATCTCATAGCTGTCATATCGCTTTACAGGCCCGGACCCATGGATTCAATACCTACATATATAAGAAACAGACATAATCCCGAGGAGATAACCTATAAGACACCGGAACTTGAAGAAATTCTTAAGGTAACGAATGGTTGCATAGTGTATCAGGAGCAGGTAATGCAGATTTTTAGAAATCTTGCAGGCTTTAGCTATGGAAGAGCGGATATTGTAAGACGTGCGATGAGTAAGAAAAAAGCCGATATTATGGAAGAAGAGGGGAAGGTCTTCATATACGGAGATCACAATACCGAAGGCTGTATTAAAAGAGGTATTCCCGAGAAAACGGCAAAAGATATTTATTCCGATATGGCGAACTTCGCTTCCTACGCATTTAACAAATCTCATGCCGCGGCTTATGCACTGATCGCTTATCAAACGGCATACTTGAAAAAGCATTATCCAAAAGAATATATGGCGTCACTTTTGACAAGCGTAATGGATAATACCGATAAGGTTATAGAATATATAGCTGAATGTCAGAGACTTGAAATAAACGTATCAAAAATTGATATTAATTTAAGCAATGCGGGATTTTCAGTAAACGAAGAAGGAATATTATTTGGCTTAAAGGGCGTGAAAAATGTTGGAAAAGGTTTGGTTGACTCAATCATAAGAGAAAGGGAGTCAAACGGTGAATTTAAAAATTTCTATGACTTCTGCAAAAGACTATCTAAGACGGAACTGAATAAACGTGCATTGGAATCTTTAATAAAAAGCGGAGCGTTTGACAGTTTTCTTGATAACCGTCGAAGCCTAGTTCTTTCAATAGAAGGTATACTCAAATCCATAGATGACGATGAGAAAAGAAATATTTCAGGACAATTGAACTTATTTGAAAATATTCAAGGAGTTTCAGACGGGTTTGAGATTACAAAGGTTCCGGAATACTCGCTAAATGAAATTCTCGCATACGAAAAGGAGTCTGTAGGTATATACCTCACCGGTCACCCTCTTACGGAATACAAAACAACAATTGACAGGATCAGCAACTGCAGTTTTAGAGAAATAATTTCGGATGAAGCGGAAAGGCTTGACGGAAGGGAAGTGACTTCAGTCTGTTTAGTCTCAGGTGTTAAACCTAAAATCACTAAAAATAATGCTACAATGGCTTTTGTCATTCTCGAAGATATGACAGGAACAATTGAAATGCTGGTATTCCCTGACAAATTTGATGAATATTTGAATGAATTGAGAGAAAATAACGTGGTTGTTGTTAGGGGAAGGGTGTCAAACAGGGAAGACTCTAAAACTTCACTTATCTGCACATCAATAGAAGGGATTGATGACTATTTGAGCAATCCTAAAAATAATCACAAAAAACCGATATTAAAGAACAATCAAACAAATGAAAAAAAATCCGTCAAATCCGTATATCTAAAAATTGTTGAGCATGAATCGACAGAATATGAAAAAGCCATAAATATTCTACAGTTATTTAACGGAACAACACCTGTATATATTTATCTTGAGGAAGAAAAAAAATTGTTGCTGGCTCCCCAAAAAATGTGGATGGACTATTCTGAATATGTAATTTCTGAATTGAAGTCGGTTTTAGGGGACAAAAATGTTGCAATTAAACAGTAAATTACATTCTTTAGTTATGTGTAAAGAAAGGAATACGAAATGACCCAGGAATTTAAGACTATAGGTATACTTACAAGCGGTGGAGATGCACCCGGTATGAATGCTGCAATTCGTTCCGTTGCAAGATCGGCAATATATAAAGGTTTTCGCGTTATAGGTATCAGAAGAGGTTATCATGGATTGATAAACGAAGATATGTTTGAGATGAACATAAGAAGTGTATCCGAAATAATTCATCGCGGCGGCACGGTATTGTATACGGCAAGAAGCCCGGAGTTTAAGACAAAAGCCGTTTTAGAAGAAGCAAAAGAAATATGTGAAAGAAACGGGATTGATGTTCTGGTATGTATTGGCGGTGACGGTACGATGAGGGGGGCACTTGCCTTAAGTGAGGTTGGAATTCCCTGTGTCGGCATACCCGGAACTATTGACAATGACTTGGGTTGTAGTGACTACACGATAGGGTATGATACCGCAATGAATACCGCAATGGAGATGATTGACAACCTGAGAGATACCGCTCAATCCCACGACAGATGCAGTGTAGTGGAGGTAATGGGAAGAAACGCAGGGTATTTAGCGGTAACTACCGGAGTAGCCTGTGGTGCTTTGGCAATTTTGGTGCCGGAAATCCCCTATGATTTGGATAAAGATGTAATTGAAAAAATGTTGTTTACGAAGGGGATAGGAAAGAGACATTTTATAGTGATAGTTGCGGAAGGAAGCGGGAGTGCCGTAGAAATTGCGGAGTTTATTGAATCAAGAAGCGGAATTGAAGCAACGCCAACAGTTTTAGGACATGTTCAAAGGGGTGGAAGGCCGACAACGAGAGACAGGCATTTAGCAAGTATTATGGGATTTAGGGCGGTTGAGCTGATTTCGTCAGGGGTAGCTAACAGAGTGATTGCACATAAATTCGGTAAAATTGTGGACTTCGATATAGCAGAAGCTCTCAAAATGAAAAAAACGATAGATCCTACTCTTCTCGAAATGTCCCAAAGGATATCAATTTAGCACAACGCAAAAAAATATTCGGATTTTTTATACTATAAAGCTGGAAATATATGGAAATCGATGATGTAAAAAAAAGAATCTTTGAGTTGAGAGAGCTTATTGAATACCATTCAAAGCTGTATTTTGAAGACGATAATCCTAAAATAACGGATTATGAGTTTGATATGATGATGCAGGAGCTTCGAGAACTTGAAAGCAGATATCCTCAGTTTGATACGGAGGATTCGCCTACCAATGTTATTGGCGGTAAAGCTTCTGAAGGCTTTAAGAAAGTATTGCATAAGGTTAAAATGGAAAGCCTTCAAAATGCATTTAGCTTTGAAGATGTCGAGAGTTTTATCAATAAAGTGAAAGATTCAGTAAGCGATTCAAAGTTTGTTGTCGAACCGAAGATAGACGGACTTTCGGTATCGCTTGAGTATATTGATGGAGAACTGACAACGGGTTCAACACGCGGAGACGGAATAGAAGGAGAAAACATTACTCAAAACCTCAAAACCATAAAATCTATACCTAAGAATATCCCTGAAAATATAAAGGTGCTGGAAGTCAGGGGTGAGGTATATATGCCAAAGGAGGTTTTTTTAAGAATCATAGAAAAACAGGATATGGACGGGGAAGTCCCTTTTAAAAACCCGAGAAATGCAGCTGCCGGCTCTCTCAGACAGAAAAATCCGGATGTAACCGCTTCAAGAGAGTTGGAGATGTTTGTTTTTAATGTACAAAGATCTTCACATGAATTTTCAAGTCATTTAGAATCTTTGAAATGGCTAGAATCTGTGGGGTTTAGGGTAATTAATATTGATAAATTATTTAGCGATGCAGATGAAATATTCGAAGAAATTGTAAAAATCGGTGACAGCAGGCATGATAATGCATATGAGATTGACGGTGCTGTTGTGAAACTTGATTCGATTTACGATAGAAGTATTATCGGCTCCACCGCAAAACACCCCAAGTGGGCTATTGCATATAAATACCCGCCTGAGGTCAAGACGACTACCCTGCTTGATATCGAAATAAGCGTGGGAAGAACAGGGGTTCTCACACCCGTTGCGATACTTGAACCCGTTTTATTGTCCGGTTCAACGGTATCGAGAGCCTCGTTGCACAATGAAGATATCATAAGTCAACTTGATTTGAGAATCGGATCCCGAGTGGATGTAAGAAAAGCCGGGGATATTATACCTGAGATAATAAAAGCTTATAATCACCCCGTAGACAGCATGCCTTTTAAAATGCCTACGATATGTCCTTCCTGCGGAAATAAAGCTTCAAAACTTTATGAGGAAGTTGCGTTGAGATGTACAAATCCCATGTGTCCTGCACAAAATAAAATGAATATTTTGCATTTTGCATCAAGAAATGCAATGAATATTGAAGGTTTGGGCATACAAACAATTGATAAATTAATTGATATGGATATTGTCCGGTCTGTTGCAGACATATATGATCTGACCTATGAAAAACTGATAAAAATGGATAAGTTTAAAGAAAAATCAGTAAACAATCTTTTAAAGGCGATTGAGGAGTCCAAAAAACGTGATTTAGATAAATTGATATTTGCCTTAGGAATAAGAAATGTCGGTCAAAAAACCGCATTAATGATTGCTGAAAAGTTCAAAGATCTTGATTCAATTATAAAAGCGGATTACGGGGAAATATGTGAAATCGAGGGAATAGGTGAAAAAATCGCTTTCAATTTGAAGAATTATTTTGAAAATCCGGGTAGTATTGAATTGATAGAAAGACTGAAAAACTCCGGGGTAAATACCAAAATGTCGGAAAACTATGTTTCGTCAAAACTGCAGGGGAAATTATTTGTTCTAAGCGGCTCTCTTGAAAACCTCAGTAGGGAAGAAGCGACAAAAATTATTTTGGAAAACGGAGGCTCAACTTCATCTTCAGTATCAAAGAAAACATCCTTCCTGTTGGCCGGAGAAAACCCGGGAAGCAAATTTATAAAGGCCAAAGAGTTGTCGATACCTATCATATCCGAGAAAGATCTCTTTACAATGATAGAATAAATCAATTATAAATAGTGAATAAGTTGTATAAAAAATCAAAGAATGATACAATTATTCGGCGTATAGCATAGCTATAAAACAAATATAATTACCGCTCAGGAGGTATAGATGAACAGCTATTATGATAACGACGAATCGGTCGGGAAAGTTAAAATATCATCAGATGTTATAGCTTCGATTGCAGAAAATGCAACAATGGAAATAGAGGGTGTTGATTCCGTATCTACGGCAAATATCGGAATAAAAGGAATGCTGACTAAGGCTAAATATAAAAAGCCGGTTAAAATCGAAATCAATGATGAGATGGCCAAGATTGAAATCAGCATTGTGGTCGACCAAAAAGCGAGAATACCTGATTTAGCAAATGCCATACAGTTAAATGTTAAGAATGCTGTTCAAAACATGACGGGACTGACGGTGTTGGGTGTAGATGTTATAATCGCAGGAATATCTCCGGTGAACGGGAAACAAAAGTGATATAACCAAATGCTCCGTCAAAAATGACCGGAGCTTTTGCATTATCGGGATAATGTATGAGTAAAAGAATTAACAAGAGACGAGAGTCCAGGGAATCAGCTTTTAAAGTTATTTTCGGTATAAATATAAACGGATTGTCTGCTCAGGAAGCAATTGAGTTGGCAGAAACAACAGGGGAACCTCAAGTTGACAAATACAGCAAAAAAATTATTACTGCCGTGTATGATAACTTGGAAAATATAGACCGGAATATAAAAGACAATCTTAAGGATTGGGATATCAAAAGAGTGTCGAAAGTATCCCTGGCAATATTAAGAATGAGCTGTGCGGAGATCTTCTATATTAAAAATGCTTCAGACAGTATAGTAATTAATGAGGCCGTTGAAATTTCAAAAAAATATGGCGATGAAGATGACTATGTTTTTGTTAACGGCTTGTTGGGTAGTATTTCAAGGTCAAAAATGATTGACGGTGAAGAAAAGGAGATATAGTCCAGGTATGGAGTATTTGACAGTAACTTCACTGAACAGATATGTTAAAATTTTCCTTGAAAGCAATGAAGAACTAAAAGGGATTAAGGTTATTGGAGAAATTTCCAATCTAGTACTTAACCGGTTTTCCGGACACTTATATTTTACTCTCAAAGATGAGAAATCAGGTATAAGCGCTGTATGTTTTAAGAACTCATACGACAGACTCAGATTTTTACCTAAAAACGGAATGGAAGTTGTGATTAAAGGAAGAGTCAGCCTGTATGAGCGCGACGGAAGGTTCCAGATAATTGTAGATGATATGTCAGTCAGCGGTTCCGGTCCGCAACAGAAGTTTCGTGAAGAAGTAAAGAAAAGACTGGAAAAGCTGGGAATGTTTTCTCTTGAAAGAAAAAGAAAAATTCCACAATATCCTAAAAACATTGCATTGATTACCGCTAAAGACTCCGCTGCTTATTCCGACATAGTGAACATACTCAAGAGAAGATATCCGATTACAAAATTGAGTGTCTATCCTGTTTTAGTTCAAGGTATAAATGCAGAGCGCTCGATAATAAATGCGATACAACAATTGAATGATAGCGATGAAGAGATTGATATGGCTATAATTGCCAGAGGTGGCGGTTCACAGGAAGATTTGATTGCTTTTGACAGCGAAGAAGTTGTGCTGTCGGCTTCAACCCTTAAGGTTCCCTTTATTTCGGCTGTGGGACATGAAAAGGATCTTACGCTGCTTGATTTGGCTGCAGACTTAAGAGCTGAAACACCGTCGGCTGCAGCGGAATTGGCAACGCCCGATATTGCCGAATTGTTTGCTTTTATAAGATTGACCGCAAGAGGTATAAAAGGTGCAACGGAGGCAATATCCGACAGTTATATTTCGTCGATTGCTGAAAACAAAATTGGAATAGTACAGGAGCTAAACCGAAAGATATCCGGGTATTCTTCAGAAGTTAATATATGTTCAATTAAAATAATTGGATACACCGACAGAGCTCTTAATAAAAATGAAGAGAATATGCTGTTTTATGCAAAACTGATAGAAGAGTTAAATCCTGTAAAGATTTTGACCCGAGGTTATTGCGTGGTACAGAAAAATAAAAAAATTCTAAACAGTATAAAGGGATTAAATGATAATGATAAGATTACTTTGAACTTTATCGATGGAGCTGTCGATTGTGAAGTAATTGGAATCAGAAATGAAAATTTGAAGTTTTAAATTAAAGGTTGTGTTATGGATATTGAAAAAGCTATTTTGAGATTGAATGAAATTTCTTCTGAAATGTCAAAAGGTGATATTTCCCTTCAGCAATCTCTTGATTTATATAAGGAATCAGCTGAACTAATTGAGTTTTGTAATAAAACTATTAAAGAGTCTAAACTGATTATCGAAGAATATAGAAATGTATTCGAAATGTAGTATAGTTGGATGGCGAAGAAGTTATGACAAGCGGAATAAATAAATATCAAAAATACTATTTGACTGTTGAAGAAGCTTTAAACAACATTTTTTCGGATTTAAATGACGAAAGCGTGGTAACTGAAGCTATGCGATATAGCATCCTCAATGGCGGAAAGAGGTTTAGAGGAATAATTGCACTTGCTTTTTGTGAAGTTATATCAGGAGACTACAAAGAAGCGATTATTCCCGCATGTGCGGTTGAAATGGTTCACAGCTACTCTCTTATTCACGATGACCTTCCGATAATGGATGACGACGATTTTAGAAGAGGAAAGCCGTCATGTCATGTCAAATATGGAGAAGCTACGGCTCTTTTGGCAGGGGATGGCCTGTTGACGTTGGCTTTTGAACATTTAAGCAAAATGCCGGATGCACAAAAAAGTATCGAGTGTGTGGGTGTTCTTGCGTCAGCGTCAGGACATAGGGGTATGATTTTAGGACAGCAATTGGACATTGAAAACGAAAACAAGAAAAGTAAAAATATAAATGATTTATTGAAAATATATAAGAATAAGACGGGGAAACTTATTTCTGCTGCCGGTTGTCTGGGTTTGATTGCCGGGAACGCAAGCGCCGAGGATAGGCAGGTATCAAGCTATTATTTAGATAACATCGGACTGGCATTTCAAATTATCGATGATGTTCTCGATATAACTTCAACTACGGAGACCATGGGAAAACCTGTCGGGAGTGACATTAAGAATGATAAACCCACAATTGCGTCCGTTAATGGAATTGAAGAGTCAATCCGATATTCGAAGAGCTTAATTTCAGAAGCCAAGGAAAAGATTTTAGAACGATTTGGCGAAAAATCACATACATTACTTTTTATTGCTGATAAAGTTATTAATCGAGTTAATTAAAATGAAAAAAAAATTGCTCTCTACCATTAAAAAACCTCGCGATTTGAGAAAATTCGGATATACTTCATTAACAGTTCTTTGCAATCAAATAAGAGAGATGCTTGTTGATACTGTCAGTAAAACGGGTGGACACCTTTCGCCCAATCTCGGTGCGGTAGAATTGACAGTGTCAATTTTGAGAAATTTTGATGTTCCGAAAGACAGCATAGTATTTGATGTCGGCCATCAATGTTATACGTATAAAATTTTGACAGACAGGATGGACAAGTTCCATACTCTTAGACAGAGTGGGGGAATATCCGGTTTTCCAAGGCCGTATGAAAGTGAATACGACATATTTACTTCCGGTCATAGCAGTACATCTCTTTCGTCTGCGATCGGACTGGCAAGAGCAAAAAAACTTAATGGAGATAAATCCAAAGTAATCGCAATTGTCGGAGACGGCGCTATGAGCGGCGGAATGATATATGAAGCGATGAATAATATCGATTCAACCTTGGACAACCTCATAGTAGTTCTCAATGACAACAGAATGTCTATATCTAAAAGCGTGGGCGGAATATCGAGGTACCTTCTGCATATAAGAACAAATGTTGAGTATGAAGCGACGAAGAATAAAGTAAAAAATATTATTGAAAAGGCGCCATATGTCGGACGAAAGATTGCAAAAGCTATTGCAAAATCCAAAAACGCTTTTCGCAGATATATGTATGACGGCAGGCTTTTCGAAGATTTCGGATTCAATTACATCGGGCCTGTTGATGGACATGATATCGTTGAGCTTGATAGACTATTTAAAAATGCTAAAAGCTTAAAAGGACCGCTTTTCATTCACTGCATAACTGTAAAGGGAAAGGGCTACACACCTGCTGAAGTAAATCCCGGCGCATATCACGGGGTCGGGAAGTTTGATTTCACAGGGGATGCCGAAGACATAACGCTTTCCGAAAGCTTTTCAAATATCTTTGGAAAAAAATTAGCTGATTTGGCCAGCAGAAATAATAAAATCTGTGCGGTCACGGCGGCAATGAAATACGCAACCGGGCTCAATTTTTTCTCGAAAGAATTCCCCGAGAGATTTTTTGATGTGGGAATTGCCGAACAACATGCTGTCACTTTTTCCGCAGGACTTGCAAAAGGGGGGATGAAACCGGTTTTTGCAGTGTATTCGACATTCCTTCAAAGGGCATTTGATCAACTGTTTCAGGATGTATCTCTGGATGATTTGGATGTGTTGCTTGCTATAGATAGGGCGGGAATTGTTGGAGAAGACGGAGAAACCCATCATGGAATATTTGATGTTTCATTTTTAAATTCTATTGGCAAATTTTTTGTTCTTTCTCCCTCAAATTACGAGGAACTCGAATACTGGCTTGAGAGGCTGATTGATTTTAAAGGACCAAAAGCTGTTAGATATCCAAGAGGACCGCAGGATAAACGGCTGTCCAAATACAAAGCGACAGGAAAAGAATTTGATTTAATTGAAAGCAAAAAAAATAATGACTTTGTTATAGTAAGTTATGGAAGAATAATTGCAGAAGTATTTGATGCAGCCAAGATGCTTAAATCTGAAGGAATAGATGCCGACATAATAAAGCTTAATGTTATTCTACCTCTGCCGGCGGGCTTATGTGAAAAATTAGAAAGTTACAAGAAAATATTATTTGTTGAGGAAGGCATAATAAGGGGTGGAGTCGGAAGTAACCTGTTGAGAGATTTGATGCTGAATGGATATAAGGGAGATTTTTATATAAAAGGTATAGAGAAAAGTGTAAAGCATGCAACCGTTAAAGAGCTTATAAAAAACTGTGAGCTTGATGGAGAGTCGTTAGCGTCTTTTGCCAGAAAGAGGTTTTGTTAAATTGAAAAAGCGGCTTGACGTCGTTCTGGTTGAGAAAGAACTGGTTAGCAGCAGGGAAAAAGCCAGAGCGATTATTATGTCGGGGAATGTATTTGTAGACGGACTTTCAGAAACAAAACCGGGACTATTTGTTTCTGAAAGTGCAGTAATTGATATTAAATCATCTGAAAAGTTTTGTAGTCGTGGTGGCTACAAGCTCGATAAAGCAATAAAGTGCTTTGGAATAGATATCAGTGGAGCTGTTGCAGCGGATATCGGTGCTTCAACCGGTGGGTTTACCGACTGCATGTTACAGTACGGAGCTTCAAAAGTGTATTCCATTGATGTGGGTTATGGACAAATTGCCTGGGAGTTGAGAAACAATCCCAGAGTGAAGGTTATTGAACGGACAAATGCCAGATATCTTACATCTGAACATATTCCGGAAAGGATTGACTTTTTTGCTATAGATGTATCGTTTATCTCCGTGAAGCTGATAATTCCCGTTATTTTGAAATTCTGTAATGATATATTTAAAGGTGTGATACTCATAAAGCCTCAATTTGAGATTGGAAAAGGACAGGTGGGAAAGCGGGGGGTAGTTAGTGATCCGCAAAAGCATATTCAAGTCCTGAATGATGTTTTTTTCTTTTTGACAGAACTACCGTTGAGTGTAACAGGATTGACATATTCGCCGATTAAGGGACCAAACGGCAATATTGAGTTTTTATTGATGGTTGAGAATAAAGTAAAAGATATCCATATAAAACTTGAAGATGTTGTAGATGAAGCGCATCTGGTTTTAAAATAGTATTAAAGAAGGTTATTATGTTGATTTTTGTAAAACCGGGATTGGGACAGGCCGAAAATTCGATGATAATTGCAAATAAACTGACAGAAATCGGGTATGATGTTTATGTTTCGGGCGAGTTTAGTTTTGAATCTCCCTTCAGAATGTCAACAGAGGATATTGAAAAAATAAAAAAAAGTGACATTGTAATTTCTGTTGGGGGCGATGGCACCATGTTGAAAACCGCAAAAATTGCGGTTACGCAGGATAAACCGGTGTTGGGTATAAACACGGGTCGGGTAGGATTTCTTACAGGGTTTAAGTTTGAAGATATTAAAACAATCACAAGAAATGATATAGACGGTCTGATAATAAGCAACAGATTGCTTTTGGAAGCAAATAATTATTCGGGTAAGAACTCCAAGCCGTTAACTGCGGTTAATGATATTGTCATTCATAAAGGGGTTGTGCCCAAAACTGCCGAGTTGGCGATATTTGCCGATGATTCATGTGTAGGGGAGTATAGATGTGACGGAGTAATTGTTTCTACACCTACAGGCTCAACAGCTTACTCACTTTCTGCCGGAGGTCCTCTTGTGTTTCCGGAACTGGATTCAATAATTGTAACCCCGATTTGCGCTCACTCATTAAGTGCACAGGGAATAGTCCTGAGCAAAGAGAGTCGAATTAAAATCACTGCTACCGAAAACAACAAGGTTGAATTATTTTTGTCTGTAGATAGCGGACAAACGGTTCTGATGGGAACCGAGGCATCGGTTGAAGTAAAGAAAAGCAAAAAAAGGCTAAAATTACTTACAAACTGCAAAACAGACTTTTTTGAATTAATCAGACAAAAAATCATTAGAGGTGAATGAATATGACAAAGTCAAACCGCCTGATGCTTATTAAGGATATAGTTGAGAATAATACGGTAAGTACTCAACAAGATCTGATGAACTACTTATCAGAGCACGGGTTTGAAATCACCCAAGCAACCGTATCCAGGGATATGAAAGAATTAGGGTTGACGAAAGCTCTGAATGAAAACGGAGCATATTGCTACCGGCTGCCTAAATCCGCATCTGCAAATGAAGTGATTTCAAAATTTCGAAGGATCTTTCGAGATTCAGTTATCTCCTTGAAGAGCAGTGGAAATATTGTAATTATAAAATGTTTTGCCGGGATGGGTAATGCCGCATGTGAAGCACTTGATATCATGGAATTTGATCAAATATTGGGCACAATTGCGGGAGACAACACTATTTTTGCAGTAGTTGAGTCTTCCGAAAAGGGCGAGGAGTTAATCTCGGAGCTTAACAAGTTATTGGGAGTCTGATTCTTTATGTTGACCGAACTAATCGTCGAAAATGTTGCTGTAATAGAAAAGGCCAACATTTGTTTTTCAAAAGGTCTAAACGTATTGACCGGGGAAACAGGTGCGGGAAAATCGCTTCTTATAGACTCCATAAATGCCATAGCAGGACAGAGGACCTCTCGCGATATTGTCAGACATGGAGAGAAAAAGGCGGTAATTTGGGCTGAATTTACAGAGATAGGGAAAAGCACATCCTGTTTGTTGCAACAGCTCGGATACGAATATGACGGAAATCTGATTATTCAACGAGAAATTTCGGAAGACGGGACCAGCAGATGTAAGATAAATCAAAAGCCTGCAACGGTTACATCTGTCAGAGAAGTGTGCAACAATCTTATTAATATTCACGGACAACATGACAGTCAACAGATGTTAAATCCGGAGAACCATATACATATTCTTGACAATTATGCGAATATCGAACATTTGACGGATGAATATAGAAAACTTTTCGAATCGAATAATTCGCTGAAAAAGGAACTGAAAGATCTGTTAGAAGATGAAGAAGAAAACAGGAGAGCTTCAGAACTGCTTAGATATGAAATAGATGAAATTAATAGGGCAAATTTAGACGCAGATGAATATGAAGAATTGATTGAAAAGAGAAACATATTAAGAAACAGTGAGAGGATTATAAATACATTAAATGGTATTCTGGGACTATTGACTGATGATGAGAATAATAGAGATATACTTGCATTAGTTTATGAAACAGCTGAAAGCTTTGGAGAAATTTCAAAATTCAGCGATGAATTTGAAATTTTAAAGCAAGAAATTGAAGAAAACTACTATAGTTTAAAGGACATTTCTGAAAGGGTGAGGAATCACCTTGAAAGTTTTGATTTAGATTCAAATCATTTGTTAGAGGTAGAAGAACGTATCGATTTTATAAACAGCCTGAGAAGGAAATACGGCAATAGTATAGGAGATATTTTAACCTATAAAAATGAAAGTGAGTCTAAACTTGAAAGGATTGAATATTCTGACTATCATATAAAGTCTCTCGGTGAAACAATAAGTGAAAATGATAAAATACTTCACGATAAGGCGCTTGAAATATCCGAAAGAAGAAAATCATCTGCAGAATCCATGGCGGTAAAGGTTATTTCCGAACTTAAATACCTGAACATGAGCGGAGCGACGTTTGAAGTTTTGATTACACCATGCGAAATCTGCAGGAACGGAATTGAGCAGATTGAGTTTTATCTTTCAGCAAATATCGGTGAACCGCCTAAGCCTTTTTCAAAGATTGCATCCGGCGGAGAACTTGCCAGAATGATGTTGGCAATAAAGAATGTAATTGCGGAAAAGGATCCGGTTGACACATTGATATTTGATGAAATTGACTCGGGCGTTAGCGGGAATAGTGCCTATAAAATAGGTGAGAAACTGAAACAGTCGGCAAGAACACGCCAAACTATTTGTGTCACTCATTCCGCACAGATTGCATCGTTTGCCGATAACCACTTGCTTATTTCTAAAGAAGTTAAAAATGACAGAACTTTTACATCAGTTTCCGGACTTGATTTGGAAGAGAGAAAAAGAGAGCTTGCAAGAATTATTTCCGGCGATTCGATAACGGACATAAGCTTAAAACATGCAGATGAAATGTTGATTAATGCTGATAAACATAGAAAGATTAAATGATCTGAAGGGGGATTAATGATTAACGTTTATGATGTTCTCGTAGAAAGAGGTATTGTCGAACAAACTACGGATGAAGAGAAGATAAGGGAATTGTTGGAGAAGGAAAAGGTTACCTTTTATATAGGGTTTGATGCGACTGCCGATAGCCTTCATGTAGGCCACTTTATGCAACTCGCCATAATGAGATTAATGCAAAAAGCGGGACATACTCCTATTGCTCTTATCGGTGGGGGAACAACTTTAGTTGGTGATCCGAGCGGAAGAAGCGATATGAGAAGTATGATGACTTATGAAACAATAGATCATAATGTCATGTGCTTTAAAAAACAAATGTCAAAATTTCTCGATATAAGCGATGACAAACTTATTTTTGTTAACAATGGAGATTGGTTAAGACATCTTAACTATATCGAATTTATCAGGGAGTACGGAGTCCATTTTTCTGTAAACAGAATGTTGGCGGCAGATGCCTTTAAAACGAGGATGGAACGAGGACTGTCATTTTTTGAACTGAACTATATGGTTATGCAGAGCTATGATTTTTTGCATCTTTTTAGGGAGTACGGATGCCAAATTCAAATGGGCGGAAATGACCAGTGGTCAAATATTATAAGTGGTGTTGATCTTATCAGGAGAGTCGAAAGGAAAGAAGCTTTTGGCATGACGTTCAAACTCTTGACAACAAAAGAGGGAGTGAAGATGGGAAAAACTGCCAAAGGTGCACTTTGGCTGGATCCGGAAAAAACCACACCGTATGAGTTTTATCAGTACTGGAGAAATACTGCTGATACTGACGTGGTCAACTGTCTAAAGCTGTTGACTGACATTCCGATGGACGAGATTAACAGAATAGAAAAACTTGAAGGTGAAGAAATAAACAATGCCAAAAAACTGTTGGCTTATTATCTGACTGAGCTTGTTCACAGCAAAGAAGAGGCTGACAATGCGGTCGAATTGTCTGAGGCGCTTTTCTCCGGAGCAGGAAATGCTGAAAGTATGCCGGAAACCGAAATAAGCGAAAACTGTATTGATGAAAACGGATTTGTTGAAGTTATTGACCTTTTAGTTATATGTGGTTTGACTTCTTCCAAGGGCGAAGGAAGAAGATTAATACAACAGGGAGGAATTTCAATAGACGGTGAAACTGTCACGGAGTTGTTTAAAAAGATTAGTGGAGAAGACTTAAAAAATGGTATAGTTATTAAAAAAGGGAAAAAAGTTTTTCACAGAGCGATTCTTATTTGAGAAGGAGATAATATGATTAAAACAGTATTTACCGATAAGGCACCTGAAGCGATTGGACCTTATTCTCAGGCAAAGATTATTGATAAATTAGTTTTTACTTCGGGGCAGATACCGCTTTTGCCTGAAAACGGAAATGTGGCGGGAGACGATATTGAGACTCAAACATTGCAGGTTATTATAAATCTTATGAATGTTTTGGAAGCTGCGGGAAGTGATCTTGAACACGTAGTGAAAACAACCTGTTTTTTACAAAATATGGGGGATTTTGCAAAATTTAATGAAGTTTATTCAAAATACTTTTCATCTAAACCTGCAAGAAGTTGTGTCGAAGTAGGCAAACTGCCAAAAGATGTTTTGGTGGAGATAGAAGCAGTTGCAGTGATAAAAGAATAAATTTATAAGTAATAAGAAGCCGGTCGAAGAATAATTCTTTGACCGGCTTCCTGTTTTAAAATAATGACTTCAGAACTGCAATTTTTCCTTCAACAGGTCATTCATGTTGTATAGACCTTTGGGTTTATTCCTTATAAACTCTGATGCTTTGAGTGCTCCGGAAGCGAAGACGCTTTTTGACAATGCGGAATGGGAAATGGATATTACCTCATTTTCTCCACCGAAAATAATCTCATGCTCTCCAACAATATTTCCGGCTCTTATTGAAGTGATACCGATTTCATTGTTTTCCCGCGCTGTACGTCTGCTTTTTCTGTCATAAATATATTTAAACAGTCCTGATGAGGCTTCATTGATTTCGTCGGCAAGCAATAATGCCGTGCCGCTCGGAGCATCAATTTTATACTTGTGGTGTTTTTCCAATATCTCAATGTCGAAATCATCTCCTGTCATCTTATAAGCAGATTTTGCCAATGATGCCAGAATGTTTATTCCAAGAGACATGTTTGCACTTTTGAAAACCGGTATATGTTTTGATAAATCCTTAATCCGGGCACCCTGTTGCTCATTAAAACCTGTTGTACAGATAACTGCAGGGATGTTGCCTGATATACAATAATCATAGATGCTGTCAAGTGAATTCGGGTTGGAAAAATCAACTACAACATCGGGCTTTACTTCAATTTTGTCAAAACTATCATAGACATTTATTTCATCCCTGACACCCGAAATTTTGTCTATACCGTTCACAATTTCAAATTTTTCAGATTTTTTTGTTTCTTCAATCAGGGCCTTTCCCATATTGCCCATCAAGCCTACTACAGTTAATTTAATCATAATAGCAAATCCTATCTTAAGAGATCGATGAGTTTGGCTTTGTTTTCTTCGCTTAAATTATAAAGAGGTAACCGACATTCTCCGGCATTAAATCCGATTATGTTCATAGCTTCCTTAACGGCAATCGGATTTACGTCACAAAACAAAGCGTTTATCAACGGCATTAACTCAATCTGAAGCTTTGAGGCGGAGAAAAAGTCATTATTGTTACAATAATCGCATATTTTTGAAGTTTCTAAGGGCTTTACATTTCCGAGAACAGAAATTACACCCTGCCCCCCAAGCGAGTATAGGGATGTAATCTGATCGTCATTTCCGGAATAAAATGTCAACTCATCTCCGCACAGGTTAATAGCGGTAGCTATAGATGTGATGTTCCCGCTTGCTTCTTTTGTTGCAACTATTTTTTTGTGTTTTGAAAGTTCAAGGTAGGTTTGGGGAGTTATCGTCATTCCCGTTCGGCTCGGAACATTGTAAAGAATAACAGGCAGATCGGTAGCATCTGCAATAGCTGTGAAGTGAGCTATAAGACCTTTTTGCGAAGTTTTGTTGTAGTAAGGCGTGACCTGCAATGTTGCATCCGCACCGACTTTTTCTGCTTCTTTGGTGAGATCAATAGCGTATGCGGTATCATTGCTTCCGGTTCCTGCAACAACGGGAACTCTTTTGTTGACCCTTTTGACAGCATATTCAATCAAATCAACATGCTCCTGATCTGTTAGAACCGAAGCTTCGCCGGTAGTGCCGCAAGATACAATGGCATTACTGCCGTTATCAATTAAAAAGTCAATAATTCTGCCGTATTCCTCATAGTTTATCGAACCGTCTGCATACATTGGAGTGATGACCGCAACACCACACCCTTTAAAAACGATGTTTTTCATTATTTCCTCCAGCTATAAAATTAGAATTTGTTAATCAATCTTCGAGGAGAACTTTTGCTATCTGAATTGCATTTGTAGCAGCACCTTTTCTTACGTTGTCACTTACTACCCATAAATTTAATCCGTTTTTTATACTGAAATCTCTTCTTACCCTTCCTACAAAAACTTCATCTTTCCCGACAGAATTACTTGCAAGGGGATAAATATTTTCCGAGACATTGTCCTGAAGCACCAGGCCGGGAGAATTTGACAGAAGTTCTTTTAAAGCTTCCAAATCATACTCTTTGTCCAACTCAAGGTTTATCGATTCGCTGTGCGCTCCGAAGACGGGAACTCTTACAGTTGTAGCAGTGATTGCGATGGTATCATCGTGAAAAATTTTTTTTGTTTCATCAATCATTTTCTGCTCTTCTTTTGTATAACCGCTTTCGAGAAAGTCATCAATATGAGGAAGACAATTGTCAAAAATAGGGTAGGGGAACTTGACCAATTCACGTTCAATTCCATCAACATAACTTCTGATACCGGAATCCAAGTCGGTATAACCTTTAACCCCTGCGCCCGATACTGCCTGATATGTAGAGTAAACAATCCTCTTTATCCCGTATTCTCTATAAATCGGATATATGGCAACAACCGCCTGAATTGTGGAACAGTTCGGGTTGGCAATTATTCCTTTATGGCTCTTAATATCATCCGGATTGACTTCAGGCACAACCAGAGGGACGTCTTTATTCATTCTGAATTTAGAAGAGTTATCAACAACGACAGCTCCTTTTTCAACAGCAATCGGTGCGAACACTTCACTTATTCCGGCTCCTGCCGAGAAAACCGCCACATCAAAACCTGAATCGAAACTTTTTTCATTCAGTTCTTCCACTATATGAGTTTTTCCGAAGAGCTGTATCTTTTTGCCCGCACTTCTTTTAGAAGAAAATAAAGTATAGTCATGTTTACTCATATTATACTTTTGAACTACAGCCAACATGGCCTCACCGACCATTCCTGTTGCTCCGACAATGGCAATTCTTTTTTTAGACATACACACAATACCCCTTTTTAGTTATTAGACTAAATAAAAATGCCGGCTTGATAACCGGCAGTAGCTATAATATAATTGCAAAGTCATATCAAAACAGCTCATCACCCAATCAAGTGACAGTCGAAGCCCTTTTCGAACTTCGCCCAGGTAGAATACCTGCCGGGATATTCTCCTTCGGCAAAATCACCTTTCGCTGACAAAAATACGGCATAAAATAGTCAGCTACTCTTTAATTTTGCGCCTCTGTTTAGATGTTTTGAATGATAACATTGTTTAACGAATCTGTCAATCGGCAGATTTTTATCTATAGCGGACTAAAAAGGAAATCTTATGAAATTATCCGATTTTGATTACTATCTTCCGTTAGATAGAATAGCTCAACACCCTGCAGATAAACGGGATCATTCAAGACTAATGTGTTTAAATAGGAAAAATTCAGATATCAAACACAGGATGTTTTATGAAATCGATGAGTTTATTAATCCTGGTGATCTGCTGGTCTTAAATAACAGTAAAGTAATTCCCGCAAGAGTTTTAGGAATTAAGGATCCTACCGGGGCTGCTGCTGAAATATTGCTGTTGCGGGATTTAGGAGAAGATAAATGGGAGTGCACTGTGCGACCCGGAAGAAGACTTGGCGTAGGTACAAAAATAAGGTTGAAAAACGATACCACTGCACTAATAGAATCGGTATTGCCGGGGGGAAACAGGGTTGTTAGATTCGTATATGATAAAGAAATCGACTTTTATACTCTGTTAAACGAAATCGGAAATACGCCATTGCCACACTATATCCATGAAACAACCGCAAAATCCGAAGATTATCAGACAGTTTATGCAAAAATACCCGGTTCTTCAGCAGCACCGACCGCAGGATTTCATTTTACAAAAGAACTTATTTTGAAGCTTAAGGAAAAAGGTGTTCTCTTTACGGAGATTACATTACACATCGGATTGGGAACTTTTAGACCGGTCAAGACGGAATTAATTGAAAACCACCAAATGCACAGGGAATACTATACTGTGAGCGAAACTTCTTCGAATATAATTAACCGGACAATTACTGAAGGAAACAGGGTAATTTCCGTTGGTACAACAAGTTGCAGAACTCTTGAATCGGTGTATAGGGATAATGGTTCAATAGTTCCATGTACCGGTTCTACGGATATTTTTATATATCCGGGTTATAAT
>JGI24710J26742_10001053_pt1 | contig 25671 bp, 18 predicted proteins | sample BioPla2DNA2_FD_26742 | JGI IMG/M metagenome (IMG submission 26742) | reverse complement strand
CATCGAACATCAGCATCTGTCCTTAATCAGAGGCTAGGGCAAAAATTGTGATTATGCGGTAGCAGAATGCAATTTTTGCCCAATTTTGCCCTCATCTGTGTAATCTGTGGATAATAAAGGATAATAATTTTTTATAAAAAATATTATTTATTTATAAAAAAAAGTATTGACATTATTTTACTTAGGTGTTATATTTATATTGTGAACTTAGCGACAGTTAAGACAAGTTCTTTAACAACGAAATAACCGGTCAGCCGCAAAATTGCAAGCTTGGCAGCTACGGCAGGGCTCTGAAACATACCGCTTAAGATTCGTACAGGTGTTTGGTGACAAGCAAACCGACGGGTCGGAGAAACAATAATCCGTGCGTGTTCGTTCAGCTCTAATGTCAAGATGCAGTATAAGGCAAAAAGTCCATGGGGGGAGGCATCCCTGGGAGCAATTTCAGGAATGTTAACTCTGACGCATATTATACTCCGGGACAGCGTCAAAAACTGTGTGGGAGGAAGAAAAGGGTGCGTCACTGTGCGATACCCCGAAGGACATAAAAATCAAGAGAGCCGACCTGTCACGTCGGGCGAGTGAAATCGCTTGCCGTATCACAGGCACTTTGAAGCGGGAGCAAAGCTTCAAGGCGGATCGAAGCTCATGACGGGAACTGGCGGATAAAGAGCAATCTTTGCCGCAAAGGGCGCAAGACTGAATGGTCGGGCGACGCTTAAGCGTCGGCGGTCGCTGCGGATATTGAAAGCCGCAAAAGGTACTGCGAAGAAATCCGTGGAGGGCAGACAACCGCGAAGAAGCATGGCAAACGGGAACGCTTGTTTGTCGCATCATGGCGGTGATGGCGCTGAGAGGGCCGAAACCTAGGAAGGCGCTTGGAATTTCAAACCAATGGAGTAAATGCGTCGAACCTTGAAGCAGGCTGAAGCTCATAAGAGGATATAAAGTTTCCCTATTAACATTTAGGAACTTTGTGGTCATGGCTTATAAGCCTCATAGTCGTAGAAACGGCAGAGGGGCTTCCCATACTAACCGATAGGTATGGAGAGCATGGTCATGCCAACACTCTAGAGGGCATGTAACTGCAAGAAGGGGCTGGATTTGAATGGCGACATTCATCTTCAACCGTATTTATGAAAGTCTTCGGATAGGAAAACCGGTTAATTAAGTTCACAGGAACCCTCGGGCGGAGTAAAATCCTCTCGAGGGTTCTTTCTTTTAGAAAAACTATCCACAGATTACACAGATGAACACAGATATTTTTAAAAGAGACGAACGAACTTATAAAATTAGCGGTTTCTTGGAAGCATTAACGTTAGAGTTTCAAGCAAGAGGTATTCCATTTGAGCGTGAGAAAGAGTTGCCCCTATATTTTCGAGGGAATAAACTCAAAACCTTTTACAAAGCAGATTTTCTTTGCTTTGACTCAGTTATAGTAGAAATAAAAGCTTTAGATAAAACAACTTCCAAGGAAGAAGCTCAGGTCATTAACTATCTTAAAGCACCTAGTCTTAAAAAGGCTTTACTGCTTAATTTCGGAACTACTGCTCTCAAATTTAAAAGATTTGTATTGTAAACTCTCAGTGAAAAGTATATTAAAAATTCTCTCATTTAATCAGATTATTTATTATAAATTAAGAAACCAATTGGAGGAAAAACAACTTTTGATTTTCCTCCAATTGGTTTCTTCATCTGTGTAAATCTGTGTCCATCTGTGGATAAATTTTTTTCAGTTTTTAGTAGCTACGTATAGCGCTTTTTTATGGATGTAGGGCAAGATGAGCTGGCCGTCTGATTCTGCCAGTTCGCGGGCGAGTTGTTGCTTGATTGCTTCTATCTCGTTGTTAGAAAGCTTTTTCTCGGCTCTTTCAAGCAAAAACTCCAAAGCTTCATCTTTGTTCTGAAAGGCGTGAAAAGCCGGAGTTTCAAGTATTTTCAGCTCAGGCAGCATTCCGCAGTAAATCATCGCCATGTAAAAATAAGCTATCCGTTGACGTTCAATAGGAGCAGGGTAAAGCCCCATAATCTGTTGAAGTTCTTCACTGAAGAGAGAGTCGGCATGAGGTATGAGAATCACAAGCTTTTTTCTGGCATAGGAGTAAAGCTTAGTCAATGTTTCTTCCAAGCGAGGCTGTAACTCCGCGTCAAGACTCAAAACCCCGAGACAGTTCATAGCTAAAACATTGTCAAATGTTTCTTTTGTTTCATAGTCAAGCCAACGGCTATGGACAGTCTCTATATTGCTGACACCTCGATTCTTGGCTTCTTTTTCAAGCTCTGAAAGCATGCCTTTTGAAAAATCCAAGGCGGTGACTTTTTTTATCCGTTCAGCAAGCGGGAGAGCAAATATTCCTGCTCCGCAGGCGGTATCCAGAGCGGTCTCATCTTTGGAAAAGGCCAGAAAGTCCAAAAGTTTTTCGGCAGAAGCTTTCGTTTCAGGAGCAAAGGACCTTTTAGCGTAACTGCCGCTTCTTTGATCCCAAAATTCAGGCATCAATTTTTCAGGAGAATCCCCGCAGTTCATTGCGGGGTTCTTCGCTGCTGTCTCTTTGAAAAAATTTAAAATCTCGAACATCTTACAAACAGTGGGTAGTGGTTGGTGGGTAGCGGGTAGAAAGAACCGAAGATCTACTTACACAATTTATAGTATTTTGCATGTTTTTTGTCTTTTTCCGTGTATTCTGTGTGTTCTGTGGTTTAGAAAATATTTTTCAGTGGTCTTAGTTTGCGGTTTTCAGATTGAAATCATCTTCTTGATTTCTTCAAAGCGCTGTTCGATCTTTTCGGGTGACAAGGTCTTATAAACATCTATGCTGAAGCCTTCTACGGTTAATGAACCCATGACGCTGCCATAGAGCATGCTGCGGCGTATATTGGCCTCGGAAATGTCGCCTGTTCTGGCAAGATTGCCCATGAATCCGCCGCCGAAAGAGTCGCCTGCGCCTGTAGGGTCGGTGAGATTCTTTGAGGGGAAGGCTGGCACGAAGAAGCGTGAATCGGCAGTCGCTGTCATAGCGCCTAATTCGCCAAGTTTAATGACTATTCTGGGAGCTCCCATTTTAAGCAATGTTTCGACTGATTTTGCGAAGGTTTTCTCGCCTGAAAGTTGCAGAGCTTCTTGGCGGTTCACAAAGAGTATGTCGGTCATGGAAATGGCTTCTCTTAAGGCATCCGGCTCGCTGTCGATCCAGAAGTTCATAGTATCAAGGCCTATAATTTTCGGATTTTTTACTGACTTTATGATTTGAATTTGAAGAGCCGGATGAATATTGGCCAAGAAGAGAAAGTCGGCATTTTTGTATTCTTCCGTTAAAACAGGGTCGAAGTTTTCAAACACGTTAAGGCAGGTGCTGTGAGTGGTAGCATCGCCGAAATTGGCTCCGTATTCGCCTTTCCATCTGAAGGTAGGGCCATTTTTGTCCAGAGCCAAACCGTCGAGGTTTATCTTTCTGGAGCGCAAAAAGTCTCTGTCTGACTCTTCAAAGTCGTTGCCAGCGACACCTACCATGCCGACCGGAGCAAAGAAACTTGCAACTGTTGAAAAATAAACGGCAGAACCGCCAAGTGATTTTTCACGCACGCCCTTTGGAGTGGCCAGATCGTCATAAGCGACTGAACCGGCTGCAACCAGTTTAACTTTTTTTTCTGCTTTATCCGATGTCATCAATTATTTCTCCCTTGTGAGTTTGGCGGCTGTTTTTTAGATGTTTGAGATATTCTCTGCCCGCCGCGAACAGAATGTACAGCTGTGCAAGCATTATTAGTATTATACAAATATTTATCCATTTTCCATAGCCAAAATAACGCATAGCTGCAAATAGCAGCAGTGCTGAAACACCGCTTCCGACTCTGAACATGACAGTATCTATGAAGTTTTTGCCTTGATATCTTGCGTCATAAGGCAATGGCACATAAATAGACTCTCTCAGAATACGTCCTGTAGAAAACTCTATTGCGCGCACGGCTATCATAGTGTAAGAAACGGTTGTTAAAACGCTTCCTGGAGTCATGGAGGTCAATAAAATGAAAACAGAAGGCACAAGCTGAATGATGCTCATGACCATCAGCCCTGTCACTGGAGCCGATAAAAATCTCATGCAAAGCCAAGTGAGCAAACCTTGGGAGACAAGGGATAATAGGTTGGTCCAAAATTCTATAGTGGCGAAAAATTCAGTGCGTTTTGGTCCTCTTTCCACCAACTTTTCTACAAGGCTGTTAAACTGCTGTCCATAGAGGGAAGAGCTGGCGGTATAGGTGAACATCTCCAAAGCCATAAGTATCAGCAGAGGCGTGCTTATAACTGTGATAAGGCCGCTCATAAAATCTTTTGTCTTGGAAGAATCTGTTTCGTTTTCAGGTTTTTCTTTATCAGCTTTGTCAAATTCTGATTTTTTTTCTATTCTTGCGACTTCCTGTTCTCTCAAGCCGGGATCCATTTTATTTAGGAGTATAGCCAGAAAAACTGTAGGCAAGTGGCATAAAAAGGCAATATATAAGAGATTTGATGAATCTGTTATTATTCCGCTTAAATTTTTCATGGCATAGCTGCCTGCTATACCGCCTAAAAGTCCGCCATAACCTATAAGGGCATAATATTTTTTACTCATTTCCAATGTAAAAATATCATGCAAAAGAGACCAAAAAATAGAAATATTCAAAACGGAGAATATGCTTACATAGATATAAAACAATAAAGATAGAAAAAATTGCAGAGAAGTTGCGCTGGCGGGAGTGCAAGACTCTATATTCAAGGATCCTAAGGAAAATTTGAAGGCAGGAATGCAAAGGGAGATGGCCAAGGTTATCAAGGGAACAAAATATTCTCTCTTAAATCTTTTAGCTATAAAGCTGTATATTGCATTAAGAGGTATGAGGCTAAGCATGGTGGCTATGTTAAAGAGAGAGAGGTTTTTTGACTCTGAGACGCACAAAAAATAGGTGCTCCTTAACGGCCTCATAAAATAATAGGAACCTATAATCAAAAAGAAATAGAAAAAACCGGTAGCTACAAGCCAAAGCGTATTTTTGCCAGTTTGAACAGTCTTTGGAAGTTCTTGCTCCATTTGCTCATCTTCTTTTGTCACTTTTTAGCCAACTTTCGTTTAAATTTCACAAGAAACATATCGGCAGCGCTTTTCACTTCTTTTATGTTAGCTGCCAGAGAAAGAGCGTAAAGAAGAAGAGTTGAGGCCAATACAGCCAATGATATGGAAGCAATCGCGTTCATCAAGGAAGCTTCTGCAAAAAGGAATGTCAGTTTTGAGGCGCAAAAGTTGTATGCTATGCCTGAGAATGCTCCTGCTATTACAGTTACCAATGAAAGCTTCAGAAAGCCAAAGTAAAAGCTGTCTTTTTTTAGAATATCGAATTTCTTGGTAAGCATAACAAATAATATTGCGGCATTGATAAGCGAAGCTATGCTGTTGGAGAAGGCAAGTCCTCTATAGCCCATTGGTTTGATTAAAAGGAGATTTAAAACTATGCAAGAAACAACTGAAAGCACAGAGGAAATTGCTGGCACTGCGGTTTCTCCGAAAGTATAGAAGACAGGCCCCATGAGTTTGACAAGAGAGAAGAAGACGAGTCCCAAGGAATACAGACGTAAAACTGATGCTGTAGCTTGGGTGTCAGTTGCTGTAAAGTTGCCTCTTTGGTAAATAATTCGGATAATAGGCTCGGCTAATACCACCATTAAAACGCAGGAAAAAATGTTAATGAAATATGAAAGTCTCATGGAATCCGCCAAAGTATTGCCCATTTCATCTCTGGCATCTCTGGCAGCAAGCTTTGACATTACGGGCAAAGAAGCTTGAGCAACGGCTACTCCGAAAAGCCCTATAGGCAGCTGAACCAGCCTGAAAGCGTAGCTTAAATAGCTTACTGCTCCGCTGCCTTGGGATGTGCCCAGCATTGTGCTTATAGCCACGTTAATTTGAGTGGCCGCAAGGCCTATAATACCTGGAATCATGATTTTTACTATTCGTTTTATCCCTGGATCCAGAAAATCCAGTATAAACCTGAATTTAAAGCCTTTTTTATATAAAAGAGGCACCTGAACTCCGAACTGCAAAGCTCCGCCGATCATTGCTCCTATAGCCATGCCTACTATAGGAGGCATACCGAAAAGGCGTTCCATATAAGGGCAAATGAGCCATCCTGCAGCAATCATTGAAAAGTTGAAGAAGGCCGGCGCTACAGAAGGCATAAAAAAGACACCCATAGAGTTTAAAAGACCCATGGAAATGGCTGCCCAAGAGACAAGCAATAAAAAAGGCGACATTATGCGGGTCATTATAACGGTGACTTTGAACTGTTCAGGATCTTGTGTGAATTTAGGCGCCAAGAAAGCTACTATTTCAGGTGTGAAGATCATGCCAAGCAACACTAACAAACCGGCTATGATAAATACGGAGTTGTAGGTCAAGTTGGCAAGGCGAAAAGCTTTCTCTTTGCCTTCCTTTTCAAGAGCCAGATTAAAAGTTGGAACAAAAGCGGAACTTAGAGCGCCTTCTGCGAACAGGTCTCTCAACATGTTTGGAATTCTGAAGGCTACATTGAATGAGTCGGTCCATTTGCCTGCGCCAAAGACATAAGCGAAAGTCTGCTCTCTGAGGAGGCCGGCTATTCTGCTCAAGAAAGTTGCGGCTCCCATTAAAGCCGCCGATTTTGTTACCTTTTTAGATTGTGTTCCTGTTAACTCGGACATCTAAAAAAACCTTTTTATCCACAGATGGACACAGATTTACACAGATGAAGAAATCAATGACAAAAATTTTGTCTTACGTTGATGATTCAAAGCCCAACTGACCAAATAAATTCGCTCTGTCTGGCTTTGTATCATCGACTTGAGGAAAAACAAAAGTTGTTTTTCCTCAAATTGGTTTCTTAATTTAGAATAAATAAGCTGATTAAATGAGAGAATTTTTAATATACTTTTCACTGAGAGTTTACAATACACATCTTTTAAATTTGAGAGCAGTAGTTCCGAAATTAAGTAGTAAAGCTTTTTTTAGACTAGATGCTTTAAGATAGTTAATGACCTGAGCTTCTTCCTTGGAAGTTGTTTTATCTAAAGCTTTTATTTCTACCATAACTAAGTCAAAGCAAAGAAAATCTGCTTTGTAAAAGGTTTTGAGTTTATTCCCTCGATAATATAGGGGCAACTCTTTCTCACGCTCAAATGGAATACCTCTTGCTTGAAACTCTAACGTTAATGCTTCCTGATAAACTGCTTCCAAGAAACCGCAACCAAGTTCAGAGTGAACAGCGATAGCAGCCCCTATAATTTTATAAGTTCGTTCGTCTCTTTTAAAAATATCTGTGTTCATCTGTGTAATCTGTGGATAGAAATCAGGTTTTTCTTTCTTTTTGTTTGGCTGCAGGGAAGAGCACATTATTCAGTATTAGCCTGTAACCCGGGCTGTTCTTATGGAGAGCCAAGTTTGTCGGTCCCTCGCCGACCAAGTGGCTTACGTCGGCCGGGTCGTGCCCGCCGTAGAAGCAGAAAAAGCCTTTGCCGTAATCGCCTCTTAAGTATTTGACAGAGACTCCGTCATTGTTTTCAGCAAGTATAGTGATATTTGATTTAACGAGACTCTTTCGGAAAGCGGTTGTCTGACCGAAAAATCCGGCTATGACGTTTCTGTGGTTTTGATTAAGCATTGTAGGGATTGGATCAAGTTTGGCGGAGAAGTCAAAGAGCATAAAGGTGCCAGGCTCAGAGACGTAGTTGTTGGAGGTATCTATGTCCGAATATTCGTAAATCATAGGGTTTGTAATCAATTTGAAGTTCTCGAAAGCCAAGCTTTTTGAGTAGTCGAGCTTGCTTTGTGCCAAGGGATCTATTGAGTCGCCGTCTATTTCGGGCGCAACTATGTCAACTCCGTCTGCGGCCAAGGCTATGTCAAAAGTGTCCGCGGCTGAACACATAGCAAATAGAAAGCCGCCGTCAGCAATGAATTGCTTGAATTTTCTGGCTACGGCCAACTTAAGCTGAGGAATCTTCTTGAAGCCGAACTTTTGAGCTTCCAGAAGTTCTCGTGAGACTTCGGCTCTATACCAGGAAGCATTTCTGTAAGCGGCATAGAATTTGCCCAGCTGGCCTGTAAAATCTTCGTGGTGAAGATGTATCCAGTCAAATTTGTTTATGGCATCGGCCATAACTTCGCGGTCGTAGAACTTGTCATGGGGAATCTTTGCATAATCCAGAACCAGTAAAACCGCGTCATCCCAAGGCTTTTCATCCGGCGGTGAGTAAACTCCGATTTTAGGAGCTTTTTCAAGGAGAACTTTTTCCATGTTCTCTTCTTCGATGGTTGCTAAAATAGAGGCATATTCAGAGTCTGAGACAGGCTTTGTCGTTATGCCCCAGAGGTTGGCTTGTTTTTCTATTCTGCCGTCGGAGTCAAACATGAAGGAACCGCCTCTGTAATTGAGGAGCCACTCAACATTTTCTTTGAGCTCGTCAAGAACCCAGTAGGCCAAGCCGTAGGCTCTGAGGTGGTCGTTTTGAGTGTCATCCATTGGAACCATAAGCTTTCCGGCTTGAAGAACGCTAGCGGAAAGCATTATAAATAGCAATGCTAAAGCTGCGGTTTTTTTCATTTTATTTATCCGTTCTCAATTATTTTTTTATAAGCGGCGGTTCTAAGATCGTCCGGGAAAGAGTTGACGAAAGTTAGCAACTGTTCTTTGTATCTGGAGTCAGTTATTCCGTTTATCTGATAATAGCTGATTTTAAGCGCTTCGGCATCAGCCTTCTGCTCAGGATACTGGCACTTTTGGAGATATAAATCAGTTTCTTTTATGAAGTCCTTGCTGCCTGATTTCAGTCTGAATTCAAGCATTTCGGCTCCTATGTTTGCCCACAGCCATGGAGAGAGACCTTCGCTTTTTATGAGCAACGCCTTCAGAATATCTGCCGCTTCTGCATGTTTGCCTTGCATTGCCAGAGTTTTTGCTTGTACTCTGGTGTTTAAAGTGGCGAATTTGTCGGATGACAAATCCTTCGCGGTCGAGTTTGAAGTCAGGAAAAGGGCAAGTTCCAGGGCATCATTTATGCGGCTTCCCTCGCCTTTTGTTTCTATTAACATGTTTAAAATATTCAGGGCTTCTTGATACTGTTGTTTGACTGTTGCCAATTTAGCTCTCAGATAATCGGTCAAAACAAGAGTTTCTTCTATAGCAGATGCATCCAGCCGCATGTTGGTTCTTCCTTCATCTTCAGCTGTCAGAGCAAGTTCTTTGAGAGTTTTTTCAGCCTTGTCAAAGTCTCCGCGCCAGAATAGTATCTCGGCCATATAGGCTTGCCCGGCGAACCAATAGAGGTCGTTTTCGTTGTTTTGTCTGCCGACTCTGAGCAATGCGTTGGCAAAGGTTTCGGCTTTAGTCAAATCGTTTATGTCATTGAGGCTGACTTCAGCCAAGTCAGCATAGAGATCAAAGCGGCTTTGCACAAAGCCCTTGCTTGAGCTGTTAGCTATAACAGTTGCCAGCTCATAGGTTTCTTGTTTAAGAGCCAGGTTTGAGGAGCCCATTTTTAAGGCGATTCTTCCAAGGTTATATTGCAGATTTCTCTCTGAAGCAAAAGGAATCATGGATTTTAGCAAGAAGAAGTGGAAGTTTTCAGGGGTTATCATAGCTTCTCTTTCAAGACTTGCTATGAGATAAGTATCGAAAAAGCCCATAGAACTCTGCCAAACTTCTATTATTGAGTCTACCGAAGAAATTTTCTTTTCTCTGAGATAGAGCTCTATCAATGCTTGTTCAGCAGATGTGATATCGCTTTTTCTGAGTATTGCTTTTAATTTTGTTTCCAGATTGAATTTTTTGCGGTCAGCGTAGAGTTTGTCAAAGATATTCTGCTTATATGAACCGCTTTGTATGACGTTCAGATATTCATCGTAGGCTTCGCTGTCGCGTCCCAATGCGCTTAAAACTCCGGCTTTTTCCTCAGCAAGAGCAGTTTCATCCATCAATGCTATTCTGGCTTCATCAAAGGCATCCAGAGCTTCATTTGGATAGTTGTTTTCTATAAGCACGTTTATGTATTTTACGTATCTTTCGGCGCTTCTGCTGTAGGCTCCGCCCAGTATCTTTCTCCACCATGTTAAAGCGGCCAGTTTATCGCCTTCCGCATTAAAGCAGTTGCCCATAAGAATAAGAGCCCTTTGGTTATATTTGTCTTTTTTGAGAAACATATCCAAGTAATAGATAGCTCTTTTGTTGTCATTCTTGGCTACCAGCATTTCTATAAATGTAAGAAAATAGTCTGGAGATATGTCTATAGAAGGGTTTTCTTCTATGAGTTTAACGGCCTCATCCAGATGATTCATGGCAACGCGGCATCTGAACATGAAGTCAAGGTAATCTTTGGTTCTCATGGAGAGTCTGCGTTCATCAAGAATTTGCATGAGAGATCTTATGTCTCCGCTTTTTAAAGCGTAATCAAGAAGATCCGCGAAAGCCTCTTTATTGCCGGAAGTAACAAATTTGCCTAAAAGCAGCCAAGCTTCGTCTTTGCGTCCGCTTAGCATGTAAGTTTTGGCTAGAAGCCTTGCAGCTTCTGCATGCATAGAGTTTGAATTGAGATATTTCTCGAGAATTTCTGAAGCGTCTCTGTAACGCAGCAGATCTATGTAGATTTCCGCCAAGAAGGATATATATTTATATTCTTCGTAGCTTTGGAGACCCTTCTCAATTTCGTCCTTTATTAGATTTGCCGCCTTAATGTTTTCACCTGTGAGTTTATAGATCTCAGCAAGTTGCCACTTGATTTCTTTAGCTCTGAAGTCATCGGGGTAATCTACAACTGCTTTTTCAAGAAGTTTTTTTCCTAAGTTTATATGGCCGCTCTTAAATGCGGTAAGAGCATCTTTATAAAGTTTTGTGGCTTCAATTGAGGTCTTGAAATCGGCTCTGACGGCAGCGGCAGAGAAAGATACGAGCAGAATAGCTATGGCGGCTGATATAAACAGTCTTGTTTTACTCATTTCTTTTCTCCGTAGATATTGAGGGATTTGAAGTAATCATTTATCAGGTTTTTGTATTCAGGCGGGTAATCTTCAGGAAGATCGCTTAAGAAGTCTTTTGAAAGGTCTTGTTGCAGGTTTCCTGAATCATCTACAGGAGTATCTGCCTGGACTTGTTTGATTGAGGATTCGGGCGTAACAGCCTTGCGTTCTTCGCTTTCTTCTTCGTCGTCGCGTCTTCTAAGTGATTTTTGGGCCTTGAGCATTTTTTCGTAGACTTCTTTTTGTTTTTCGGCTACTTCTCGCTTAAGAGCAGGATCCAGTATTTCAGTCTCTATATCTTCCATTTCTTGAGTGATATCGTTGAGTCTGCCTCTGGTGCTGCCGGTTTGTCTTAGACTTTGCATTATTTGCTCAAGGGACTGTCTGATATGCTGCTGCTCAATGGCCAGCTGTTGAAGCTCTTCTTGACTTTGGACACCGAGCTGCATTTGTTGGCGCATGTTTTTCTGGTATAGCTGCAGTTGTCTTCTGGTGAGATTTTGGAATTGTTGGAATGGGCTGTCGGAAGAACCGCCTGAAGAGTCTTCTCCCATGTTTTCTTGGGTTCGCATAAGTTCGGCGGCAAGTTTATTATACATATTAATTATGATGTATTGATCCAGCCGCGCTTTGGCGAGTTGGCGGTTTTCGAGGTTGACTATTATGTCTGCGAACAGCTCAGGAGCCTTTTCTGTGATGCGTGTCAAGGACATATCAGCGGAGAAGGTTTGGGTAACCATTTCCTTTACGTGCCTGTCGAGTCTTTCTGCCTGTTTCCGTAAACTCAGCTGTTTTACAGACAGAAAGTCTATTATAGGTTCTATTTGCGGCATATGTCCGCGCATGAAGCTGTCCGGGTAGCTTGTTATGTCCATAAGTATCTCTTCTTGGACTCTTGAGATTTTCAGAGCTTTTTTTATAAGAGGCGAGAAATCTGCTTCTTGCTGATTGGCGCCTGCTTGCATTTGCATGTCTATGTTGTTTGCGTCTTCTTTCAGGCGTTGCAGGAATTTAAGCATTTCCTGTTGATTTTCCAAGGACTTCTCCAAGTTTTTTTCTTTCATATTCTTGGTGATTTCCTGCCCTTTTTGCTCGAAATCCATGTTTTTCATGCGATCCAAGATGTTTTTTAAGTCTTCTTGGAAGGGTTTTGGCTGATTCAAGAAGCTGTCTTTGTTTTCTTCTTTTGTAAGCTTGTCTGTTTGTTCTTCAAGCTGCTTCAGCTCTTGGTTAATTTTTTCTTGCTGTTGTTTTAGGTCTTCTAAAAGGTCGTTTTCTTCTTGAGACAGCTCTCCTGCCTTTTGTTTGTCTATGAGCTCTTGAGTTTGAGAGGCAATATTTTCCTGTCGTTTTGCAAGGTCTTTTATGGCTTCGTTGATGGAGTTGACCTGTTGCAGTTCTTTTACCTGCTTCAGCAATTCTATTGTGCGGTCGAGTTTGTCTATGTAATCATCCATTCGGAAGTTTTTTTGATATTCCTCTATGGCAGCCGGGTCGATATTCACTTTTTCCAAAGTTTTTTGAAGCTCTTGCATAAACTGGCGTGTTTCATCGTCCAAGACTTCTTGGAAGAGCTTTTCAACAGTTTGCATTTTTTCTATGGCTTCTGTTGATGTGAAAGGGTTCTTCCTCATATCCTGGTTCAGTTTTTTGAATTGCTCATATAGTTCTTGAGCGTCTTTTGCGGCTTTTTGAGACTTTTCAAGGGCCTGTTCAAGGGCTTTTTTATTTTCAAAATCTAGGGTGCCTTCATGTTTGATTTTTTCGTAGACTTCTTTCAGGGCTTCGTTTTGGAGCCTTCGCTCTTGCGCAAAGTCTTTAAGTTTATTTGAGATCTGTTCTTGAATGCCGTCTTCGCCCATATAAACGTCATACATTGAGGGCATGTTAACGAAATAGATGGGAGTGGAGGCTATATTTGGCTGAGGCTCTTTTGCGTCATCAGACTCAACGTAGTAGCGAATTTTTGTGCCGGGAGCAATATGCAAGGTGTCTAAAAGCCAAGGGTAGTCAACCTCAAATTCTTTTTTGGGAGTGAAGTCGGACTTCATGTTGAGCGGAATGAAAGTTTCTCTGGCGCCTACCGCATAGTGGAGAATGACACTTTTAACGCCAAAGTCGTCTTTTGCGGCGACTTTTAGATTGAGCATCTTGGATTTTGGGAAAGGCACGTCTTGCCCTGGGCTTAGAATTTCGACTTGAGGCTTTTCGTCTTCAAGGGCTTTAATACTGTAGCTGAGAGGGTCTTTGTTAGTTATGCCTTCATTGTTTTTGATAGTAAAGCTGAATACAGTGTCTGTAGCTACGGCAAATTCATAAGAAAAAGCAAAATCATCTTTTATTTCACATGGGGAGACAGAATCTTCTCCGAAAACAACTTCTGCAGTTTTCAGTTCCTGTGAGGACATACCCTCTGCTTTGAGAAGGCTTCCGGCTAAGATTGTCGCGTCAGTTTCGCCTTCAGGAAGAACTTGATGTTCTTTTGATATATAGGCAGGCTGAATGAGGGTAATTTGCATGGTTTTGATTTCAGGGCGAGGAACTGCATTTATCAAATATTCCGGTGATTCCGCTTTGCCGCAGATTACCTTGTATTTCATGGGTTCACGCACGTTTTCCAGCACAAAAGCATGAGTAAGATCTTTAAGAGTGTCTCTGTACATCTCTACTCTTGAGGGTTCGTTTTCGCCTGTTTTTGTTAAAAGGAAAACAGGTTTTTGTGGAAAAGATTCGAATTCTGCTTTGATTTCCAAGCTTTCTCCGGCGGGCAGGGTTATGTCGCCCGGGAGAACTTTCATGGTCATGGGAGTCCAAGGACTGATACGCGCGAATGGTATAATCATGCGTTTAGCGGCTGAAATGATTTCTCCGGGGGATATAAGTGTCCAAACGAGAATAGGTATAAGAATGGCGGTTAGAGCCTTTGAAACTCTTTTAATCGAGATTTTTTGCAAGGCTTTTTCGGAATCCTCCTCGGTGAGGAGAGGGGCAGCCGAGCAGACCGTAAGCTTTTTCATAACAGCTTCAAGGCTGTTTTTGCCTGAGCTTTCGTTCAGAGCGAAGTCGGCTGCGCTCAAAAGAGCTGAATTGAATCTGCCGGAGCTTTTTTCAATTTCCGAGGAAAGTTCGGTTGCGTGCGTTTGAGATTTAAAGATTTTGACGAGTCCGTAAACGGCCAGAATAACGGCTGCGTAGAAAACAACGTTTACAGCGAAACGGAGAAGTTCGGACTGAAATGGAGTACGCTCTGCTAACAGAAACAGCAGGAATATGATGAAAAAAGCAAAAATCGAGCGCATAAGGTGTTTGGCTGCGAATTTCAGTTTTCGCTTCTTTTCATATTTTGAAAGAGCGAGCAACAGAGCCTGTTTGGAGGCTTCGTATTTGGATAAATTCAAGTTTTGCTGGTTATTTTCCATAGTATTACTGTGTCATCGCATAAAAGACGATGTTTATTGCCATTTTCATGGCTTTTTCTCTTATTTCGGGGGTGTCGGCTTTGTGTATGCCTGCGTCTTCAAGACCGTCGCCTATGTCTGATTCAAAGAGGTAAAGGATTTTCATTTTGCCGTCGCGGAATATTGCCAAGCCTTCGGGCGGTTTGGCATCATGCTCGTGAATTTTCGGCAGACCGTCAGGGAAATGGTAAACATTGTTGTAGATAGGATGATCGGCAGGCAAAAGCTGCAGTTGTTCATCAGGATATATTTTTTTTATTTCTCTTTTTACGAATCTTTCCAAGCCGTAGCTATCGTTAATCCAGAGAAAACCGCCGTTTTCAAGATACTTCATCAGAGCTGAAGCTTCGGAATCTGTAAGTTTGAAATGGCCGTGTCCCGTCATGTAAAGCATAGGGTATCTGAAAAGCTCAGGGTCGGTCAGAGAAACAGAGATATCTTCATATCTTGCGGGAATGCCGAATCTTTCGTTAAGAGCTCTCAGAAGGTTTGGCATTGAGGTCGGGCCTGTATACCAGTCGCCGCCGCCGCTGTATTTGAGACGTGGAATTATGAGCTGCTCGGTATAAGCGTTCAATGTATTGGGAGAAAAGAGAATATAGGCTTGCAAAAGGGTTATAATAGCAAGCTGCAAGATATTTTTTTTCATCAGCTCAAACCTCCGGTTCTGCGCAGATACCACTCGGCAATAGGAAGCAAAGCCATCCAAAGGAAGAGGAACCACAAGTCGGTGAAGTCGGTATAGGCTGTTTCAAGTTTTGTTGCGGCGGTTACTTCCATTTTATCGAAAATATCGGAAAAGTTCACGTCATAAGCGAAATATCCGCCGGATTGTTCGGCGAGCTTCGAAAGCAGCTCGTGATCTATTTGCGGGTTCTCAAATTCAGCTGTGGGCATTTCAACGTATAGCTCTGTAGTCGATGTGCCCAAAAAGGCTCCTTTATGGTAGGCGGAAGCTTCTATTTTGTGAGTTCCTTCTGCAACAGCGGTAAAAGAGGCTTCATAACAGCCTGTTTGAGAGGTTTCGCGGCAAACTATTTTGGTTTCTGCGCCTTCCGGCTCGGTGATTTTAAGATGTACTTGAGCTGAAGAAAGGAGTTTGTTTGCGGAGTCCATAACCCAAACGTTTATTTTGGCAGGTTTAGATATGAAAGCTTTTCCGCCTGGAATTTCGATTGATACTTGGGCATCTTCTTTGCGGTTTGCCAACCATTTAGCCATATTGACTATGAAAGCCGTGTATTCTTTGAGGCTGCCTGAAATCGGAACAGTTCTGAAGCCCATAGGCCATACAGGGCCGCCTGTGAACATAAGCACGTTGCCCATGCCTGCTCTGGAATGCAAAAGGAAGGGCAGTTCTGAATTTTTGCCTCTTACGGTTGATGAAATAAGTATTTGAGCGGCAGGTTTTATTTCGGAAAATTCGAATATGCCGTTAAACTTGGGAGCTGAAGAGAATAGAGCTTCATTTTTAAACCTGTCGGCTTGCAGTTTCAAGAAGGAATATTCAGGGTCGCCTGGCGGCAATTTCATATTGCCTGAAATTGAGTGCCATTTTGAACCAGCCAAGTTTACAGGCAGAAGTTTTGCAAATGGGGTTGATGCGTAAGCAGGGTGATAAACTGTTGAGCCTGAAGGCAGAAGCAAGAGACCCGCTTTTCCTGATTCTATCTTGGTTACAAGAGCATCTTGGAATTGTCTGAGGTTTTCATATGAGAGTTCTTGAAGAATTATTGCGTCAGCTGCTTCTATTTCTTTTGCGAAGTCAGGCATTTGAATGGCTTTTTGAGGCTTAAAGCTCTTGGAATGCGCCCATTTTTCGCCTGCTTTTATATACATTGTCATATCGGTGTTGGGGTCAGATGAAAGAGCGTGAAGAATGAATTTCAAATCCCAGGATGGCTTTCCGGCAATAGCCAAAACATTTATGCGCTCTTTTACTACTTTAAGCATAAAACCTGTTTTATTGTTTTCGGTTGTAAGCTCATTTGCCGAGACAGGAAGAGAAAACTCGTATCGGAATAGTCCTTCTTCTTCGCAGGCAAGGTTATATGCAAAGGGAGTTGTGAGCCCTTCTTTGTTCAACGCGATTTTGATGCTGTCATGGATTTGGCCGTCTTTTTTGACTGTTATTTCTACTTCGCTTGTGTTGGGATTTCTTGCCGTAATCTCGCCGTTTATTGCCATGGCGGAGTTGAGAAAGCCGATAGAAGGTTTTCCGGGTATTTTGATTCCAAGGTCGGAAATATCTCCGTCTGTGCCTGGCGCAATGGGATAGAGAGGGACTCGGGTATTTCTTAGGGCTATCAGCGGATTTTCGCCTGCATTGTTGGCGCCGTCTGTAATTATGATTGCTCCAAGCATATTTGTTTCGCCCAAGTAAGATGTTACATTTTTGACAGCATCGCCCAGATTTGTATAGTTGCCTGAGGCGTTGATAGAGAAGTTTTCAATCTCATGTCTGGAGATAGGAGAAACTGTATCAGAGAAGGCAAAGACTTCAGCAGGTGAGCCTGTTTTTTTGAGAACTTTGTCCAGGAGGCCTTTTTTGAAAATTTTCTCGACTCTTTGCATTCTTGTTTCGTCATCAACTTTTATCTCCATACTTTTGGAGACATCCAATATAACGGCTAATTTGTTCTGCTTGGGAACGTATCCTGATACGACTATGCCAGGTGATGAGCAGAGGAAGATGAGTCCTGCTGCCCAAAGAAGTCTTATAGACATTAGGATTTTTTGTTTTTTAGGAGAAACGGGCTTGCCTTCAAAGCGTTTTGTCAAAAACCAAATAAAAGGCAAAAAGGCTGCCGAAGCTAATAAGATGCCTGCCCAGCCCCATTGTGAAGAGAAAGCCAGATTTCTTATGTTTCTGATGTTTCCTGTTTTTATGCCTATAAGGCTCAGCAATTTTGCAAACATTTTAAAACCTCTTATCAGCCGGCAGGTTAGCAAACCAGCTTTCAGCTGCCACTAAGAGAATCAGCAATAACATGCAGAATGGTGTGAGATCCCATCCCTGACGGATTTTTTGCGCATCTTTTCTCGATTGGGAAGCTGATTCGGTATTAAATACTAAAAATCTCGGAATATCTTTGATTCTTATTCTTTCCAAGTCGCTTTCTGAAGCTTCCGGATTTACTGCGAAGACAGAAAGTCTTTTTTCATTTTGCAGAAGCTCATAGAAACCTGTTTTATCAGTTTCTGTTATATAGAGCTGAGCCAAGTCGTCAGAAAGTTTTTCATGTTCTAAGTTGATAATTTTATTATCAGGTGTTTTAAGCGAAAATTTGTCGCCTTGGTTGCAGTGTGCGCTAAGCGATATTGCATAACCAGGCTTGGGGTCGGCCAAAAGCAGATCGCCTGAAGTAACCGCATATGAGAAAATTGAGTGTATGAACGGCACCCATATAGGTCTTAAAGGAAGTTCGGTCCAGCCTGTTTCTGCGGGGAAAGAAAATAGGATGGACAAGCCTTTGCCTCTTTTTTCTTCCACTATTCCAGGGAATCCGTGTGACATTTTTGCCAAGACAATGGCAGCAGGATTTGGCTGAACTTGAAAGAATTCATAAGCGGCTCCTCTTGCTAAAGCTCTGCCGTCGTCTTTTTCAAAGAGTTTTAAGGCCGGATGCGAAAAATCCAAGTCTGTAAGGCGGTATGTAACGCTTCTGCTGACTGAGTTTCCAACACGGTTGAAAACTCGTCCGGGCAATATATAGCCGCCGCCCAAGTTGTCATGGAGCTCTTCGTTATGCCATTCAGGCTTGCATCTGGAGGCCATGAATGTGAATATATTTCCGCCTTTGAGAAGAAACTCGGAGAGTGACTTAATAAAGGCCGGAGATAAATAATCTGTGTCGAGCAGGGCAACAGCCTTATATTTTTTAAGATCAATATTCCCAAGTTCTTCAGGGAAGCGGCTTTCTACGGCAAATATATTGCCGGAAGATTTAGACAAAGGATTCAAGGCAAATTTTAAAAAAATATCGCCTGTGTAATTGCTGAGAGATTTGGCTGATGAAGGCTTGATTATTAGGACTTTGCAGGTTTCATAAACCTTAAGGGCAAGATGTCTCCGGTTATCCAAAGGGAGAAGATCGTCAGGTAGAGAAGCGGTTATCTGTATATTTCCTGGTTCAGAGAATCTCAGTTCTGTTTGAATTTCTTTTTCAGAGTCGGCTTCTATTTCAAAGGGAATATCAGCTTTTTTATAGCCGTTTACATAAAGGCTCAGTGTGTTTTTTTCAGGTCTTTTTGAACCGTTTTTGACAGTTACTTTAATTTTTGCTGAAGTGCCTTCTGAAAGCATTGTATCAGGGGCTTTTATATCTGTCACTGCCATATTGGGAATGTCAGCATTGCCTATGGGCACGAGAGCCAAGTCAATGTCAGGGTCTATTCTCTCTAAGTCGTAGATATCCAAGAGATGCTTCCATGAAGAAGCAGTCATGTCAGTAATCAGATAAATTGTTTTTTTGTATTGTTTGGGCAAAGGCTGCAAGAGCTTGAGAGCTGATACTAAGGCTGAAGGCAGGTCGGTGCCTCCTGAAGAAATCTCAAGTTCGTTTATGGCTCTTGTCAGAGCGTCTTTATCCCAAGTCAGCTGAGAAAAGAGCATTTTGCCAGGGCTGCCTGCTGTACCCAAGTTGCCTTTGTCATCAGGTCTCATGGAGCTTAGAATTTCAATGGCTGAAGATTTTGCCGCATTGAAAACAGAAATGCCTTGATAAACGGCTCCCATAGACATGGAGTTATCTATGAGTATTACAAAAGCACTTTGAGCTCCAGCTGACTTCTTTGCACTGGCCGAGCTCCCTATGTATGGTTTGGCAAAAATGAAGGAAAGGAGAAGCAGTATTAAAATGCGCAAAATCAGGAGTATTATGTTTTTAAGCTTTTGCTTTCTGGCGATGTAATCAATGGATTTCTGTATCAGCATCAAGCTTGGAAATAGCTTGAGAATAGGCTGTCTTTTGAAAACCAAGTGCAGGTAGACTGGTACTGCAATAAAGGCAAGACCTAACAAGAAAAGAGGATTTGTAAAGCCCATTATCTGCTCCTGCCTGTTTGCGAGTGTCCTGTAAAGAAGCTTTTAACCGCTTTTATAGGAGGATTGGAAGTGTCAGTCAGAATATAGTCTATTCCGGTTTTTCTTGAGGCATTTCTGAAAGCTGATATCATGGTTTCTATTTTTTTTCTGTATTCGTTTTTTAGCAAGAAAGCATCGACAGTGACTTCGGAGTTGGTTTCCATGTCGCGGAAGATTGCCGGCTGATCGAATGGGAAGAAAAGCTCGTCGCTGTCGAGAACTTGGTAAAGGACAACTTCGTGTTTAGCGGTTTTAAGCTGTCTCAGCTTCTCCATTGTGGCTTCAGCGTTATCCATCAGGTCGGAAATGATAATGAAAAGACCTCTTTTTCGCATGGCTCTGGCGGCTGTGTCTATAGCAGAGGCTATATCAGTTTTGCCTGCCAGCTTTGCTTGCTCAAGATGGTTACATACTGTTTTGAGGTGCTGCATGCCGCCTCTTGAAGGCAATATGCTTTGAACCTGATCCGAGAAGATCGCTAAGCCCAATGAGTCTTGCTGCTTGAGTATCAGATAGGCGAAAGAAGCAGCCAATGTAGCTGCATAGTCGTATTTGCTCATGGAGCTCTTGTCACCTTTATAATTCATGGAGGTGCTTGAGTCGAGTATGATATATCCGTTCAGGTTGGTTTCCTGCTCGTGTTCTTTTATGTACAGCTTGTCGCTTCTGGCATAGACTTTCCAGTCTATGTCCTTAACCGGGTCGCCTTTGGCATATTGCCTGTAGGAAGAAAACTCGACATTGAAACCTTTGTAAGGGCTTTTATGTCGGCCTTCTATGGTTCCTTCGGAAAGGTTTCTGGTTCTGACGGTTAAATTTGAGATAGCCGCCAAAAGCTCCGGAGCAAGATATTTGGATATTCTAGTGCTGTTTTCCATTTATATTTATTTTATATTATCCACAGATTACACAGATTCACACAGATGAGAAGATTGTCTGTTTCTTAATTATGAGAAATTTTCATGTTTATTTCTAAAATAATTTCACTTGCTGCTGCGGGCGTTAAATTATTTCTACACTCTACTCTCTACTCCCTTTTTAAGTTAGACGGGTTTGGTAACAGTTTGGAGTATTTTGGCGATGAGCGCGTCTGTATTCATGCCTTCTGCTTCAGCTGTGAAGTTGAGAAGAATTCTGTGTCTGAGGACTGCATAAGCCAAGGCTTCTATATCTTCGCAGGAAACGAAGAATCTGCCTTTCAAAAGAGCTCTGGCTTTTGCGCCCAATATCAGATATTGCCCGGCTCTTGGACCTGCTCCCCAAGTGACATAGGAGTTGATGAAGTCTTTGGAGTTTGGAAGACCCGGTCTTGTAGCTTCAGCCAACATAACAGCATAAGAGAGAACTTTGTCTGAGACGGGCACTGAACGGACAATTTCTTGAATCTGGAGAATCTGCTCGGCAGTTACTATAGGTTTGAGGTCTTCAGGAGTCGTTGTGGTGGTAGCCTTGACCATGGCTATTTCTTCGTTCAGGGGCGGGTAGTTCATTTTTATGTTGAACATGAAGCGGTCCAGCTGAGCTTCAGGCAATGGATAGGTGCCTTCCTGCTCTATAGGGTTTTGGGTAGCCAATACGAAGAAGGGTTCTTGCAGCGTATAGGTCTCAGTGCCGCTAGTTACTTTGCGTTCCTGCATGGCTTGAAGAAGAGCAGCTTGCGTTTTAGGAGGGGTTCGGTTGATTTCGTCAGCAAGCAAAAGCTGTGTGAAGAGAGGGCCTTTCATGAATTTGAAATATCTTTCCCCTGTTTTTACGTTCTCTTCAATGATGTCAGTGCCTATAATATCTGTAGGCATAAGGTCTGGAGTAAACTGAACTCGTTTAAATTCAAGGTTCAGAAGTTTGGCTATGCTGTTTACCAGAAGGGTTTTACCCAAGCCGGGCACGCCTATCAAAAGAACGTGTCCCTTTGCCATAAGAGCAATAAGGACTTCTTCAACAGTCTGGTTTTGTCCTATGAAGACTTTGGACAGTTCTTTGCTGAGGGCTGTACCGATTTTTTTTATTTCTTGTATTGCAGCTGTTTCGCCGCCAGGAAAAGAAGTAGTCGCTTGCGGGGCGTTTGCGGTGGTTTGCGCCATAATTACCCTCTCTATGTGATATTTTAACAGGGACAGAATAACATAAAGCACGGTTTCTGTAAAACGTGAGGGCATATTTATCCACAGATGGACAGAGATAGGATTTTTAAACTGGCTTAAAAATCAGTGCCGCGTGGCGGGTGGCGAGTGTTGGGTGAGAATCGACATCCAGAAGATACGATGTTTCATAAGGCGTTTTGGGTTCGTGTTTTTCGTGTGTTTTGTGCTTTGAAAATGTCTTATCGGGAATGAAAAAAGGGCTTTTTGCAAAGCCCTTTTGGAGTTGCTTTTGGACAGTCCTTTTCTGCCTTATTATGGGTTACTTGTAGGTGCCTTCCGCAAATTGCGTGCTTTCAATTCCGTTTACATATACTCTCATTTGGAAAGGTTTTTCACCGCCAAATAGGCCTGTGGTTTCATTCCAGACAAAGCTAATCATATTGTTCGACCAGCTTGTATAAGTGATTGGATAGACCAAGCTGGAACCTTGGAGATAAATATGTACGCGACCGTCTCCTTGTGTTGAACCAAAGTTATTGCCGACTATAGTTACAGTGTCGCCTTTTTCAAGAGCTTTATTGCCTGGATACCAATATGCAATAGCTGGAATTTGTACTATTTTAATTTCAGGTTGATATTCTTGCTCAAGGTCTCCAAACAATATAACCACTTTGTAGGTGCCTGCAGGTATATTATTAGGAATTATCCATCTATAACTGCCAGAGCTCCAAGATAGCTGTCCTTGGTGGTAGTAAGAAGATGGCTCTGTATTTACAAGCTTAATGGTAGGAGCTGCTTGGAAAGGATTGCTTGTTCCTGTAAAGACAATTTCGTTTCCAGGAAAGAAATATCCGTTTATATTGCCTGAATACATAGGAATCAGGTGCGAGGGTTTTTGGTAGGTTATATGTCCCAAGACTCGGGTAGGGTTATTCTTGAGGTGGATTCTCAAATATTGTCCGCCAGAGCTGTTGTCGAAGCTAGGCATTTTTGTTCCGTCAAGGGTGAAACTTATATAGTTGTCTCTCCAAATGCCAGGGGTGAATTCATAATATTGGACAAAGTTATTAAAGTCAGCCAGAACCAATGGCTGGGGTTTGGTGCCGAAGCCTGAACCAGTAACGGTAAATAATTTGTGTCCTGTAAATGGCATGATTTGAGAAGGTTCAATTGCTGTGTCAGAAAATGCGAGATCAGAAGAGAACTCCGCGCTGTGGTTGGAGGTTCTGTCTCCTACTCTTACAACAAAATAACCCGAAGGGTAATTTGCAAGAGTATTGTCGTAAAGACGGACTGAGATCGAGGTGTCGCTCCAATGGTCAGGTCTAAGGCGTTGTGAGCCTTGCCCTGTAGCGCTATGGAAGATTATCTCGCTAGCATCCGTTTTGTGGCTGCCGAAATACATTCCGCGAACTTCTATCTGGGTGTTGCTGTCTCCTGTCTGAGGAGTAATGTTCGTTATGACAGGTCCGTTTGCATTTCCCGAAGTAGTTTTACTCACGGTGGCGCAGCCGATCAATAAGATAACGAAGCACACTAGAGCTAATGATAGATGTTTTTTCATAGTACTCTAAAGTATATGTACCGATCCGCGAAGCGTCAAGGGGTAACGCCTTTATGGGTACGGTTTTGCTCAGTTTTTGAACAATTTTGCAACCACGAAAAACACGAACTGAGAGCCAAAAACCTTTCTATCCGCAGATTACACAGACGGGATTTTAAGCATAGCTTAAAATCAGGGGGTAGGGGTTAGGGCGTAGGGAGTAGAAATGACAACAATACAGATAAGGGACAAGAACCTCCTTTTTTGATTTCTCTTGATTTATGCCATATAATATTATCAGGATTTTTTTAAAACATGTGAGTTACAGCTATTTGCCAGCATCTCAAAGCAGTTATTAGTTTCAGCGGTTGAGTCTAAACAATTTCACTGCCCACTACCCACCAACCACTACCCACTCTAGTGAGGCGGCAAATTTTACATGCAACATTTAGTTTATGAACTTGAAGAATAGAATACGCAATTTTTAGATGTTACACAGCACTAGTATTTCTTATTGATTGCTTGAAAGAGGAGTGCTATTATTGATGTGAAGAGGCTCTATAAAAGAAAAACGGGGAATGCTTGAACATGGCTGATTATCAAAAACATTTAGAAGAAATTTATCAAGAGACCATTCACTTGCAGGGGAAAGGCAAGGTGGCCGATTATATTCCGGCTCTTGCGGAAACAGAACCAACCAAATACGGTATAACCGTATGTACGCTCGACGGAGGACTGTACAGGGTTGGCGATGCGGATGAGACCTTTTCTATTCAAAGCATTTCCAAGGTTTTTACTTTTGCTATGGTTTTCAATGCTATGGGTGACAAGCTTTGGAAGCGCATGGGGAAAGAGCCTTCTGGCACTTCTTTCAACTCTCTTATTCAGCTCGAAAAAGAAAACGGCATACCCAGAAATCCTTTTATCAATGCAGGCGCTCTTGTTTGCGTGGATTGTCTGGTTTCTCTTACGAAAAATCCTTTGAAAGAAATTTTATCCTTTGTGAGAAAGCTTTCTGGAAACCCCAAAGTAAATTATGACAGCGTAATAGCTGATTCTGAACGGAAGACAGGCTTCAGAAATGCCGCATTGGCCAACTTTATGAAGAGCTTCGGAAATATAGAAAATGATGTTGAAGAAGTGTTAAACGCTTATTTTCATCAATGTTCTCTGATGATGTCTTGCACCGATTTGGCCAAGGCTTTTTCTTTCTTGGCTAATGGCGGAGTGAATCCTCAGACAGGAGAAAGGCACTTAACAGAAAGCCAGTGCAAGCGTATGAATGCTCTTTTGCAGACTTGCGGCATGTATGATGAATCAGGGGAATTTGCTTTTTCGACCGGCTTGCCTGGCAAAAGCGGTGTGGGAGGCGGTATAGCTGCTGTATTGCCAAGAAGCTTAAGTATTTGTTCATGGGCGCCTGAATTGAACAGCTATGGCAATTCGCTTATAGGTATGAAAGCAATGGAGCTTTTTACCACTAAAACCGGAATCTCTATTTTCTGAAACACCTTTTGAAATCACGAAAAGTACGAAAAAAATCCAAAATCCTCTTTAAACCACAGAACACACAGAATACACGGAAAAACTGCCAAACAGCACATAACATCGGATCTATCTACAGATTACACAGATTGACGCAGATGGAGGACCGATAAAGGTTAAAAATTATGCCAAAACTTTGTTTTTGCTAGTCTCCGATTAAAGCGAGCCATTTATCAAATAACTTTGCTAAATAGCTTCTTAAATCTGAGACCTGAGTAAAATCTTATTTCATTGCATTGCCTAAGATTTTACTCAATTTTTATCCTAAAACCGAAATCTTAAAAACATAAACTATAGGTAAAGTAGTGCTGTGTTTTACACTAATACTTTGCTCAGTGGGCAGTGGATGATGGATAGAAAGGACAAAAACAACGCATATTTGTTAGCATCTTAAAGCAGTTATTTGTTTCAAGAATTGAATTGAAAAGAATTTCACTGCCCCCGATCCCCTACCCCCTGATTTTTAACCTGCGGTTAAAAATCTAAAGCATGCTTTGCAGTTGAAGGGTGAAGACTTGCAGTCCTTCTCTGATGGATTCTTCTCTGTAATGTTTTCCCCATTTGCGAATTATGTCGGCTTTTTCCGGATCGCAGGCTACCATGAAAACGGTGTTTTCACCTGGCCATACTTCTGTGTTCATACGTTTTCCGCCGCCTTCTCCTGAACCCATGACCTGAGTAAAGAGAGTGTAATTTTTTATATTGTGCTTTTTGAATAGCGTTAAAACATCTGTTTGTATTGTTGAGCTTACTGCTATTATCAAGAATTCCATTTTCATCTCCTGCATTTTAATAACGAAAAACGCGAACAGAACCAAAAACCTTTTGAAACCACAGAACACACAGAATACACGGAAAAACTACCAAACGAGCCATAACATCCGATCTATCCACAGATTATACAGACGGGATTTTAAGCGGAGCTTAAAATCAGGGGTTAGGG
>JGI24710J26742_10001048_pt1 | contig 25720 bp, 30 predicted proteins | sample BioPla2DNA2_FD_26742 | JGI IMG/M metagenome (IMG submission 26742) | reverse complement strand
ATACAAAAAACAGTTTTAATTAAACATTAAGGCAGCAAGAAAATTTCTCTTGCTGACTTTTTTCCTTTATACAAATTTCTTATAAATAACCCCTATTCTTCAGTCAACATCCCAAAAAATAATACCTTTTAATTTGACCATACTTAAAAAGGTCCTAATAATAGAGCAAATATCTCGTATCAAAAAAATAAGGTATAAGAAAAATATCTGAGCTCACCAAGCACAACTCGGAAACTGTGAAAAAACAAATAATCAAGCAAAGGCTCTTTTCTTATTTCATTATCTATTGCAAGTAAAATTTACTTGCTTTCTTCGAAGTCTCCAAATAATTCTTTATATGAATATGTGACTTCTTCCATATCTTCCTCTGCCCTCTTCCTCGATTCGAACAAGTCTTTTGATAACTCATCATATTGTTCTTTTGTTATTTTAAAGTAGAGTGCTTCACTCCAGTCATGATAAAATATATCAATTTCTTCATTTGATATAAGCTTTTTTAAAGCTTCTAGTTTTTCAGAGCTCTTTGGAAATCCCACCATATATACAATGTCAGCTTGCTGAATTGTATCATTAAAATATCTTGCCAAATAAAAATCTACCTCTTCTACATCTATCGCTTCATTATCATTTACATCATAAAAGCTAAAAATATCTGCTGTCCCTACATGATAATAAATGTATTTATTGTCACCTAAAAATTGATATTTTTTTGGCAATGCACTTTTTAGGATAACCTCATCATTAATTTCATCATATTCAAAAGTACATTGACTCCATGTTTCGCCTTTTACAACTAATTCAGGACTTCAATTACCATCTACATAAAAATAATGATAAATACATTCTTTTAAAGGAAAGACATCCCAATCTATATCCCATCCATCTTCATCCAAATCCTCGTCTTTGTCTAAAATACCATCGTTATCTGAATCCTTACTTTCTGGATTTGTTCCTAAACATAATAATTCATATCCATCTGGTAAGACGTCCCCATCAGTGTCTGCCTTATTAGAATAAACTTGCTCAGCAAATTCGAAAAGATGAATAAAGAAGTTTCCATATGTATTTATTTCATAAGGATCACTTTCAAATTTTATTTCAAAATCATCTATCCAGTCATCTGCATCAAAGTCTTTTCCTTAGTCTGTTTCTTCAGTAATAACAGGTTCAATGTTATTGGCTGCATATATATTTTGTGGTATAAAAATACTATAAAGGTCAAAAGTAAAATCCATGATAAAATACTTTTTAGGCTGGTCAAAATATTACAGCTCCTGTTTTGACTATCATAAATGAATCTTACAATATTATATGTTATTTTACAATAACTAGGGTGTTTTATATATTTTGTTCATTGCAAAATTAAATAAACTACTAAATTGGATAAAAAAGGTCTTTTAACAAATGCTAGTATTAATTGTATTTATTACTTATAAAATAATAACAACAAGAATTTGAAATCATTATTTTTAATCATTAACTTAAAAAATAAGAGAAAGCCTAAATAGCCCTTCTCTTATTCTTAATTTTATAATAAGTTATTTTTTTAGTTAATCATCCTAAGGTAAAATAAGCCACCTGTAAGCAGTCATCTTTCCATGTTTTTGTTTTGTTACTATTCGTCCTTCATCATCTTCAATATATTCAATTATGATTTTTTGATACCTGTTATTTAATTTCAGATTATGTACCTTACAGTATTCTCTTAATCCCCGTTCTAATTTTTTAAAATCACAGCATCTTCTTACTAATTTTTCAGGTGCTTTCTCTCTTGTAATCATATTATAAAGTTTCTTGGCTTTCCTTATGATTAAGTCACGGTTTGCATTACACCAATCCAGTTGATTGGATAATAAATTTTTATATTGTATATCTTCTTTGCTGTCATTTTGATCCATTTTATTATTTACTCTTCTTAAACTCTGTTCATGAACTGGTATCACATTATTGAAATTAATAGCACCCCATATGCCACTATTAATCTTATGAAAATCTGTGGTGTTTTTCATTTCTGAATATTTCTCCTTTGGTGAAGTAAGCGGGATGTAATATTTTATTCCATTTACCAGTTCAAAAGCAAGACCTACATAAGGGCGATTTTTTTGATTAAGGGTACGGAGAACCCTGTGGTCAAATTTGCGGAGAAAATCACAGTAGGAAGCATCTACATGATAGAGATATAAATGCATATTCTCATCACCTTTCTGCAATAATATAGGAGTTGAACAATTTGCCCAACTCCTCTTTTTTAATTCCCACTTATGGTAGGGACTCACCGCTTTTTTAGCTCCTACTTATGGTAAGGTCCTCCGCTTTTTTAGCTCCCACTTATAGGTAAGGCCAATGGTAGGGTTCACCGCTTTTTAAACCCCTTTTCCACTTTTAAATCCCACCCAGGGTAGGGACCACCCTCTTTTTATTACTATATTGATTTGATAATAAGCATTATATAAAAATATTAAAAACATGTCAACTATTTCTAATTCAATAAACAATGGAATTTAACTTATCCTCTTCTGTAATCACACGGATAACCTGCATAGATGCCCTGCTTCCAGGACATTACCAGGTATATCTTTTGTAACGGCACTTTCCAAAGCTATGACAACATTGTTTCCGATATGTACTCCCGGATTGATTCCGCCAGACCAAACATTATCTCCTGATTTAATACCAATGCCATATCCAAATCTGGCATTTAATTTAGATATATGTATTAATTATTCTATTTTAAAGTCATTAATTTGTTTATAAATTGCTCCTTATTTTCTCCGGTTAAATATCTTGTTGGAATAAAATAACCCCTATAACCTATTAAGAAAATAAGTATCATATCATCATATATCCCTATGTCTGATATGATTTCTTTTGGTATCATTTCAGTAAAGTTTTCGCCAATAACCTTATTACCATTTTCACCGATAAGCATAATTTTCTTACCTAGTAGGCGAGTCNTGTCTCCTTTTTTTAAAAGAGATGCAGCTTTCTTTCTGATTATTTTTTCTTCTATTTTTTGAAAAGCTATTATCCATAATATAAAGAACAAAATTGCAACACTAACACCCAATATAAAAGTATAGATATTCTTTCTGATGTTTGAAAGTATTAAAAATATTCCTGCCGCATAAAAAAAGATAACAAATACTTTACCTTAAAACGCACTATTTTATTATATTTTTTATGAAAATAAATGTAAAATTTAATAAACTCCTCTTCTGTTGCTTCATATTGAATTTCCATAACATCTTCCTTTCTCTATACAAATTTACAAATGTTTTTGATACAATGAAAGCCGAGTATTCTGGAACTTAAAAATCCCTGCATAAAATGAAAATACTTCATTGCGAGCACCCCACAAGAGTAATACCTTTAAACTTGACCATAATTGAAGCGAGTAAAGAAAGGATGCAAACAATGTAGCAAGTACATCGTATCAGAAACATGAAGAAATTTGAAGAAAAAAGATTAAAAAAATATCTCAGATTACCGGTCATAACTTTAAACTGTCAAGAAAGAAGATTTTNGGACGTATCAATTTTTCATTACTTGCTTTACAAATAACACTAAATATATTTAGAGATTCCTTAATTATCTTTGAAGTTAATCTTCATAATCTTCCACATCAAACTCTAAATCCTTATAATAATACTTCCTATCCTCTTGTGTAATCTCCCTAACAACCTTACAGGGATTTCCCACTGCTATTACGTTATCTGGTATATCTTTAGTAACTACACTTCCTGAACCTATGACTACATTATTACCTATATGTACTCCAGGATTTATGACTACATTTCCCCCAATCCAAACATTTTCTCCTATCGTGATTCCTATGCCATATTCATATCCGGCATTTCTTGGATCGGGATGTAGGGGATGACCTGCTGTATATAGAGAAACATTAGGACCAAATAGGACATGATTACCTATTATTACTTTTGCCACGTCTAAGATAATACAATTATAATTGGCAAAAAAGTAATCTCCTACTTCTATATTCTTTCCATAGTCACAGTAAAAAGGGGACATGATTTGTACTCCTACTCCTGCCTTACCAAGAATATCTCTTATTAATTTATCCATTTTTCTTCTTTTATTTGGTCTATTATGATTAAATTTATATAGCTTTTTTTGATTTTTCATCCGTTCTTTTGGTAAACCATCCATCCAAGCTTTATATGGAAGACCTGCTAGCATCCTTTCTTTATGGTTCATAACTAACCTGCCTTTCGATATATCTCTTTTATCGCACATATTACTAAATTGTCGCAACTTTTATGTAATATAAATATGATTATTAATTATTCTCCTTCAAAGCTGCTAATCTTTTTAATAATTCTTCTTTTGTTTCTTCATTTAAGTACCTTGTTGGGATAAAGCTAACTTTAACACTGCTTAAATAAATAAGTATCATATCATCGTAAATTTTTATATCTTTAATACTTTCTTTTGAAATCATTTCAGTAATATGCTTACTAGTGATTTTTATTTCATTATCACTTATTAGCATAGTCCTTTTACCAAATAAAGAAGAATTGTCTTTTGCCTTTAAGTTAGCTTTAATTGTTTTTCTGATTAATTTTTCATATATCTTGTCAAATCTTATTATAAACAATAAGTTAGCTGTTGTTACAACGATAAAAGCAATTAATAGTTTAAAATCTAAGGCTCTTAAGCTTAAAGCTAATATTAATAATACACACATAATAACTAATAATACTTTTAAAACATTTAATCCCTTTTTATAATGTCCCAAAGACTTAGCATGATACAAATTAAGATTTATATAATCTTCTTCTGTTATTTCATATTTAATTTCCATAAAAATTCCCCTTCTTATTAAATATTGCAATACTTATTAAATCTATTTTATACAATATTATACTTAAAATCATCTATATTTCATTTTTATTTTAAATATTTTAACAATAGTAAGTAAAAGTCTATTATCATCTCTTTTTAAAAGTTTTATTTTCACTTTTAAATATCTATGTATCTCATGCTATTTCCCTGTTTTTTTATCATAGCTTCCAGATCTTTTGGACTAATCCAAACTGTTGCTGTATTATCATTGGGATGTATTCCAATACGCTCAAATGATAGAATATCTTTATCAAAAACCACTTCTACTCTACAATCTATATCATTTAATATTCCAAAGGGGGTTACAGCACCTTTAGTTAATCCCATATATTTTTGTAAGTCTTCTTCTGATGCAAAGGTTAATGGTTTACAATTTAGTTTTTTTCTAATTTCTTTAAAATTCATCTGCTTGTCTTTTTGAAGAACAATTAAATAATAATTTTTCTTTTTATCATCTCGAACAAATAAATTTTTAACTATTTCACTGTTTTCTTCATTATTAGTTTTAATATTTAATTTATCCATCTCATCCATTGTAAAAACTGCTGGATGTTCAATAATATCATATGGAATATTCATGCTTTCCAAAAAATCGATGACTTTCTTACGCATATCATTCATTGAATATTTCCTCCTCTAAAAACGTAGGCAAAAGGCACGAGACCGTTGTTTAACTCACAAGCCTTAGAGAAAAAGATGGTCTTCGTGCTTTCTGATATTTACAATTCCTTATATATTTCCGTAACTTTTGGTGTATCAATTGAAACAATATCAATAATATGATTTAAGCATACAATCCCATAATGTCTAAAAGGCGGATATACATCTCCACAAATTTGATCTGCCAAAGTGTGTTCTTTAATAAAATCCAAATACCTTGATTTTGTATAAATCATAAATGCTTTCCCTTCAAATTGCTCATATTCGTCCCATGAGGTAAATGACTCATTGGTTACAGAATAAGCGATGTAAGATTCAAAGTCCAGTTGTAAAATTGGTAAATCCTTATCTATAATGATAGAATAAGTGTTTTTAATCACTGTATCTCCAATAATTAAATCTTCCGCTGTCTCTTCTGTTTTGCAACGGGCAAAGTACAATCTTAAACAGTTTGTTTCAGGTTCTGTTAATCCACAAAACTCTATATAACCGTTAAGATTCATTAAACTATGATAATCCATACCATCATCCTTTATTTATGAAATCAATAAAAAAGGCTAGTAATTTTTCTACTTTATCAAAATCTTGGAACTCAATATATATTGACCATTATGCAAGTCTGTCACTTTTAATAAGTCTTAATTAAAAACATGGTTCACAGATTATAGTTTTAATATTATTAGAAGATGAGACCACTCTTCCTTTCTCTTCACAATTCAAATTACCTCATTCAAGTAATCTATTTTATTATAAAAAGAATTTATATAGGCTAATATATTAATTTATAATATTACTTATTTGTTCCATATTAAATCTAAACTTATAGTCGGGTATTTCAAAGTCAGAGAAAAATTCTTTTTGAATATCCATGCTTTCTAGGGTATTTATTACTTTTTTACGCAAATCAATCATTGCTTACTTTCCTCTTAAGTATCCTTTTCGATTAAAAAATCCTAATAAAAAACATGGTCTATAGAGTTTTTACTGACTCTTGAAAACCATGTTTCTTGTGAAAATGTAGGATTCTTGATTTATTTCTACATTTCTCTTCGCCCTTCTAATGCCCTTGATAAGGTTACTTCATCTATATATTCTAAGTCGCCACCTACGGGAACTCCGTTGGCTATTCTTGTTACTTTTATATCTAAGGGCTTTATGAGTTTACTAATATAGATTGCTGTTGCTTCTCCTTCTATATTAGGGTTGGTTGCTAGTATTACTTCTTCTACCTCTTCGCTTTTTAATCTTTCTAATAGTTCTTTTATTTTTATATCTTTAGGCCCAACCCCTAACATGGGAGATATCGATCCATGTAGGACATGATATAAGCCTTTATATTCTTTGGTTTTTTCATAGGCTGCCAAGTCTCTTGGATCTTCTACTACCATTATGGTTTTTGTATCTCTTTTGGGACTTGAACATATATCGCATTTTTCTTTATCTGTTAAGGTACAGCATGTGCTGCAGTACTTTATGTTTCTTTTTGCTTCTATTATTGCCTTTGATAAGTTTTCTACATTTTCATCTGGCATATTAATTATATGAAAGGCCAGTCTTTGAGCTGTTTTTACTCCAACTCCCGGAAGATTAGATAAAGCTGCTATAAGCCTTGACATTGTGTCACCATAATGACTCATTAAAAAAGTCCTCCCGGTAAGTTCATTCCTCCTGTCAATCTGCTCATTTGTTGATTAGTTAATTCGTCAACTTGACGAAGTCCTTCATTTACTGCAGCAAGGATTAAATCCTCTAGCATTTCTATATCATCTGGATCTACTACTTCCGGTTTTATATTAATAGATTGAAGTTGCTTTTTACCATTAAATACTACTTCAACTGCTCCTCCTCCAGCTGTTGCAGTAACATCTTTTTCTTCAAGTTCTTGTTGCATTTTTTCCATTTCTTTTTGCATTTTTTGTGCTTGTTTTAATAGATTATTCATGTTGCCAGGCATTCCACCAAAATTTCTCTTTGCCATAATTATCCTCCTCTTACTCCTTTATAACAATAATAATAGCATGATTAATAGAAAAAATAAATATCTTACTTTATTTCATATGAAACTCCTAATTTTTCAAAGTATTTTATCACATCTTCTATATGGTCGGTTTCTTCTGATTCCTCCGGGGAATCCCCGTAGATTTCTTTGTATTTTTTTTGATATTCTGCAGCTGAAATAAATTTAACATTAACTTCTTTTTTTATGGCTTCTTCTATCTTTGCTTTTATATCTTCTTTATGTTTTTGTATAGTTTCTATTATAAAGGAATCTTTAAAAATAATATAATAGAAATCATCTTCTAAATATCCTGCTTTTGTATCATTAAGAAGAGCTTTTACGACTTGGTCAAAGTTTGATTTTATATCATTCCATAAATTCACGCCCTTTTTAATGTCTTTAGGTACTGCTTTAGGCTTTTTAGGTTTTACTTTAGGACTGCTTTTTTGAATAGTATTTACTGTAGAATTTGTTGTAGTCTTTTCGGTTGTAGTTGTTATTGTAACTCCCTTATCTAATTTGTCTTCAAGTAATTTAATACGTTCAAGTAAAGCATCTTTTGAATCATCCATTTGAGGCTGACATATTTTAATTACAGCTACTTCAAGCATTATTCTTTTTTGATCTGTATATTTTAATTCACTAGATAACTCTGAAAAAATTCTTATCCATCTTAAGATATTAGTAGAAGCTACATTTTTAGATTGAACTTTAAGTTGATTTATATGTTCCTGGGTTAAGTCTAGAATTTTTTCACTCTCACGGGTACTAGATACAATTAAAAGGTTTCTAAGATGAGAAATTAAATCCATTACAAATTGGCTTATATCTCTTCCTTGCATCACTATCTTGTCTATTAATTCCATAGCTTTTAGGCTTTCTTTATTATTTAATATAGAAGTAAATTCAAAGAAAACATCCGTATCTACTGCCCCTAATACATCCAGTACTTTTTCAAAGGTAATGCTTTTTCCATAATTAAAAGCAATGCATTGATCCAAGATACTTAAAGCATCCCTCATAGAACCTTCTGCTAAGCGGGCAATATATGAAATTGCTTTATCTTCAACTTCAATATTTTCCTCATTCATATATTCTTTAAGTCTGCCTGCTATACTATCTACTGTTATTCTTCTAAAGTCAAATCTTTGACATCTAGATAGTATAGTTGCAGGAATCTTTTGAGGGTCTGTTGTTGCTAAAATAAAAATTACATGAGAAGGGGGTTCTTCTAAAGTCTTTAATAAGGCATTAAAAGCTCCTGTAGAAAGCATATGAACTTCATCTATAATATAAACTTTATATTTACCTTCTGTAGGGGTATATTTTACTTCTTCTCTTATTTCTCTAACATTGTCAACCCCGTTATTTGAAGCGGCATCTATTTCAATGATATTCATGCTTCTTCCTTCATCTATAGATTCACATAAACCACAATGGCCGCAGGGCTGCCCATCTAAGGAGTCTTCACAATTTACTGCTTTTGCAAATATTTTTGCTGTTGAAGTTTTCCCTGTTCCTCTTGTTCCACAAAATAGATAAGCATGGGCTATTCTATTGGCCTTTATTTGATTTTTTAATGTTGTAACTATATGTTCTTGTCCAACTACGTCTTCAAAACTTTTTGGACGTTTTTTCCTATATAAAGCCATATAGGACATAGATCCACCCCTTTTATTTGCAAAACTTGCTAAAACGCTAGATACTTCTATTATTGTACCACAAATATGATGTTTATATATAATAAAGTATTTAAAAAGACTTACTTTATAATAAAGAATTTACCATATCATAAGTGAGCTAATTTTTAGCTCAATAAAAAAAACAGACGGTTCTCCATCTGCTTCTATTTATTAAATCCGTGCACCCACCGTCGACAATCCCTCCTAGGCGTTACTTTTGTAGTTAACTCAAATTAGGCACCCTCGCGGCACACAGAGATATTTGCTTAGTGCTGCTTCCTTCCGGACCTGACACGGTTCACAAACTTCTGTTGCGCAAGACCCGATTCTCATCGCCACTTACAAAAGCCAGTCCCTAGAAAAATACTGCCTCGGGCAGGCATCGCCCCTGCTGTAGCGGATTGCAGGTACAGGGCACCGCTAACTCCCCGGCTAGCACGGAAACTTTATGGCATATTAAGTGTTGCATTCCCTAGTATACAATCTTTCTAATTATATGTCAACCTCCATTTTTATCCTTTTATTCCTCATTTCTGCAAAAAAATCTTTTAAAATTTTACTGCATTCTTCTTGGCAAATTCCTTCAACAATTTCAACTTGATGATTAAATTTTGGTTCATCGAGAATATTAATAATTGAGCCTCCGCAGCCTGCCTTAGGATTTCTTGTACCAAATATAATTTTATCAATTCTAGCTTGAACTATTGCTCCAGCACACATGGGACAAGGCTCTAAGGTTACATAAATACTACAGCCTTCCAATCTCCAATCTCCTATAACTTTTGCTGCTTCTTCTATAGCTTGTATTTCTGCATGGGCAAGCGGATTCTTTTTTGTATTTCTTTGGTTATATCCTTTAGCTATGATTTTATCATTGAATACTATAACAGCACCTATGGGAACTTCATCTAAATCTTTAGCCTTTTTAGCCAAGCTTAAAGCTTCTTGCATAAAAGCTACATCTTTATCTTCCATGGTCAAGCTCCTTGTTTTTTATTGATTTACTATCTTGGAGTATAGAAATTTTGAGCATAATATATTTGGTAATCTCCGCCAAAGTGCACAGCTACTCCAAGTCTATCAAAGTCATATAATATATTTTTCCTATGACCTTCTGAATTCATCCATGCTTCATGAGCAAAAATACCGTTTTTTGATCCTGCTGCAATATTCTCGCCAGCCGCATAATATCTTATACCCTGTTTTTGCATTCTATCAAAAGGACTTTCTCCTTTTAAATTGTTATGATCAAAAAAGCTATTATCTGCCATATCCTTACAATGCAAGTAACTACTTTTTGCTGCCTTATCATCCCAAATAAAAGGCTTTAAATCATACCGTGCACGAACAGCATTGGCAAGGTCAAATATTTGGCGGCTATATGCGTCCATAAGCTCTTGGCTGGACTTTCCATAATAACTTTTAAAGGCAAGTTCTGTATCCTTATCAATAATATAAACAGAAGTTACTGCATTATTGTTATGTATGTCATAAAAAAAAGTGGCAAAACAATTGTCAATTAAAAAAGTAGATGCACTTTCTTTATCATAATTAAAATAAAATCTAGTTAAGCCTTTTTGAATATAACTTAGGGGAATTCCATAGGTCTTTTTTGTAGATTCAGCGGTTGAACCAAAGCCAATTCCTTTTTTAGATCTCCAGTTAATAGAATTTGTATAAATTGCAACTACTTTGTTATCTTCAACACCTACTTGCATATAATTTATGTAATCCTTATTATATATGTACCAAGTAAAACCATATTCTGAAGCATCTTTTCTAGCTGGCTCTCCTAATTTGCTTTTAAGGTGTTCTAAACTATCACCAATGGATATATTATTTATAGTAAATTCCCGGGAAACTTCTTGTTGTTTAGCTAAATCTTTATCTTGTTGTTTATTATCTTTACCTTCATTAATTGTAGGCTCATTACCCTTACTATATATATATATAGTACGGCTACTTGTATCATATAAGACTTCTTTTCCTAATGCCTGTGCCACATCCCTCATAGGCAAATAGGTAGTTCCTTCATATAAGATAGGTTTATTAGAAAGATTTGCTTTGCTTCCTTCTATATAAATAGGTCTATTACTAAAAGCCACTTTTATATTATGTAAGCCATCAAAGGCACTAACCTTAGGACCCGTAAAAACTATTGCTCCAAGACCAAATCCCAATAGAAAACATTTAATTTTTTTCATATAATCCTCCTTACTAATTATGTATACCTAAATTATAAAGTTAAAATATATCTTTGTCACTATACAATTTATTATTTTTGGACATTTTCGCATACAATAGAAATTTTTTGTAAAAAATTAAGACCTCGTATTTACGAGGTCTTAAAATGTTCCCGGCGGGATTCGAACCCACGGCCTACTGCTTAGGAGGCAGTCGCTCTATCCTGCTGAGCTACGGAAACAAATATAAAAATTCCTAGTTGACCATTGTTGTCTCTTTTGTACAACATTTGGTCAACATCTAATAATCACTCTAATATTTTACAGACTAATTTAATTGTAGTCAAGGATTATTAAGATTTAAGAAAATACAATTGTCCCTTGCATCCAACATATTCCCATAAATCTCATTCCTACTTGAGGTTTTCCTGTCAATTCCTCAGCATTTATAGCAATCTCAATTGACATGCCCATGCTTTCTACTAACAACCAATATATTTCTTCCTTAGTTTCTTCATTAATAATAAGCTCTAATTCTTTTATAATTCCAAGTATAGAATAAGTTGCTTCCAGATAATCAATAGGAATAAAGTATCCTTCTATTACTGATAATATATCTTCACTTTGAAGTCTTTCTTCAATTATTTCAGCTGCCTCTTCTGCTTCTGATTCTAAAATTTTCCGTGCTTCTTCATCTCCTGCTTTAACTCTCTTTAAAAGCTCTTTTCTCCATTCTTTTTGTTCATTTTCATATTCTAAATCACATTCTGTCTTTTCTACAGGAAGAATAATTGTACCCTTTGATGCTAAACCTACTACTTTAATTCCTTCAATAAATACTTCTTTATCATCTTTAATCTCAAGATATTCTATAATGTTTTGAAGTTGAAATACTATTTCTACACCGCTTTGTTCTTCCTCAGAAACTGCAAAGTAAAAATAATCCTCTTCGTCTTCCTCTACTTCTACTTCTGAAACATCCATTATATATTTTGAATCAAAATAGGGATCACATGTTTCAAAGTCAATATCTTTATCATTATCTAATAATCCTCTTAAAACAACTCCTATGTTTCTTCCATAACTCTTATAATATTCTATAAAAACATGATCTTCATCATGATTGGTTACGTATTGTTTATCTGCATCATTTAAAACTTCGTCTATTAACATATCCCATTGCTTCTTTTTTCTTATATTTCCAAAACCTATTGCACTCATATAGGTTTCCACTCTCATCCTCCTCCCCATAGAAAAAAATCCCCTATTGTTATAGGGGCATACGCACGCAGAAGGATTCGAACCCTCGACTCTCTGATCCGAAGTCAGATGCTCTATCCAGCTGAGCTATGCGTGCATCCACTGTTTAAGCGTAAATCATTGTAACATAAAAAAATATAAAATACAATGCTATTTTTATAGCTTACGCTTACACATTATGGAATATACTCTTTAAAGCATCATCAAAAAATTTTCTTAAATCAATAGAATTATTTACAAATTTAGTAATTGCAGGACTAAAAAATAGAGAGAGTAATAATAATAATGTATTTTCTTTATTTAAATCTTTATTAAACTCTCCACTTTCAATTCCTTCACTTATGAAGTTTTCGAATAACTTTTCTAATGATAAATTATTAAGCTTTTCCATCTTTTCAACTTGTATATTTTCTATAGCGAATTTATAGGCAAATTCCGCTTCTGTTAATTTTATATCATTCGTTATTTCTTTTGATTCTAATAAATACTTTAAATAATTATTAACAAAGCTAGGGTATTTTTTATCTTCTTCTATAAGTTCATTATATATTTTTTTAATTTTATCTTGTGAACTTTTAAAGCTCTGCTTTTCCATCTCAAGACTTAATTGAATCATCCATATCCTTATATAATAATTAAAAATATGATTTTTACTAGGAAAGTAATTAAAAAAGGTTCCTCTGGATATTTCTGCAAACCTACATATTTCATCTACTGTAATATCTTCGAAATCTTTTTTTGTAATCCTGTCTTTTACTACTTGCAAAATGTTTAATCTTGTTTTTGCAAAATTAATCTCCCGCAGTGAAAAGGTGTCCACAAGTGAGCCCATTTTTTTCATCCTTTCTGTAATTTTGAGTTATACTATAGTCTGTTTTTTATTGTATATTCTAATTTATAAACTGTCAAATTAAATTAACAGTTATTTAATTCCAATTAAAAAAGTAAAGTCCATAGACTTTACTTTAAAAAATCGCACTATTATTCAAAATCATCAGGGTTATAATTTTCAATAAATTCCATATTCATATTAGACTCATTTGCTTTATCTGCTTTAGATTTCTTATTTGAAACCTCTGACTTTAACTCATTTTTAAAATTATGACTTAAATCAATATCTTTCTTATAAGATTTTGATTTATCATTATTCATATAAACACCTCCATTCAAATCTAGTTTGGATGAAGGTGAACAATTCTATACATAATTGATTATTATTTTATCCTAAAACGCATTCTCAGCCATTTTTAATGCCTTATGAAATTCTTCAGTAATTATTTTTTTAGTTGAAGAATTCATATTTTCAACCCATTTATATAATATGGCATATTTATTTCTATTATAATCATGGAAAATCTTTTGTCCTCGTTCTGTTAATTCAATATATAGAACTCTTCTATCAAAATCATTTTGCTTTCTTCTTACTACACCTTTTTTCTCTAACTTATCAATAAGAAAGGTCATACCTCCTTTTGTCATTGACATAAGCTCTGCAATATCTTTCATCATTTTAGGTTTTCTGCTTGTTCCAACAATCTCTATAATTCTTAACTCATTTGGAGATATTTTATATTGTAATTGCTTTTCCTTTAAGACTTCGCTTTGGGCTTGTGAAATGTTACTTATAATTTGTGTTAAATAATCCATTAATAAGTCTTGCATTGCTTTTCCCTCCATAAAAATTTCTCTCTTTACCTAAATAAGGTTTAATTTTAAATTATAGTATAGCAACAATTTTTAAATATTTCAACTATTATTATTTTAAAATCAAAAACTAAGACTTAAACGGAAAAAAACTCTGCATAATTGACTATGCAGAGTTTTTTTGGACGGAGAAGGAGGGATTTGAACCCTCGCACCGCTATAAACGGTCTATGCCCTTAGCAGGGGCACCTCTTCAGCCACTTGAGTACTTCTCCAAATATTTAACACAAACTATTATATCATAATTAATACTTTATATCAATAAAAGCCATAAATTAACTATAGAAAAAATGCTACACTATTGACTAGTACACTTTATCATAATATTATAATATTAAAAAAATCGAGGTGATTTCATGAATATAAAAGAGTTTGAAAAGAAAGCAGAAATATTAAAAGCTCTTGGACATCCAGCCAGGCTTTGTATTGTAAAAGGGCTTTTAGATAATGATGGTTGTAATGTCTCTTATATGCAAATCTGTATAGGCCTCCCCCAATCTACGGTTTCCCAACATATATCAAGGTTAAAATCTGCAGGAATTATTGAAGGAGTAAGATCAGGTTTAGAAATAACTTATAAAGTTATAGATAAAGATGCTATTGAAATAATTAATGCTATTTTTAAATAGTTCATATTTTCTTTTTAATGATTAATTATTAATAAAAACAAAAATTGATGTATAGAAATTGCTTAGAATGGTTATTATGTTATTGTACCTAAAGAGAGGTACATCGCTAAATCCCCCCTCTACCTGGTGCTTCTCCCCCCTGAAGCCCAGGTCTTTTTTTGATACTTTTAAAAAATATCAAAAGTCATTTTGTTAATTCTATATTTATATGCCTTATTAATCTTATTTTTTATAACAAACAAAGCTTTATAGTATAAATTTTTCAATGACTTCTTTTATTGCATGCTCATTATTAGTGCTTTTTGTTACGTAGTCCGCATATTCCCTTACCTTTTCTTGTGCATTGGCAACGGCAACTCCTACTCCTGCTTCTTTTATCATATATAAATCATTAAAATTATCTCCTATACAAATAACTTCATCTTTACTAAAACCAAATTCTTCTCTTAATCTTTTTACTGTTAGTCCTTTATTTGCATTAATATTAGTAAATTCCAGATAAGTTGGTTTTGAAAAAAACATGTGGAGCTTACCCTTAATAATAGGTTTTAATTGTTCTGTTACTTTTAAAAGTTTATCATTTTCACCTTGAAAAAGAACCTTTATAACCCCATCATTTATCCACTCTATTAAGTCGCCAACTTCTTTTGCTTCCATCCCTGTTATACTTGAATATATATCAGAGTACCTACTCCTTTTTTCAACTATAAAATCATCATTTTGATAAGTTTGAACATATAAGTTGTTATCCTTACCAAAGGAAAATAAAAATTTGGCATCTTCTTTTGATATATTTTCTTCATAGACAGGTCTTAAGCTACTAGTATCAAAAATAATTGAACCATTATATGATATTCCATATTTTCCCTTTTTATCTAAGTTTAATTGTTTTACGTATTTAGCCATTGATGTTGTTGCTCTTCCTGAACATAGTATTACCCTTACTCCTAGCTCTATAGCCTTTTTTATTGCTTCCTCATTTTCTTTTGATATAGTTAAGTCATCGTTTAGTAATGTGTCGTCCATGTCTGTTACAAGCATTTTGTACTTCATTTAATTCTTCCCTTCAAATTTTATATTACGATAATTTATTAATAAGCCTTTAGATAAAAAGGCTAATATGCAAAAAAACTTAAAAATCGACAAATAAACTTGAGGCTACATTATTATATCATAATATGTAAAAAAGAAAAACTAACGCCAGTAAAAAATTATAATCACCAAATAATTAATTTGACAAATTAATTATTTTGTTATAATATGACCATAAGAATGCATTCTTAAATTAAATATCGTCCGCTAGGGGAGCCTTAGGGCTGAGAGTGTGCATTTTGGCACTAACCCTTTGTACCTGATCCAGGTAATACTGGCGAAGGGAAGCGATATTTGGTAAACCTCCTGCGGACAAAGATTAGGAGGATTTTTTTATGTTTTCAGAAGAAGTTATTAATGAATTTTTTTCTTCCCTATTGGGTAAGTCTATTACTGCTGTTGTCACAATCATCCTTATTGGATTATTTATTATTAATCTTTATAAGAAAAGAAATTTATCAGTGAAAGCTTTAGCTTATTCTGGAATTGCTATTGCTTTAGCTACTATTTTATCTTATATTAAATTATTTCAACTTCCTCAAGGTGGAGCAGTTACTACTTTTTCTATGTTGTTTATAGTATTAATTGGTTATTGGTTTGGGCCTTTTGAGGGAATTATTGCAGGACTAACTCATGGTACCCTACAGTTACTAATTGATGGCTATGTTATTCATCCTGCCCAGTTGCTACTTGATTATCCTTTAGCTTTTGGGGCTTTAGGCCTTTCTGGTTTCTTTAGAAAAGGATCAAAATCTATTTTACTAGGTTATATTGTAGGGACCATAGGCAGATTTATTTGTTCTTTTTTATCAGGTTGGATTTTCTTTGGCTCTTATGCATGGGAAGGATATAGTGCTGTCGCTTATTCATTCCTTTATAACTTATCTTATATTGGTATCGAGATGATTCTTACTATTGTTTTACTTTTGATTCCTTCTTTTAGAAGTGCCCTAAATCATATTAAACAAACAATTATTATAAATGAACAATTTTTGTCTGAAAAAAAGGCAGCTTAATTTAGCTGCCTTTTTAAAATAAGGGTGAATAAACTCTATTGTTTAAGATTTCTTCTATTTCATCTATGCTTTTATTTGTTGAAGATATAAGAAGTACACCTTTATTAGGATGGCAAGGAATTTTTTCTATTGAAGACCTAATCTCTAAATCATCACCATAATCGATATCTGGTATATTAAAACGCTTATTAAAGATGTAAGCATCTACTGGTTGATAATATTCATCGTCATAATAAACCTTGTAGCCTCTTTCTTCTAACTTTTCTTTTAGGCCTTCTAGACCCCTTTGAATTCCTATAATCATAAAAACACCTCCTGTATTATTCTTTCCATGGAGGTGTTTGTTATTCTATTTAATTTCCTATTATATTTAAAGCCTTTGGAACTATCTCAAACTCAAGCTTACTATCTTGATTTATTTCCCCATCTAAATTAACTTTGACATTTTTATTTGTTTTAATTTCTATCTTCTTTAATTTTAATAATTCGACAAAGTCATGTTTGGTATGTTCTCCTTTTATCAGTGAAGGAAATACCAAAGGGATTTTCCATCTAGGTATGTGAGATACTATACAAACATCAAAATAACCATCATCCATTATAGCTTCTGGGAGAATTTTAAATCCCCCACCATAGTATTTCCCATTGCCAACTGCAAATAAAAGAATTTTTCTTTCCATTTCTTTACCATCAATTTTTATGACTGAATTTATTGGCTTATAAAAAAATAAATTTCTTATAATAGAAGCAATATATGCCCATTTACCGGAAAAATATTTTTTGCTTATTTCAGTATAAGCTGCAATTTCTGCATCTAGGCCTATGCTGGCAATATTTATATAGTAGCGATCAAAAACCTTGCCTAAATCAATAGGTCTTGGTAAGCCTGATATAGCCAGCTCTATGGCATCTTCTGTATTTGGGGGAAGCTTTAATAATCTTGCTAAATCATTTCCTGAGCCTGCAGGCACAACTCCAAGAATAATATTTATGCCTACTATCCCATTTACTACTTCATTAATTGTTCCGTCTCCTCCTACTGCAACAATCTTTTTAACATTTTCGCTAACTGCCTTTTTTGCTAAGCTAATTGCTTCTCCTTTTTTGCGGGTTTCCCAGACATTATAACTAATATCTTTATCCTTCATCACTTCATGAATTTTGGGGATTGTTTTTTTCCCTTTTCCATTTCCCGCTATGGGGTTTACGATAAATACTAGATCCATATATACTCCCCTTAACTAATATTTGATTGGGCTATTTTTATTGCCTTAATCTCCTCATTGGATAAATTATAAGAAGATGCTCCTTTTTCAACTGGTTTTGCATATGTATTAGAACCTTCTCTTGAATAGATTCCGTTTATTACAACCCCATCATCATTTTCATCTAAAAGTGCAACTGCAAAACATAAATCTCCGCCCATATCTCCAAAAGCGTTATATCTTACTATCCCTACTTTTTTAATGCACTTAGATAAGTCTTTTCTAATACTTCTAATTTCCTTATTAATGTTTTTATAGTCCTTTTCTACTTCATTTACTTTATCAATACAAGTTACAAGTAAATCTTCTATTGGCTTATCTTTTTTTCCACCCATAAAATAATCATATTTATTTTTTAATTTATTTAATTTTATTAGTAATGCTATAGATATAATTAGTAATATCAATGAAATTATACTTGTAGATATTAAAATCCATATCTGATTATCAATTATTAATTTAATTATATCCATCTAGTTCACCTCTGTATCCCCTTTATTAATTGTCTCAAGTAAATATAAGATTCTTTCCAAGTCATTTTCATTATAATATTCTATTTCTATTTTACCCTTTTTCTTGCCCTTTGTAATTTGGACTTTAGTACCAAGGATATTTTTAATTTTTTCTTCTATTTCTCTATAAATAACTTCCTTTTTATTTTTTACTTTTTTCTTTTGTGGCTTATCTAATATTTCATTTACTTTCTTTTCTGTTTCTCTAACACTCATACTATTTTTTATAATCTTTTCTACAAGTTCTAATTGAGATTTTTTATCTGGCAACCTTAATATAGCCCGTCCATGTCCTTCTGTAATTTGCTGCTGTATTATTAATTCTTGAATGCTTTCATCTAACTGAAGAAGCCTTAAAGTATTTGCAATTGCAGAACGGCTTTTTCCTACTCTTGCCGCCAGTTCTTCTTGTGTAAGCGAAAAATTATTAATAAGTGCTTCATAAGCCTTTGCTTCTTCAATTGCATTTAAATCTTCTCTTTGTATGTTTTCTACTAAAGATATTTCCATTACTTCTTTTGTAGTATAGTCTTGTATTAACACAGGAATTTCTTTTAAACCTGCCATTCTGGCTGCACGCCATCTTCTTTCTCCAGCTACTATTACATAATAATCCTCTTCTTTTTTTACAATAAGAGGCTGAATTATACCATGTTCTTTTATTGAGGTTGATAATTCTTCCAATTTATCTTCATCAAATAGTTTTCTTGGCTGTTCTTTATTTGGTTCAATATCATTTATTGAAACCACTTTGACTTGATTTTCATCAGTTAAGTCTGTTGATATTAATGCAGAAAGTCCCTTCCCTAATCCTCTTTTTGCCACTACGCTTCCTTCCTTTCTAAGATTTCTTCAACCAGTAATCTATAGCTCTCTGTACCTTTTGACTTTTCGTCGTACAACATAATTGGTAAACCATGACTAGGAGCTTCTCCTAATCTTACGTTTCTTGGAATTAAAGTAGTGTATATTTCTTTTGAAAAATATCTTTTAACTTCCTCAACTACTTGCAAAGATAAGTTTGTCCTTGCATCATACATTGTAAAGACTATTCCTTCTATGTATAAATCGGGATTGATTTTTTGCTGAACTAATCTAACTGTGTTAATAAGATGTGTTAACCCTTCCAAGGCATAATACTCACATTGGATAGGCACTAATACAGAATTAGCTGCTGCTAGTGCATTTAAAGTAAGTATATTAACTGCTGGTGGACAGTCTATAATTATATAGTCGTATTCATTTTTTATATTTTCAAGACAATTTCTTAGTAAGTATTCCCTCTTACTAATATCTAAAAGTTCTATCTCAGCCCCTGCTAAATCCATATTGGATGGAATTAAATCTAAATTTTTCATTGGGGTAGGCATTTTAACATCTTTCATTGAAACCCCACCAAGAAGCACATCATAAATTGTCCTTTTTAATTTGTTCTTGTCTACACCTAATCCACTTGTTGTATTCCCTTGAGGATCTATGTCTACGGCAAGGACTTTAAGCCCTTGCTCTGCTAATCCCGCAGCAACATTTACAGTTGTAGTTGTCTTGCCCACGCCACCCTTTTGATTAAATACCGCAATTGTAGTTCCCAAATCCTTCACCTCTCATGGGTCTTTTTATTTATTATAACATGTTTTTTATTATATTAAATCCTTAAAAATAAAAGTCTTTTTTAGTATGAAAAAAATATTTCACGTGAAACAAAAATAACTTTAAAGTACTTATTTAAATATATGTTTCACGTGAAACAAAAATTATAATTTACTAAGATTTATAAAAAAAATCCAAGTATTAAAAATAGCTTGGATTATATAAATTATATATTACTAAAAACTTTAAGCCCTTTTTTAATCACTTCTATATCAAGGGGCAAATCAGGACCCTTTTCTCCATCAACATCAGATTCAAAAAATCTTCTATCATCTTCTAAACAAGCTATCTTAAATTTTTTATCACGGATAAATAAAATATTTGGATCATCTAAATGCTCACCTTTTAAAATTTTTAAAAATAATATAGCCAACTCATGGAAAGGCCTTGCCTTAACTCCTATAAAATCGAATAAACCATCCTCAACCGATGCTTCCCTGGATAATCGCTCAAATCCTCCTGCACTATTACCATTTAAGACTAAAAACAAGTAAAACATATCTTCAATTGTAGAATTAGAAGTTTCTATTTTAAGCCTGATTGGTTTAAAGTTTGGAAGTTGTTCTATCCCCTTAATATAATAAGCCATTTTCCCTAAAGTATTTTTTATATTAAGATCAACACTTTGAGATACAGTAGTAAAAAGACCGCCACTACAAACATTAATAAAATACTTATCATTAACTTTTCCTATATCAACTCTTCTAATATTATTTCTTAAAATAACATCGCAACAGTCAGCAACCGATTTAGGTAAATTAAGATGATGCCCAAAATCATTAGCAGTACCTACAGGAAATATAGCTAAAGGCAAATCTAGTTTTTTTTCCATCATTCCATTTACTATCTCATTAACAGTACCATCTCCACCAGCAACTGCTAAAATAGAATAGTCCTTAGCTGAAATCATTTTTACTGTATCATAAATGTCACCTTTTTGTTCACTTCTAAATATACTTACATCATAGCCTGCCTTTTGAAACTTATAAATAAAAGTATCAAGTTGTTGCGGAAATTTCCTATCCCCTGAAACAGGATTATAAAATAACTTAATTCTTTTCAATATAACTCCTCCCTACATTTTTTCTAGAGCAGTTATGCCTAAAAGATACAAGCCTGATTTAAGTACAGTTTTTACAGAATAAACAAGAGCCAATCTTGAGTCTTTTAATTTTTTATCTTCAACTAGTATAGGATTGTCATGGTAAAACTTATTAAATGCTTGTGATAAATCTACAATATGTCGGGCAATAAATGATGGTTCTAATTTGTTAGCTGCTTCTAAAATTTTATCTGGGTATTGTCCAATAAGTTTAATTACTTCAACAGATGAAGAATCAGTTAACAGTGAATAATCTATGTCTAATTCATCAATATCTGTATCAGCCTTTCTTAATACACTTGAGGCTCTTGCATGTGTATATTGAACATAGGGACCTGTTTCACCATCAAAATTTAAAACCTTATCCCAAGAGAAAACCACATCTTTAATTCTATTATTTATTAAATCATTAAAGATAACGGCACCTATTCCTACTTTTTCAGCAACTAATTCTTTATCTTCTAAATCAGGATTTTTTTCATCAATTATTTCTTGTGTTTTTGTTATTGCTTCATTTAACAACTCTTCTAATAAGACAACATTTCCTTCTCTAGTTGAAAGCTTACCAGTTTCCATACTAACCATTCCAAAAGGAACATGTACTAATTTATCGTGCCAATCATAGCCCATTCTTTTTATTACTTCAAACCATTGGGCAAAGTGAAGGTTTTGAGCTAGAGCAGTAATGTAAATACACTTTTCGAAGTCATATGTGTTTTTTCTATAGATAGCTGCTGTAATATCCCTAGTAGCATACAAACTGCTGCCATCTTTTTTAGTAATTAAGCAAGGAGGCATATTTACATCTTCTAAATCAACTATTTTTGCTCCTTCACTTTCTTTCAGAAGTTTTTTCTCGTCTAATTCTTTTATTACTGCATCCATTTTATCATTATAAAAACTTTCACCTGCATAGGAATCAAAAGATATGTCTAAAAGCTTATAAACTCTATTAAATTCTTTTAAACTTATATCCTTAAACCAATTCCAAAGAGATAAGGCCTCTTCATCTCCAGCTTCCATTTTTGCAAACCATTCTCTAGCTTCGTCTTCTAAAGATGGATCCTGTTTTGCTTCATTATGAAAACGAACATATATCTCCATTAGTTCTTTTATTCCATTTTGCTCAATAGCCTCTTTACTTCCCCATTTTTTATAAGCAACAATTAATTTTCCAAATTGGGTACCCCAATCACCTAAATGATTAATACCAATTGAATTGTAACCTAAAGCTTTAAAAATCCTGTATAAGCTTCCGCCAATTACTGTAGATCTTAAATGGCCAACATGAAATGGCTTTGCAATATTTGGTGATGAGTAATCGATTACTACGTTTTTACCTTTTCCAATATCTGATTTACCATAGGATTCTTTAGACTTTAATAGCTCAGATAAAATAGATGATGCAAATACTGATTTATTTATAAAAAAGTTAATATAACCAGAAACACTTTTAATTTCATCTATAAAGTCAGGCTTGTTAATGTTAGCTACTGCTTCTTCTGCAATTTGAACAGGAGACTTTCTAAATACTTTCGCTAAACGAAAACAAGGGAAAGCATAATCACCCATATCAGGATTAGGAGGTATCTCTATCATAGATATTATTTCATCTAATTCTATATTACTAAGACTTTGAGAAATTACTTTTGCTATTTCTAATTTAAAATCCATTATATTTCTTCCCTTCATGTATTAATACTAAAAACTCTCGTCAAAAAGACGAGAGTAATTATTTCATATTATAATTGTAGCCATATATATTAAAAAAATCAAGGTAAACGAAATATTTTTCATTCAATAGAATTAAAGAATAAACTAATTAATATTAACTATATTTTCTCTAATAGCAAAAACAGCAGCTTGTGTCCTGTCACAGACATTAATTTTCTTAAATATATTAGATACATGATTTTTTACTGTCTTTTCACTTATGCATAATTTCTGTGCTATTTCCTTGTTTAACATTCCCTCAGTAATAAGTTGTAAAACTTCTATTTCTCTTTTTGTTAAATGATTTTTATTATTTTCTTCCCCATCAAAATCACCATGAATACTATTTACCCTTTTTACTAGCTGTGCAGCCATATTAGGTTGAATATAAGACTTACCATCAGAAACAGATCTTATGGCATTAATAAGTACTTCTGACTCAGAATCTTTTAATATATATCCATCAACTCCAATTTCAACTGTTTCAAATAAATATTCAACTTCATTATGAATTGTTAACATAATAATTTTTGAACTACAATCATTCGTTTTTAATCTTTTTGCAGCTTCTATACCATTAAGGACAGGCATATTGATATCCATTAAAATGATGTCTGGATTTTTATCGTAAGCTTTCTCAATAACTTCCAAACCATTCGCTGCTTGATCAACAACCTTTATCCATTCCTCTAATTCGATCAATTGTTTCAAACCTTCTCTTACCATAGAATGATCATCAGCAATAATAACACTAACTATATCCTTCATTTTTACCTCCTTTGTAATACCAGTACAAAACAACTAAAAGTCCTACTGTGTTCAAGCTAAAACTAAATTAATAAGGTATTTTAAAGTAAAAACGAGTTCCTTTCTTAGGTTCAGATTGAATTACAAATTTGCCATCCAATAACTCTGTCCTTTCTCTCATGCTACAAATACCAAAACCACATTCTTCCCCTTCATGTTTTTGCTTTTCTAAGTTAGAAATATCAAACCCCTCCCCATTGTCACTTACAAGAAGTTCAATAGAGTCTTGTAAAAATGACAACTTTATTTTTGCCTCGGTTGCATTTGAATGTTTTAAAATATTGTTAAGAGCCTCTTGAGTTAATCTATAAATTGTTAATTTGATAACACTTGATAGGTCCGAATAATTTCCACAAGAACTAAATTTTATAATAATATTGTTCTCTTCCATTATTTTAGAAATATAGCGTTTAAGTGTAGGTACAATACCTAAATCATCTATAGACATGGGCCTTAAATCATATATAATTCCTCTTAATTCCTGAATACCATTCCTAATTAATTCTTTTAACTTGTCTAACTCTTTTTTGGCCTTATCTAAGTCACTATCAAGAAGTTTAATACAATACTCAGTCTTTAAAATTAAATTAGACATAAATTGAGCAGGACCATCATGAATTTCACGGGCAACTCGTCGCCTTTCTTCTTCTTGTGCAAGTAATATTTTTACTCCTAAATTTCTTTTTTCCTTTATATCACCTATTTGATGAGAAAGTACCTTAAGATCACCTGTTAAAAGTTTCATTGCAACGGATACATTATTTATTAAATTATTAGCCTTATCAACTATTTCTTTTAAAGCTTTTACTCTAACTTCTAAATCATCTCTTTGATTTATTAAATTTCTTTCTCTTTCTCTTTCAACTGCCAAATCAATCATAATCTGGTCCGTCATATCATAAATATCTTTCATATCTTTTTCTGTAGATTTATCAAAATTTTTATTAGTCTGCATCAAATCAAATTTACTTTTTGCTAATTGCTTTTCATAACTTTCGACCAAACGCATAGAAGACCTAATTTTCTTTTTTAAGTCGTTCAATTCTTTTTTTAACCTTTTATATTCTTTTTGAGCATTTTCATAAATGTCATACATTTCACTTTTACTTTTTTCAATGCTTTCAATAGTTCTATTTAAAATTTTATCTAATTTATCCATATTTGTGTTTTTCATGCTTATCGCCATCCCATTTTTCTTAACAAAATTGTTATTTGGCTAACAATAGATTCTTTTTTGTATATTATTTCGATTAAATAGTATGAAAATCCTCTTTTTTTAACATTTTTTTTATCAATGGATAAAAAAAATTAAACTTCATATCCTATATTATTAAATATTAACGATGAAATAACGTATGGTGAATAATATGTATCTAATTATTTTTTCAATTTTATTTTTTTTAAGTGCCTTTAATATATATAAAAAACAGCCTAAATGTTTAATTTCTTTTGTATTTTGTCTTTTCTTATTAATTATGGGGATACTTTATATACTAAGTTTTATATTTACAAATTATATAAAGCAATTATTATAAAGTATACAATTTTTAAATATAATAGGTGAATTTTATGAAAAAGATATT
>JGI24710J26742_10001047_pt1 | contig 25727 bp, 35 predicted proteins | sample BioPla2DNA2_FD_26742 | JGI IMG/M metagenome (IMG submission 26742) | reverse complement strand
TTTTCATTATCTATGGGTAATATCTTACTACAAAGGCTCAATAAAGTTTATCTGTAATTTATGCCATGGCTTAATCTTCCTTCATGATTTCACCGTGAGTATAGTGTTTCTCAAATTTCCATTCAAACAAAAGTTCTGGGGGCATCGAGCCCCCAGAGCTTTTTGGTCATTTCACTTCGTGAAATTCCACTAATAAAAATCCTCCGAACCCGTTAAACCATCGGGATTCTCGGATTTTATTATGCGTAAGTAATTTGAGAATACACTACTAGTTTCAGTTTCTGTTGCGAACAAGTGGGGTGTAGTATATAATTGTTAGGGAATTGACTATAAAAAGGATGGGTTGTAATGAGGGTTGGAATTGGGCAAGACAGCCACAGATTTGATTTTGATGATAAAAATAAAGAACTGGTGCTGGGAGGTATCATATTCAAAGACTGTCCTCCTCTTTCTGGCAACAGCGACGCAGACGTTGTCCTTCATTCAATTACAAATGCCATCTCAGGTGTTACCTGTGTTAACATACTTGGACCGATAAGCGATGAGTTATGTCTCAAGAAAGGTATCAAAGACAGCAGTGTTTATCTCAAAGAAGCCCTTAAATATTTAAAAGGTATGAAAATAGTCCATGTATCGATCTCAATAGAATGTCTTGTGCCAAAAATCACTCCTATGATTCCTGAGATGAGAAGCAATCTAGCAAGGCTTCTTAATATACCGGAGGATTCGGTTGGGATAACCGCAACTACCGGCGAGGGTCTGACTGAATTCGGTCAGGGCAAAGGAATACAGGTGTTTAGCTGCATCACCGTAGAGTAAACACCCTAATATCTAAAAAGGTGCACATTATTTAAGCAAAGAATTAAATGAAGAAAAGTACGGAAAAACCCTGTAAAGCAAGTTGTAGCCGCCTGTTAGTATGACGAGAAATGGGAGTTTAATGCACCCTATCTATAAGGGTATATTGACATAAACGCTGGTTCCTTCTCCTTCTTTGCTGTCAATGGTCATTGTGCCTCTAAACTTTCCTTTTATTGTTGAATACGACATATAAACTCCTACCCCGGTTCCCTTTTTACCTTTGGTTGTTATCATTTGCTTAAAAAGCTTACTTTTAACGTCTTCAGGTATCCCACAGCCATAATCTCTCACAACGATTTCCAGTTCTCTGTCTTTTTCGTTAAGTAATAAATCAATCTTTCCCCCATGACCACTGTACGATTCTATGGCATTGTAAATTAAATTATTCATTACCTGTACTAGGTTGTTTATTTCCCCTTTAATGGATATTTCCTCACTAACATTTAACTCCACACTCAACTCACAGTTATAATGTCTAAATTCATGTTCCATAAGTATTTTTACCCTTCGTAAAAGCTCACCAACAGTAAAGTTTTCATTTGTCGAATCATTTAATTTCACTGCCTGTCCCTTTACCGCAGATATAACATTTGATATATAGGAACAAAACGGTTTTATTTTTTCGACATGTTCCTTCATTTTTGCAGCAATTGCATGATGCTCTTTCTCTGCCACCCTGTCATCAATAGCTCTGTCATATTTATCCGCAAGTTCTCTCAAGTCCTCCAGTCCTTGCTCTATTGAACTGATAGGTGTCCTAAAATTGTGTGCTATTCCTCCTATTAATTCCCCTAAAGATGCAAGCCTCTCTCTTTCCATTAAGATAGCATGCCTTTCATTAAATTTTCTTTCTGAATCAAAACTGTATATGTTAGTAATTACTATAGAAATCAAAAGTGCTACAGCAGTACACAATATTCCAACAAAAAACAAATTTTCCCGTGCGTCCTTTATTCCTTTTGTAACCAAATCGATTGATGTCATTCCAAACACTGTCCAGCCAAGCTCTGTGCCATTTATTTCATCTATTGTACTGCACACAATAATATAATCCTCCCCATCTATCTCTTTAATAAGGGATCCGTTTCTAAACTCCAGTATTTCCTTCAAATACAGATCATATTTAGAATAATCAACTTTACCATTTCGGTTTCTGTCCTGTATATTCATCACATAGTTTCCATCTCTGCCAATTATAAATAATTGACCGTTATCAGGTAGGGCTATTTCAGAAACTATGCTATAGAGATAGGATTCCCTTATGTTAAGCAAAAGGATACCCTCATTTATATTATCCGCATCTTTTGTGCTCCGGATGTTCGATATCACCAGTAGGTTATCCGTATAAGTTGTGGTAGATATTACCTCCGACTTGTAAGTATCCAGCCACATCGAATCCTTATTGCTATACTTAAACATTCTTATTGCATAATAGGATAAAGCATCATCACCGGCTCTTTGTTTCACCTCACTGGAAGTTATATATTCTCCTCTGTTTGTAACCACTGCAAGATCCGCAATATCCGCCCTTGTTCTTACCCTGTTTTTTAATATCCCCTCAATTATTCTTTCGCTTTCAGCTCTCTTGTGAAAATCAATTAAATTGTCATGGTTCTTTACGAGTTCTTTAAATTCTCCGTCGGCCAGTATATCCTTTGCAATATCATCCAGACTAGTTAACATTACCTCTATATTTTTGGCAATTTGGCTTATAAGCATTTCAGATTCTTCCCGGGCATGGCTTACCATAGCATTTAATATCATGTTAAAAGAAATATACCCCAGTGCCGATATTGATGTGGTAATAATGATGATGAAAGATAAGTTTACCTTCCAACGTGTATTAATCTTGCGGAAAATGTATTTTGAAACAGTAACGGCTAATTTGCTACATCTTTTCAGCATAAACGCAGTTCCTCCACCCGTTTGCTACTTTTTCGTCGAACAAGGAATGAAAATATATACTGCAGTTCCCTTTCCTTCCTCACTCTCAATTTTCATGGTTCCCCCAAACTTACCTTTGATTGTAGAATATGACATATATAAGCCTAATCCTGTTCCATTCTTTCCCTTAGTGGTTATCATTTCCTTAAGAAGCTTCTTTTTAACTTTTTCCGGTATTCCTTCACCATAGTCTTTCACCATAATTCCTATTTCCTGTCCCTTTTTGCTTATCAATAGATCAATATCGCCATTTTCTCCGTTATATGCTTCAATTGAATTGGAAATAAGGTTATTCAGTACTTGAACAAGATTATTAATTTCTCCCCGGATAACAGTGTTTATATCAACTTTCAAGTCCACATTCATTTTACAGTGGTATCTTTTAAGCTCATGATTCATAAGAATGTTTACTCTTTTTAATAGCTCTTCCACTGTAAAGCTGACATTGGAAGAATCATTCATTTTGACCGTGTGTCCTTTAACCGTAGAAATTATATCGGACATGTAGGAACAGTAAGGTTTTATTTTTTCAACCCAATCTCTCATTTCTGCTGCGATTTCGTGGTGATCCTCCGCAGTAACGTCAGTATCCCCAATAGAAATTTCATACTCCTCTATCAGATCTATTATGGCCTCCAGCCCACCGGATATCGACATTATTGGCGTTTTGAAATTATGTGCTATTCCTCCTATAAGCTGTCCTAATGAGGCAAGTCTTTCCCTTTCAAGGGCTATGGAATGCCTTTCCGAGTATTTTTTGTCCAAAAATGTGTTATAAAGCTTTGTTATAAAGCCTATTAAAATAAATCCCACCGCAACACATATAAGCCCTATAAAAAACAATCTCCTCCCTGCTTCAGTAACACTGGTAGTTATGGATGCAACCGGGATCATTTCGACAATCGTCCAGCCTAAATCAGTGCCTTTTATCTCCGCAATGGTTTGAAAAGTTATAAGGTACTCCTCATTGCCAACCATTTTAATCTCACAATTGTTGCCCCTTCCCAATATTTCACCAATAAAATCATATTCCGCTTTTGTGCCGTTTTGTGATCTGTCTTCGGGGTTTAAAACATAGTTGCCGTCACTACCCACTATAAATATTTTTCCATCATCCGAAAGATTTATATCGGCAATAATGTTATAAAGGTATGACTCGCTAAAATTGATAAGTAATATTCCCTTGATTTTTAAACTTGACGGGGTTAATATTCCTTTCATTAAAGAAAGTACCTGTCCGTTTTCAGAGTATGTATATGTAGAATCAATATCTGTGGTATATGTATTCAGCCACAATGAGCCTTTATTGCTTTCAATAAATTTTCTAACTGCATAGCTTGAGGTAATATCCCGGTTAACACTCGGATTTATTATCCCTGACGAAATATAGCTCCCCTGATTTGATATTACCGCAATATCAGTTATGTCGTTTCTTGTTTTAATACGGTTATCTAAAATTTCTCTTATTTTTCGTTCCTTTGCTGCTTTTTCATGAAGATCATCAATATTATCAAACTCACTTACAATCTCTGCTATTGTGCTATCTTGGGATAATGTCATGGCAATTTCATCAAAACCCTTTAGAATTGTCTCTATATTCCTGCAAGTTTGCTTAATAAGTTCTGTTGAACTTGCCTTGGCATGGTTTAGCATTGATTCGGAAATCATTCGAAAGGAAGCCAGACCCACAACAAATATACACAAAACCACTATAAGTGCAAAACCAATATTCAGCTTCCAGGCCGTACTGTTTTTCTCCTGTTCCAAGCCATTAATAATGTTAGGAACTACCTTCTTACGCCTAAAAAACATATACAATTCCTCCATCTTAAGCCTGAAATTATATATTGATGCATAATAAAAGTTGCTCTGAACTGTTAAATTAGATTGTGAAAATACCGCCCTCATGTATCAAAGGAATACTTTGAAATGAAACTATTTTATTATTTCTATTCTACATAAAGTGTAAAAATTCCTCCTCTATTGATATTATTTGCAATAAAATATTCTCAACACGTTGGGTGAATTAAATAAACGTAAAGAAAAGTATAGAAGAAAACTTAAGTTTCACTTCACAATGTTTCTTCTACATTTTTCTTCACGTAAATAATATGCACCCTTTTATCAGCTCCTGAAAAGAAACTTCTCTTTTTTAAAAAGGGATGCCGTTAGCCATAAGCTGATTATTACATATACAATGGAAGAACCCACGGTAATAAAAAGATGAGTATAGCTGACACTGTAGCCAAACACTGTCTTAAAAGCCGAAAGCACATTCAAAACAGGAACAAAAAACATGTATAAAGGTATTTCTTTAGGCTGCATAAACATAGTTGCATAGCCTGGAATCATTATACCTATCATTAAAAAGGATAAATATGTCTGTGCTTCTTTAAAAGACCTTGCATAAGTACTGAAAGCTATTTGCAATGCTGAAAATGTCATTCCGAGAGCTATAGAAATAATTATCACCAGTAAAAGAGCCAAAGGAGGTATTGAAATTGCTGTTATATTGGTATCGCTTCCCATTGAAAAAGAGGATGGGTTTATGATATATCCAAGTATTACACCTACCATGGTTGCAATTACAGTAATAAATGAAAACAGGGTTACTGTCAAATACTTACCTATAAGAAGAGAAGAACGGCTTGCCTTTGTGGTAAGTAAAGGTTCAAAAGTTTTTCTCTCCTTTTCTCCTGCCACAAGATCAGTAGCGGGTGCTATTCCCCCGGAAGACATTAAAACCACAAGAAGTAATGGGAATATTAATGCAAGTATACTTCCAGCCGATTCTTCCTCACTGGCAATATTGCTTTCCTCAATCATAACAGGAGTAAGCACATCCTTACTGATCCCATAAGAGTCCAACCTTTTCTCAACAACTTTCCTATTAAAATCATCAATAGCATTCCATATAAACCCAAGACTCCCTTCGGACTTGGTTTGGGATTTGTCATACATCAGCTTTATTACAAAGGGTTTGCCCTCATTGAGCTTAGCTGAATAATCCTCTTCAAAATCCATTACTACTCTGACCTTTGACTCTCTAATAGCTTCTATCGGATCATCAACTTCAACCAAACTGATGTTGGGATAATCATTTATTATCTGGTTCTTAACTATATTTTTAATGTCCTCAGTATTAGAAGTCTCCGACAATGCAATGGTGATATTCTCAGATATATCCCTGTTTAGTTTCTCAACATTTCCCCCGACAAGTATATTCATTAAAGGTATCAAAATCATTGGAACCAATATACTTGTGATTATTGTTTTTTTATCTCGAATTATATCTTTTACTTCCTTCTTAAAAACAATCCAGACATGCCTAAGCTTCACTTTTTCCACCCACCAATCTTATAAATATATCCTCTAGGTTTTGTTCTCCATATTCTGACTTGATTTCGTCAAGGGTAGCCACTGCCACAAGCTTACCTTTATGAATTATGCCAACGCGGTCACACAGTTTTTCGACCTCGTCCATGCTGTGGCTTGAAAATATCACTGTCTTTCCTTCGGCTTTACACCTTTTGATAAATTCATGGACATCCCTTATTGCACTGACATCAAGACCAGATGTAGGCTCATCAAAGAGCATTATGTCAGGATCATGAATAATAGCCCGGGCAAAGGCAACCTTCTGCCTCATTCCCTTTGAAAGCTTCCCTGCCCTTCTGGTAAGATACTCCTCCATATTGAAAATCCGGGCAAGCTCCTTTATTCTTTCTTTTATCCGTGTTCTGTCCATATCGTTTAGCTCTCCGAAATAAGCAATATTCTCTTCTGCTGTTAACCTGTCATATAACCCGCTCTCTCCTCCGAAAAGAATACCGATACTGGCCCTTACCTTTTCCGGTTCATTCACAATCTCAAAACCTGCCATTTTGGCAGTGCCTGAGGTTGGAGTTAGCATGGTGGCAAGCATCCTAAGGGTTGTAGTTTTCCCTGCTCCGTTCTCACCCAAAAGACCAAATATCTCTCCCTTATTTACATTAAAACTTATACTATTAACTGCAATAACTTGGCCAAAATGTTTTGATAAACCCTGAATATCAATCATGTAAACCACCTTTCTTTTCAGTGTGTTTTATTATTTCAGTCCAACGAGTTCACTATTGCTTCAGCAAATGCCAAATCCTCTTTTGTAGTTATCTTTATGTTGTTGTAGCTTCCCATCACAAGCCTAGTTCTATAGCCTAGTCTCTCTGCAAGAACCGTGTCATCGGTTCCGGTAAATCCATCCTGTGCTGCCCTTTTATGGGCACCCATTAAAATATCATATTTAAAAGCCTGTGGAGTCTGCACAGCCCACAATTTGCCCCTTTCAAGGGTTTTATTAACACAGTCTCCATCCTCCGATAATTTTATAGTATCCTTGACAGGTACTGCCACTGTGGAAACACCGTGCACAAGGGCAGCTTGTATACATTCTGCAATAATCTTATTATTGATAAACGGTCTTGCTCCATCGTGTATAATAACAACATCCGTATCTTTATTTAATTGCAGCAAGCCGTTATATACGGAGTTCTGCCTCTCTGCTCCTCCTGCAACCAAGAGCTTTACCTTCTTCAAGTCATAAGCCTCAACTATATTTTGTTTGCAAAAGAATATGTCATTGTCGTTTACTACCACCACAACCTCGTCGATTAACTCACACTGTTCAAATACCGAAAGGGTTCTGGCAAGCACAGGTATTCCACATACCTTTATATACTGCTTGTTGATGTCCATATTCATCCTTGTCCCTTTTCCGGCCGCAGCAACCACTGCACTCACAAAAAACTCTCTTCCGATTTTCATAGTCATCTCCCAATATGATTATTATTTCCTAAAATTATACCATATCCTTACTTAAGTTTCTTCTGTATTTTCTTCACTTTACAATTGAACCCATTAACAGTGGGCAAATAAAAAAACAATGGATTTTTTTAAAAAGAAAAAAAGCTGTTATAAAAACAGCTTTATATTGAGTAATAAGAATCTCAGTTATTTGTTAGTTAAAAACTTGTCAATAATATTTTCAATCTCCATTGCTTTCATATTTTTAACAAGCACTAATTCGCTTATTAAAATCTGTTTTGCATTGTTGAGCATTTTTCGTTCCCCAGTTGAGAGCCCTTTTTCCTTATCCCTCAACATCAAGCACCGTACTACCTCAGCCACATCATATATATTACCGCTCTTTATCTTAATCATGTTTTCTCTATACCGCTTATTCCAATTAGCAGGCACACTAACAGTTTTGTTCCTCAACAAAGAAAACACCTTGTCTGCATCCTCTTCACTAATAACTTCTCTTATACCAATACCATCTACATTTTTTGTTGGAATCAAAACCTTCATTTCTCCAATTGGAATTTTGACTACATAGTAGCTCTGTTTGTTTCCTAAGATTTCCTTTTCCTCAATAGACTCTATAACTCCCGCACCATGCATGGGATACACAATCTTGTCACCAATATTATACATATACACTCCTCCGCTAAAGCAAAACAACAAACTTGCCTATAAATATTCTATATTTATACTTATACTTATACTTATAAAAAAACAGATTTTATATATTTAAGCTAAAAGTATAATGCCGTATATCACTTTTCCCTAAATAAAAAAATGATACTAAAGAATCTTGAGAACCTATAGTCATAGCGTATCTCTACATCTCTAGTATACTACAAAGGAGCATAATTGTCAAAATATTTTATTTTAGCATGAGATTAATATAGTGTCAACAGCAATTTTTCCCTTTTCACCTTTAGAAATAAAATAAACTAATAACGATGCATTAAATAAAATAAAGGGAAAATAATATGCACCCAACTAATAATATACTTCCACAAGGTACAAGCCATGTGCTGGAGCTGTGCGCCCCGCTTTTTTCCTATCTTTGCTATTTATTATATCCGGTATATCATCTGCTTTTATCTTTCCCATTCCAACATCCACCAAGATGCCTACAATAATTCGCACCATGTTGTATAAAAAACCATTTCCACATATCTCAAACTTCAAAACATCGTCATTCTTCTCAAGAGAAACGCTTGTAATGGTTCGAACCGACGTTTTAACACTGCTGCCACTGGCCTTGAAGGAAGAAAAATCATGAGTTCCCAGAAAGCATAAAGCAGCCTTTTTCATCCCATCAATGTCAAGATTGTATGAAACATGATAAGCCCGGTTCCTTAGCATCGCCGATGGGAATCTGTGGTTGTATATAATATACCTGTATTTTTTACCCTTTGCCTGAAACCTCGCATGAAAGTCCAAACCAACTTCACACGACTCCCGTATTACAATATCTTCGGGAAGTATCCTGTTGAGGGCATAAGAAAATCTATCACCCGGAATGGTTGAGTTTGATATAAAATTTGCTACCTGCCCCAATGCATGAACTCCAAAATCTGTCCTGCTTGAACTTATAAGAGCAGCTTTCTCTCCCGTCAGGCCTTCTATTGCCCTTTCAATAACATCCTGAACAGTCTTGGCATTTTTCTGTGTTTGCCAACCGTGATAATTTGTTCCGTCATATTCAATAATCAACTTTATATTCTTCATAATATTCAATTCTCAATTTTATGCCCTTGCAAGCATTGCGGCACCCACAATTCCAGCATCATTTCCCATCTGTGCCGTCCTAAGCTGTGTCTGTGGTATATCCTCCTTGCTGTAAACGCCCTGTTTTATTAGCTCCCTTAAGGGTTTGAGAAGGTATTCGCCCTCCTTACATACTCCTCCGCCTATTACCAGTACCTCAGGCATGAAAATATTGATCATGTTTATTAATCCCTCTGAAATGTATTTTATATACTGTTCAACCACCAATTCACCGGTCTTATCCCCCTGCTTTGCCGCATCAAAAGCAGTTTTGGCGTCGATTTTGGAAAGGTCTCCGTCAATAAGCTTATTTATAAAGGAATTGGGATTTTCCTGTGCTGCCTTCTTCGTCTGCCTTATGAGTGCAGTTGCAGAAGCATACGCTTCCCAGCAGCCCTTTCTTCCACAGGAACAATGTTCTCCATCCACCATTATAACCGTATGTCCGAGTTCTCCACCTGCAAAGTTAAAGCCACTATAAATCTTTCCATCAATTATAACTCCTCCACCAATACCCGTGCCTAGGGTAATGGTAACCGAAATTTGTGCATCCTTTGCAGCTCCGGCAACACTCTCTGCCAGTGCGGCACAATTTGCATCATTTTCAAGAAAAACCGGTAAATTTACATACTTTTGAATTTCAGCCCTTACAGGAACATTACGGAAATTTAAATTATTGTTGTAAACAAGAATCCCATCCTTACAATTTGGTGTTCCAGGGCTTCCGACTCCTATTCCTGAAACCCGGTCAATACTAACACCGGCATCCTTGGTTACTTTCAGGGCAAGCATCGCCATATCCTTGATTATCAAAGGATAGGGTCTTTCCCTGAGAGTAGGAACACTGTCCTTATGTATAATTTTCCCTTCCTCATTTACCAATCCTACGGCTATATTAGTTCCGCCTAGATCAATTCCCAAACTATACATTTTTTCCTCCTATAAGCATTTAATATATTTTGAGTATGAAACATACAATTTATCTTAATTGTATATGTTTCGTGAAAACCATTTATTCGAGTAAAATTAATGATGCCGTTACATGTTGCAACTGCTTCAAGATATATTATACAGGCATTTTAACATATTGTACATACAACAAAACAAATTCAAATACAGCTAAAAAAAAGGTAATCTGTAAATCAGCCTTTGTTAGTTTTAATTGCCTCATTCTTGTTCTGCCTTTCCCACCTCTGTAGCATCTTGCCTCCATTGCCACCGCAAGCTCGTCGGCTCTTCTTAACGCACTTACAAACAAAGGCACCAATACGGGAATAAAGCTCTTTCCCCTCTCAATAATTCCGCCAGTTTCGAAGTCCACTCCCCGCGATGCCTGGGCCTTCATTACTTTATCTGTCTCCTCTAAAAGCGTCGGAATAAACCTCAATGCAATATTCATCATCATAGCAAATTCATGCACCGGAAGTCTTATTCGGCTTAAAGGATATAAAAGCCTCTCTATTCCATCCGTGAGGGACAATGGTGTAGTGGTCAAAAGCATAAGAGATGTACCTGCAATAAGGGTAACAATCCTTAAACTCATTTTGGCTGCCGTATCCAGACCTTCATAAGTAATATGAATAAACTTAAACTCATACAATATTGTTCCTTCTGTTGTAAAAATATTAATTAGTGCTGCAAAAACAATCACCGGCATTATCGGTTTAAGACCTTTTAGTGCAAAACCTACAGGAATTTTGCTGAAAAATATGGTTACAAGAATTAGACCTGCAAGCATAAAGAAGGCTGTATATGATTTTGCAATCATTATTGTTGTTATCAATATAAATGTCAGAATAATTTTTACTCTCGGATCCGCCCTATGCATTAACGAATTCCCTGGAAAATACTGCCCCAATGTTATATCCTTAAGCATTTACTTATCCATCAGCCTTTCTTAAATACTTTTCTAATTCTTTTCTTGCCTCGCTAACCGATATGATACTGTCATTTATGGTCGGAATCCTTTGCTTAAGCTTTTTCAAAAGATAGGTTATCTGGGGAACAGCAAGTCCAATCTCTTCAAGCCTGTCCATCTTACTGAAAATGCTCCGGGTTGAACCGGTCATCTCTATTTTCCCTCTATTCATTACTATTACGCTATCAACATACTTTGCTATATCCTCCATGCTATGGGAAACCAAGATAACTGTCATTTTAAGGTTTTTGTGCAGATCAGATATCAAACCGAATATTTCATCCCGTCCTTTTGGATCCAGTCCAGCCGCAGGTTCATCCAAAACAAGTATTTCCGGTTGAAGCACCAGTATACCCGCCATTGCCACCCTTCTTTTTTGTCCCCCTGACAACTCAAAAGGAGATCTCTCCAGTATCTCTTTTGAAAACCCTAATGCGTTTGCGGCCTTTTTAACTTTTTCGTCTATTAGATCCTTGCTTTCGCCCCTCTTAACAAGACCAAAAGCTATATCTTTGTACACCGTTTCTTCGAACAATTGATGCTCTGGGTATTGAAATACAATTCCAACCTTTCTTTTAAGTTCCTTCGTTCTGCTTCCCTTCAACTCTTCACCGTTTATAAAGACACTTCCCTTGGTGGGCTTTAAAAGACCGTTAAAATGCTGAACCAGAGTGGATTTTCCTGATCCGGTGTGCCCAATAATTCCAACAAACTCCCCTGTCTCTATATTTAAGTTTATATTGTCCAAGGCCTTTTTCTCAAAAGCCGTTCCCTTCATATAAACATATGAAAGATTCTTTACTCTTACAGACATTTTCCCTCCACCAGTCCTGATCTTCCGTGCAATAGATTGCTCAATTTGTGTCATATTTATTTATACACTTTTTTCAGCTTGACTTCAAGCTAATGCTAAAATATTGTCAATGGAATTCCACAAAGTGAAATGACCGAAAAGCGGTGGGAACTCGATACACCCGGAGCTTTTGATATTATTGCATAATTGTTATATTTGTGAAGAAAATTGTTCCAGAAACTTAAGTTTTGCAAGTTAAGAATCTGTAAATACTTCGTGGGGCCGAGCAAAACTCACTACGTTCAGACAATGCTCTCCCTTTCCACGTCATATTAACAGGCTACTATAACCTGCTCCACAACGTTCCTTCCATATTTTTCTTCACATTCTTCTCATCTTTTAAGTATTGATTGAACTGCACTTGATGGGTATAATAAGTACGTGGTACGATACTTTGAAATATTTGTTTGAAAGGTGACTTTAAATGAACCATTATTACACCCAGAACCCGGACACACCTCACGATATAGGCACAATCGATTATGAAGTCAATGGCATAAAGCTGCAGCTAACTACCGACTCTGGTGTGTTCTCAAAGAACAAAGTTGATTACGGCAGCAATTTATTGATCAACTCCCTGCCTTCCACTTCCGGAAACATACTTGACTTAGGCTGCGGGTACGGCGTTATAGGAATTTCTCTGGCTAAACTGAACCCCGGTTCTTCTGTTACAATGGTTGATATAAATGAACGTGCTGTGGATCTGGCAAAAAAGAATATTAAGCTTAATAATGTCACCAATGCCAGAGTGACACAAAGCAATGGGTTCTCCAATGTTATGGATAAATTCGACATGATTGTGAGCAATCCTCCAATAAGAACCGGAAAGAAAGTAATCTATCCACTATTCGAAAAAAGTATAAGCTACTTAAATCCCGGTGGTGCTATATATATTGTTATACAAAAAAAGCAGGGTGCAAAATCCGCCTTTTCAAAACTCGAAGAAATTTACGGAAACTGTGGTGTTATTAATAAAAGCGGCGGCTATTGGATAATTAGAAGCATCAAGCAGCCTTGATATTGAACCATGTTCTTGGATATGAGATAACATGCTTCAATTTCCTTCTGTTTTTCTTGCCCTTAATATCAAACCATGTTCTTGGATATGGTTCTGTTTAATTTTCTCAAAAAACATATCCAATAAAACCTAAGCAAAATGTTGATAGCAATGATTCTTGAATTTTCCCATTGTTAAATCATACCGTTTAAAAACTCAAAAGCCTCATCTACAGTCAGCACATCCAACGGCACGTCATAACCTTGCTTTCTAAGTTCATAAAACAACTCAGTAACCTGGGGTACTTCCAATCCCAGCTCTTTGATTTCTTCCACCCTTGAAAATACTTTTGATGGTTTTCCGTCCATTACGATCTTTCCGTCATTGATTACTATGACCCGTTGGGCTATGGTAGCCTCTTCCATATGATGGGTAATATGAATAATTGTAATATTTTCTTCTTCGTTTAATCTTTTAAGTACAGTCAATACTTCTTTTCTTCCGGCGGGGTCAAGCATGGCCGTCGCTTCATCCAGCACAATACACTTAGGCCTCATTGCAAGAATTCCTGCTATCGCAACCCTCTGCTTTTGTCCGCCGGACAGGTTATGGGGTGCGAATTCTTTATACTCCTCCATGCCTACATCCTTAAGGGCTTTATCCACTGTCTCAACGATTTCATCTGGGGAAATGCCAAGGTTTTCAGGACCAAATGCTACATCTTCCTCCACCGACGTGGCGACAAATTGGTTCTCGGGATTTTGAAATACCATTCCAACTGTCTGCCTTATCCCCCACACATCCTTCCCCGAGTCTGTTCTTCTATTTGTAATATACAAAACCCCCTTGGTCGGGATAAGAAGGGCATTTAAAAGCCTGGCAAAGGTTGATTTTCCAGATCCATTCCCGCCGATAACAGCCACAAACTCGCCATCTTTTATCTGTAAGTCTAAATCTTTCACTGCTGGAGAGTTTTGTAATTTTTCATTATCCGTTCCATATATGTAGCTTACATTATCTGCCTTTATAATTGTATTTTTCATATATGCTCCCCTATCAATAATTCTGTTTCATGTTTTTTCACCCTTATAGCAAAACAGGGATTAAGGTGAACTCCGTTATCACCCAATCCCTATCAACTACACCTTTTTCTTGCTTCATTAAAAGAAAAGTTCTCTTCCATTTTAAATTTAGAGTTTTCGATGCTAAACCAATTGTAGAATCACCATCTCAGCAGCATCACCTTTTCTAGGACCTAGCTTGTATATCCTTGTGTATCCACCGTTAACACCCTTATATTTTGGTGCAATTTCGTCAAATAACTTGTTGGCAATGTTGATGGATTCACCATTCTCATCCTTAATTTTGTATACCCAGTTCATTACCTTTCTTCTGGCATGAAGTCTTGATGGATTATCAACTCTTACCATATCGGTTTTTACTTCTCTTTCCACCACTTGATACTCTCTGCCGTTTTTGGACTTCTTGACATTTGTAATCTTCTGTCCCTTCGGGTCCAGTTTTGCCGCACTGATTTTAGCCTGTTTTGAAGTGAAGTTGTCACATTCCTTAACAGCAATAGCTATTAGCTTTTCTGCAATATTTTTAACTTCTTTGGCTTTAGCCTCAGTCGTCTCAATTTTTCCATTTTGAAAAAGTGACGTAACAAGACCCTTGAGCATCGCTTTTCTTTGATCTGTAGTACGCCCTATTTTCCTTTGAGCTGGCATTCTTATACCTCCTTTACTTTAAGTCCGCCATTAACCTTGGACTTATTCTTGATTATTCTTTTCCTGATGCTTTTTAACATAACTAATTTTTAATCTTTACATTATGTTAAAAACACATTTCCTATGTTCATGTTTCAAAATAGTCCAAAATGAATTCTATCTCGAAACACCACTACTATTCTTCATTCGGTGCTAATGACAACTCCAGAGCCTTCAGTTTGTTAAGAACCTCTTCCAAAGACTTTTTCCCAAGATTTCTGACCTTCATCATGTCTGCTTCGGTTCTGTTTGTCAAATCTTCAACGGTATTTATTCCGGCTCTCTTCAAGCAGTTATAAGACCTAACAGACAGATCCAGCTCCTCAATAGTCATTTCTAGCACTTTTTCCTTCTTGTTTTCTTCCTTTTCTACCATTATTTCAGCATTCTTAGCATTATCAGAAAGGTCAATAAACAAGTTGAGGTGTTCGCTCATTATTTTAGCACCTAAGCTGATAGCTTCATCCGGTTTAATACTTCCATTAGTCCATACCTCTAATGTTAGCTTGTCATAATCTGTTATCTGACCAACACGTGTATTCTCAACAGTGTAGTTAACCTTCGTAACAGGAGTAAAAATTGAATCAATAGGAACCACTCCTATTGGCTGACCGGAATGCTTGTTTCTTTCCGCTGATACATACCCTCTTCCTTTTTCGAGGGTTAGCTCCATATAAAGTCTGCTATCGCCGTTCAAGGTTGCTATTTTATGATCTGGGTTTAAAATCTCAACATCAGAATCCACTTTAATATCCGATGCCTTTATTTCACCCTCACCATCAGCATCAATATATACAACCTTAGTTCCTTCACTGTGAAGATTTAAAGACAACCCTTTAATATTAAGGATTATTTCTGTAACATCCTCAACTACACCAGGTATTGTCGAAAATTCATGCAGTACTCCATCTATTTTGATCGAGGTTACAGCTACACCAGGCAAAGATGAAAGTAATATTCTCCTTAGTGAATTGCCAAGAGTAATACCATATCCTCTTTCCAATGGTTCTACTACAAACTTTCCATACGTGTTGTCTTCACTAGATATTATACATTCTATCTTCGGCTTTTCAATTTCAATCATCAAAAACCCTCCTTTGAACTATTATATTTTTTGAGGGCAACTGATTCAAAATTCCTTATCTCTCAATTATGCTATAACTATGCTATAACTTGAATCTTCTTCTCTATCGTTTGAATCTTCAGTTGCTGTACCAGGAATATATCATACACTTAAACCTTGTCATTACTTGGAGTACAACTCAACTATAAGACTTTCTTTAATCGGCAGATCAATATCTTCTCTCAAAGGAAGAGCTGCAATTTTACCTGTCATTTCCTCAGTGTCATACTCAAGCCACTTTGGACTTGGTCTCCCTGCTGCCAATTCTTTATTGTCCTTCATTTTCGGAGAACTCTTACTCTTATCTTTTACTGTTACAACATCCCCAAGCTTTACCAGATAAGAAGGTATGTTGACTTTTTTGCCATTAACCGCAAAATGTCCATGTCTAACCAACTGTCTGGCTTCTGGCCTTGATGCTGCGAGACCCATTCTATATACAACATTATCAAGTCTCAACTCTAAAATCTGAAGAAGGTTTTCACCGGTGATACCCTTCTTTTTAACAGCCATATCAAAGTATTTTCTAAATTGACTCTCCAAAACACCATAATATCTTCTTGCCTTTTGCTTTTCACGAAGCTGCAACCCATATTCGGATAGCTTCTTTCTGCCCTGTCCGTGTTGTCCAGGAGCATATGCCCTCCTCGAAATCGAGCATTTATTTGTAGTGCATCTTTCCCCTTTGAGGTAAAGTTTTTCACCTTCCCTACGGCAGAGTCTGCAAGATGCATCGGTATATCTTGCCATCTAGTTTTACACCTCCAAAAGAATATTTATTTATAATTAAAACAAAAATGCTAATTAAAAATTCAGTAATTCCAATGCATTATACCCTTCTTCTCTTCGGCGGTCTGCATCCGTTATGAGGGATAGGAGTCACGTCTTTAATAAGACTAACTTCAAGCCCAGCCGCTTGCAATGCTCTTATAGCTGCTTCCCTTCCAGAACCCGGACCTTTTACATAAACTTCTACAATCTTAAGTCCATGTTCCATCGCTCCTTTAGCAGCTGTTTCTGCTGCCATTTGTGCAGCAAAGGGCGTACTCTTCTTTGAGCCTCTGAAACCTAAGCTTCCTGCACTAGACCACGATAGAGCATTACCTGCAACATCTGTCAATGTTACTATTGTATTATTAAATGTAGAGCGGATATGTGCAGCACCACGCTCAATATTTTTACGTTCTCTTCTTTTTCTGGTAGTTCTCTTACCACCAGCAGTTTTAGTAGCCATTTAATCGCAAACCTCCTTTTACTATTTTTTCCTTTGAACTCCAACAGTTCTCTTTGGACCTTTCCTTGTTCTTGCGTTGGTCTTTGTTCTTTGACCACGCACTGGAAGTCCAGTTCTATGTCTTCTTCCTCTATAGCACCCTATTTCCATTAACCTCTTGATATTGAGTGAAACTTCTCTTCTTAAATCTCCCTCAACCTTATGTTCCTTGTCTATTACTTCTCTAAGCTTGTTGATCTCATCGTCTGTCAGGTCTCTTACCCTAGTGTCTGGGTTCACACCTGCCTTTGCCAAAATTTGACTTGACAAAGTTCTGCCGATACCATAGATGTAAGTCAACCCAATTTCTACCCTTTTTTCTCTAGGTAAATCGATTCCGGCAATACGTGCCATCTTTTTTTACACCTCCAATAAATTCCTATGAATTTTTTCGATTTTCGATATATAGCTTATATAATATAAAATAAACAATCCAGGTTATAAGAATATGACCTGAAGATGTTCATATTCTTATACAGCCGCACCCTGTATGTTATTTTTTTGCACAAAACTAAAATGTAATAATAAAAAACTTAGCCTTGCCTTTGTTTATGTTTTGGGTTTTGACAGATAACCATAACCCTTCCTTTTCTTCTAATAATCTTACACTTTTCACAAATTACCTTTACGGACGGTTTTACTTTCATATCGACACCTCCTCAAAACTAAATTACTTAGCCCTCCATGTAATCCTACCACGGGTCAGATCATAAGGAGAAAGCTCAACTGTCACCTTATCACCGGGTAAAATCCTAATAAAATTCATTCTGAGTTTACCGGATATATGAGCCAGTATTTTATGTCCATTATCCAATTCCACTTCGAACATTGCATTGGGCAATGCCTCAACTACCTTACCTTCAACTTCTATAACATCTTCCTTAGACAAACTTATAAACCCTCCTTATCTCTGATTTTAGGGCACACCCTATCTATGAACCATTTCCTTTTTCGTTATCGATATCCGCCAAGGCTTTACGAATTTCTGCATTTGATACTTTCGCACCTTTTTGTATTTTTTCAGCTAATGATAAAACAAAAGTTTTAGTGACTTTAAGGTGTTTCAGCTTTTTTAACTTCGCCTTTTCTATCCTTCTTAGGTCGCCATCTGAAACCTTCACTCTACAGTCATCAATTATTTCAACTACAATAAACTTCCTATCTGCATCCCTTCCAGCTATAGAATATACAACCTGGCCAACACCAATGTCCACTATACTCACCTCTGCTACAACAAGCATAAACCTAATCCAGCTTGGTCAATAACAACGGTTCATCTTCGGTTACCACAATTGTATTTTCATAGTGGGCAGATAGCTTTCCGTCTAATGTAACAACCGTCCAACCGTTTTTCAGTATCCTAACTGAATGTGTACCTTCATTAACCATTGGTTCTATTGCAAGGGTCATACCTGTTTCTATTCTGCTTCTCTGCCCCCGGCATCTGTAGTTTGGTATTTGAGGTTCTTCATGCATTTCTCTTCCAATACCATGTCCTACAAACTCACGGACAACAGAAAAACCGTTTTTTACAACATAATCTTCTATAGCCCCTGAAATATCAATTATCCTTTTTCCATTTACAGCATTTTTTATTCCTTCATAAAAGCTTTGCCTAGTGACATCTATTAGTCTTTGAGCTTCATCGGAAATTTTCCCTACAGCAAATGTCCTTGCCGCATCTCCGTGAAATCCATCCAAGTAAGCACCTACGTCAATACTAATAATATCGCCATCTTTTAGTTCCCTTAAACCAGGTATGCCATGAACTACCTCATCGTTAATTGATGCACATATACTTCCTGGAAAGTCAGGAACATTATTAAATGCTGCATTATAGCCTTTAAATGAAGGTATAGCACCACATTTTCGTATAAATTCTTCTGCAATTCTATCAAGCTCCAATGTGGTAACCCCCGGCTTTATCGTTTCCTCAATTTTTTTTAAAGTCAAAGCCACGACTTCACCGGCTTTTTTCATTGATTCTATTTCTTTTTTTGATTTTATTATCTTCATACTAGACTCCATTTAAAGCATCCAGAACTTCTCTTGTAGTATCATCAATGCGGTCTCTTCCTTCAACCGTAATGAGCTTTCCAATTTTTTTATAATACTCTATCAATGGCTCCGTCTGTTTATGATAAGTATCAAGTCTTTTGATGATAGTCTCTTCACGGTCATCCTCCCTTTGAAACAATTTCCTGTTACAACTGTCACAGACTCCTTCATGTTTAGGGGGGTTGTTCTGTATGTGGTAAGTCTTCCCGCACTGACATACTCTTCTCCCGGACAACCTTTTTATGATCTTATCGCCTGAAACATTAATATTCAGGACGCAATCCAATTCTATACCCATATCTTCTAAGATTTTATCAAGTTCTTGTGCTTGGCGTATAGTTCTTGGAAATCCATCCAGAATAAAACCTTCCGAACAGTCGGATTTGTTAATTCTGTTCTTGACAATATCTATTGTAAGCTCATCTGGAACCAATAAACCTTTATCAATGTATTCCTTGGCTTTTTTACCAAGCTCCGTGTTGTTCTTAATATTGCTTCTGAATATATCTCCAGTTGATATATGAGGTATATTATATTTTTCAGACAGAATTACTGCTTGTGTTCCTTTTCCCGCTCCCGGGGCACCTAGCAGAATTATTCTCATATTTATCCTCCCTCAAAAGCTTGAGTTGAACCACATCTAATATTGCCTGCTCATCTCATATTTACTCCAAAAATCCTTTATAATGTCTCATAAGCATTTGTGATTCAATCTGTCTAACTGTTTCTAACGCAACACCAACAAGAATCAAAACACTAGTTCCGGCAAACCAGACCCCTTTTACTCCAGTTATAACCTGTAATAAAGAAGGGAATATTTGAATAATAGCAAGGAACAACGCTGAAAACCAAGTTATTCTGGTCAGTACCTTGTAGATGTAATCAGATGTAGGTTTTCCAGGGCGTATTCCCGGTATAAATCCACCGTTTTTCTTCAGGTTGTTTGCCAGTTCAATCGGATTAAACTGAATAAAAGTATAAAAAAATGTAAAGAACATAATTAACAAACCTGATAAAAGGGAAATTTCAAGCCTTGACTGAAAATTTCTGAAATATTCAGCCACGGGGTGGGTTGAAGTAGGAAAGAAAAACCCAACTATTGTTGCCGGTAAGGCTACAAAGGATGTCGCAAATATTATAGGCATAACTCCAGCAGAATTTACCTTGATAGGTATGTGCGTACTCTGACCGCCATACATTTTACGACCCACAACCTTTTTGGCATATTGAACGGGTATTCGCCTTTCAGCTTCTGTAACCCATATAACAGCAACTATAATTGCTACAAACACTAAAAGCACACTAGCAACTCCCAATATTCCCCAAAGACCCTGTCCCAAATTGCCCAGTTTATACTCATTGACAAGGTAAACCACTGCTACAGGACCTCTTGATACAATTCCTGCAAATATCAATAATGATATTCCATTTCCTATTCCATACTCTGTGATCTGTTCACCCAACCACATAAGAAATGCAGTACCTGCAGTAAAGGATAAAGTAATTACAATAAAGGTGAAGACATTTCTCTGTGATACGGCATTTCCCAATCCAAAGAAGAATGCACTGGCTTGAAGAAATCCAAGAATTACTGAACCATATCTCACGTATTGAGCAATGATTTTTCTTCCTTCCTCGCCTTCTTTGGCAAGCTTCTCAAGCTGCGGTATTGCTACAGTTAACAGCTGTATAATGATCGAAGCTGTAATGTAAGGTCCTATACTCATGGCAAAGATTGTTGCATTAGCAAAAGCTCCACCCGATAGTATATCAACAAATCCAAAGATTGTTCCCTGACCTATCATTTCCTTTAATGCATTAGGATCTAAATACGGAACGACAATGTGACAACCCATTCTGAATATTACTATCATCAAAAAAGTAAAAAACATTTTCTTTCTCAGATCTGGAATTTTCCACGCATTCCTTAATGTTGCAAGCAATCCGCCCATATTAAATCACCTCGACCTTTCCTCCCGCAGCCTCAATTTTCTCTGAAGCCGTCTTTGTAAATCTTTCAGCCTTTACGGTAAGTTTTTTTGTCAGATCACCGTTACCTAATATTGCAACTCCATCAATGACCTTGTTAACAAGTCCTTTTTCTTTTAGGAGTTCTTGTGTTACTACCGTACCATCATCAAAAACATTTAAATCCGACACGTTAACTTCTGCATATACTTTAGCAAATATATTATTAAACCCTCTCTTCGGAAGTCTTCTATAGATAGGCATCTGCCCACCTTCAAAGCCAGGTCTTACTCCACCTCCGGAACGTGCATTCTGTCCTTTGTGCCCTCTTCCTGCAGTTTTACCGTTACCGGTTCCATGTCCTCTGCCTTTTCTTTTAGGCAGCTTCTTAGAGCCTGGTGCAGGTTGTAATTCAAACAACTTCATGGATTACACCTCCCTTATATTTCTTCAACTGATAACACATGTTCAATTTTATTAATCATACCTCTTATCTGAGGATTATCCTGCTGTTCAACACTGGCACCGATTTTTCTTAAGCCTAAGGCTCTTACTGTCGCTACCTGTGCTTTTCTTAATTTACTGGTACTTCTGACTAAGGTAATTTTAAGCTTTGCCACTAGAGTCCCCTCCTAACCTAACACTTCTTCCACAGTTTTGTTGCGAAGCTTTGCCACTTCTTCTACAGTCTTTAACTGAGAGAGACCTACCATAGTTGCATTGACCATATTAATTGGGTTATTTGTTCCTAAGGATTTTGTTCTGATGTCCTTAATCCCTGCTAGTTCCAATACCGCTCTGACTGGTCCGCCAGCTATAACTCCAGTACCGGCACCGGCTGGTTTAAGAAGCACTTTTCCAGCCCCAAATTCCCCTGTTATCTCATGAGGAATTGTCGCTTCAACCAATGGAACCTTTATAAGGTTTTTCTTTGCATCCTCAATACCTTTTCTTATAGCATCGGGTATTTCTGCTGCTTTTCCAATTCCACTGCCTACATGACCATTTTCATCACCAACAACCACCAAGGCACTAAAACGGAAGTTTCTACCACCTTTAACAACCTTAGTAACACGACCTATATTTACAACTCTCTCTTTCAAATCTAAGACACTAGCATCAATACGTTGCAAATTGTTTTCCCTCCTTTTTCTTAAAAATCTAATCCCGCTTCCCTTGCACCTTCTGCAAGTTCTTTTACTCTACCATGATATATATATCCGCCTCTATCAAATACAACCTGCTTTATCCCGCTACCTATTGCCTTCTTTGCAACAAGCTTGCCTACTTCTCTGGCTGCTTTCTTGTTTCCACAATAACCTATCTTGCTTTTTATATCTTTATCAAGGGTTGACGCTGAAACAAGAGTTGTTCCGGTTGTATCATCAATTATCTGTGCGTAAATATTGGATAAGCTTCTATATACATTTAAACGTGGGCGTTCCGACGTTCCTGTTATCTTTTTTCTTACTCTTATATGCTTTCTTATTCTAGCAACATTTTTGCCGGGCTTTTTTATCATGTAGTTTCACTCCCTCCTAACTCTTGGCTTTTGCACCAGTTTTACCTTCTTTACGTCTTATAACTTCTGTTTCATATTTGATTCCTTTTCCTTTGTATACCTCAGGCTTTCTCTTGCCTCTTATTTTAGCAGCATATTCTCCAACTTCCTGCTTGTCAATTCCTTTAACAATAACCTTGTTTGGGGCAGGCACTTCTACTGTTATACCTTCAGGATCATCCATTTCTACAGGATGTGAGTATCCCAGTGTCAGTACTAATTTTTTCCCTTGTTTTTGTGCTCTGTAGCCCACGCCGTTTATTTCCAGACTTTTTTCATAACCTTCAGTAACGCCTACAACCATATTATTAACTAAAGACCTTGTCAAACCATGTAAAGCCTTATGCTTCTTCTCTTCCGAAGGCCTTTGAATCAAAATATTTCCGTCTTCTACTTTTATTATCATATCTTTATGGAACTGTTTTGTCAAAGTCCCCTTTTTTCCTTTTACAGTCAGGGTATTATTGTCTTCAATTTTTACTTCAACTCCCCCCGGAACTGCAATCGGTAACCTACCTATTCTTGACATTATGCCACCTCCTGTCCTAACATTACCATACAAATGCTAATACTTCCCCGCCAATCCCTGCTGCCCTTGCATTTTTATCTGTCATTATTCCCTTAGATGTTGACAATATTGCTATTCCGAGACCTCCCAACACCTTTGGAATTTCTCCCTTTCCGGCGTAAACCCTCAAACCGGGTTTGCTTATTCTCTTTATTCCTGTAATAACATTTTGCTTGTTACTTGTATATTTCAACCTTATTCTAATAACGCCCTGCTTACCATCATCTATTTCCTCAAGCCCTTTTATATAGCCCTCTTCCAATAAAATGTTCGCAATTGACCTTTTTAGGTTGGAAGCGGGTATGTCAACTATATCATGTTTTGCAGAACTAGCATTTCTTATTCTGGTCAACATATCTGCTATTACATCTGTTATCTGCATATGTTTAACCTCCTTTCATAAGATAACTACCAACTTGCTTTTCGAACACCCGGTATTTGACCTTTGTAAGCCAATTCTCTAAAGCATAAACGGCATATTCCGAACTTCCTCATATATGCATGGGGTCTACCACACAATTTGCATCTGTTGTAAGCCCTTGTTTTATACTTCTGTGTCCTCTGCTGTTTCAAAATCATAGCTTTTTTTGCCACGCAACAATCCCTCCTTTAACTCTTGCTAAACGGCATTCCTAAAAGAGTAAGAAGTTCCTTGGCTTCCTCATCGGTTTTTGCCGTTGTAACAAACGTTATATCCATTCCTCTAATTTTATCAATCTTGTCATAATCTATCTCAGGGAATATAAGTTGTTCCTTAACGCCCATTGAATAATTACCTCTTCCGTCAAAGGAATTAACAGGCACACCTCTAAAGTCCCTAACCCTTGGAAGTGATATATTAATAAGCTTATAAGCAAAATCATACATCTTTTCGGCTCTTAGGGTTACTTTACAGCCCACATTCATTCCTTCTCTTAACTTAAAAGCTGCAACCGATTTTTTAGCTTTTGTTACAATCGGTTTTTGTCCAGCAATCAATGTCATATCGTTAACGGCTGCCTCCATAGCTTTAGGATTATCCTTTACATCTCCAACTCCCATGTTTAGAACAATCTTCTCAAGTTTTGGTACCTGCATTATACTTTTATATTTAAATTTAGCTTGTAAGGCTGGTACTACTTCTTTAATATACTTTTCTTTTAAAGCTGACATCTAACTTTTACCTCCTCTCTCAGAGAATACCTATCAACCTTTGGCTTCGTTTATTATGTCTATTGTTCCGTTGCATTTTTTGCACTCTCTGTCCTTTTCTCCGTTCTCTAAAATATGTCTTCTAATCCTTGTAGGCTTTCCGCATTTCGGACAAACCAGCATAACTTTCGAACTATTAATTGGTGATTCCTGACGGATTATACCACCCTGCTGGTACTGTGATCTGGGCTTTTTATGCTTTGTTGTTATATTAACGCCCTCAACTAGCACTGTGCCATCATGAGCATTTACATGCAGAACTTTTCCCTTTTTTCCTGCATCTTTTCCGTTTAGAACTACTACTGTATCACCTTTTTTAACATGAACCTTTTTCTTCAACTTAAGCCGCCTCCTCCCTTATAAAACTTCTGGTGCGAGGGACAATATTTTCATATATTCCTTATCCCTTAATTCTCTTGCAACAGGTCCAAAAATACGAGTTCCCCTTGGATTCTTATCCTCTTTTATAATGACCGCTGCATTTTCATCAAATCTTATATAGGAACCNTCTACTCTTCTAACTCCTTTTTTTGTACGGACTATAACACATCTTACAATATCACCTTTTTTAACAACACCTCCGGGTGTTGCTTCTTTAACAGAAGCTACTACAACATCACCAATGTTTGCGTACTTCCTTTTTGAACCTCCAAGAACCTTTATGCACATTAACTCTTTTGCTCCGCTGTTATCGGCAGCTCTGAGCCTTGATTGTACTTGAATCATATTAGAACCTCCTTTCTGCTAAGATTAACGGGCTCTCTCAATAATCTCAACCAGTCTCCACCTTTTATCTCTGCTAAGGGGACGGGTTTCCATTACCCTGACTGTATCACCAATATTACATTCATTATTCTCATCATGAGCTTTTAATTTGTATGTTCTTTTAACATACTTTTTATAAAGCGGATGTTTTTCGGAACTTACTATATTTACAACTATTGTTTTATCCATTTTATCGCTGGTAACCTTACCAACCCTTGTTTTTCTTAAAGCTCTATCAGCCAACTTAAACCTACCTCCTTTCAAGGTATATTAAACCTTTA